>OIWS01000793.1_pt1 | contig 36500 bp, 23 predicted proteins | sample 1587611 | NCBI WGS metagenome assembly OIWS01 (sample SAMEA3888919, study PRJEB22519) | human gut metagenome | biome: human gut; feature: human-associated habitat; material: faeces | place: Denmark | collected 2010 | reverse complement strand
GCTTCGTCTCCGAGGCGAAGACCGCCGCGACCGACGGCTTCGGCCATGCCCAGCTCGGCGGTCTGGCCGCGCACCTGGCCAATGTCTGCAAGGAAAAGACCGGCGCGAAGGTTCGCGGCATCGAACTGAGCCTGCTCCAGCGCTGCGCGGCACACTGCGCCTCTCAGACCGACATCGACGAGTCGTTCATGTCCGGCAAGACCGCTGTTGAGGAGATGCTCGCTGGTGTGACCGACAAGATGGTCGGCTTCGAGTGCGACCGCACCAACGGCTATACCTGCCGCGCAAAGCTGTTCAATCTGAGCGATGTGGCCAACTTCGAGAAGAAGTTCCCGAAGGAATGGATCAACGCCGAAGGCAACAATGTCACCGGAGATTTCGTCAAGTATGCGCTTCCGCTCATCCAGGGCGAGACAAAGCTTGAGAAGGAAGACGGCCTGCCCCGGTTTGCCCGCCTGAAGAAGGTTTTTGCGAAGTAATTTTCGGATTCCCTGCGGGGCGCCCTCCGGCGCCCCGCATTTTCTTCGGAAATTGCGAACAAAAATCTTGTATTTCGCGCGCGCGTATGTTAAAATACCAATTTGTTGAGATTTTATACTGATATTCAATTTAAAACTTTCATTCATGGAATGGAAGTTTTTAATAGGAAGATCATTATGAGACGAGATTCCGTGATTTTATCAAAATCACGGAATCGGTTACGCCAAAGGCGGAACCTTTCTGATGAAAGAATTGAATCAGAAAATAGTATTACAAGTTGAAAGGGGCGTCCCGTTATGACGCAGGATAAACTTCGGAATATTGCCATCATTGCCCACGTTGACCACGGCAAAACCACGCTGGTCGACCAGATGCTGAAGCAGGGCGGCGTATACCGTGAAAATCAGGCTGTGGCGGACCGCGTGATGGACTCCGGCGATCTGGAGCGGGAGCGCGGCATCACCATTCTCGCCAAAAATACCGCTGTCCACTATAAAGATTATAAGATCAACATCGTCGACACGCCGGGCCATGCCGACTTCTCCGGTGAGGTCGAGCGCATTTTGAAAATGGTCGACGGCGTCCTTCTTCTGGTCGACGCCGCCGAAGGCCCCATGCCGCAGACGCGCTTCGTGCTGCAGAAGGCGCTGGAGCTCGGCCATAAGGTCATCGTTGTTGTCAATAAGATCGACCGGCCCGACGCGCGTGTGCATGAGGTCATCGACGAGGTGCTCGAACTTCTGCTCGACCTGAACGCAACCGACGAGCAGTTTGAATCCCCGACGATCTTCTGCTCGGCCCGCGAGGGCACCTCCTCCTACACGCCTGACGAAAAGGGCACCGACCTTGTTCCGCTCTTTGAGACCATCGTCAACTATATCGACCCGCCCAAGGGCGACGAGAACGGCAATCTGCAGCTGCTTGTCTCCTCCATCGATTACAATGAGTTTGTCGGTCGGATCGGCATCGGGCGCATCGAGCGCGGCAAGGTGCACCAGAACCAGGAGGTCGTCGTCTGCGATTACCATGATCCGGAGATGAAGGAAAAGGCCAAAATCGTCGCGCTCTATGAGTATACCGGCCTTGGCCGCAGCCCGATTCAGGAAGCGTCCGCCGGCGAGATCGTCGCCTTCTCCGGCATTTCGGACATCACCATCGGCCGCACGCTCTGCGTGGCGGATGAAATTCAGCCGCTCCCGTTTGTCAAGATCTCCGATCCGACGATCGAGATGACCTTCTCCATCAACGATTCGCCGTTCGCCGGACGCGAGGGCAAGTATGTCACGTCGCGCAATCTGCGCGACCGCCTGCAGCGCGAGCTGCTCAAGGATGTCTCCCTGCATGTCACCGAAGTCGGCACCGACTCGTTCAACGTCGCCGGCCGCGGCGAGATGCACCTGTCCATCCTCATCGAGACGATGCGCCGCGAGGGCTATGAATTCCAGGTGTCTACGCCGCACGTCCTGAACAAGGTGATCGACGGCAAGCTCTGCGAGCCGATTGAGCGCATGGTCGCCGACGTCCCCGAAAATTCTGTCGGCGCCGTCATCGATAAAATCTCGCAGCGCAAGGGCGAGCTTGTCACCATGACCCCGATTGGCAGCCGGATGCGGCTGGAGTTTCTGGTGCCGACGCGCGGATTGTTTGGCTACCGCAACGAATTCCTCACCGACACGCGCGGCGAGGGCATCATGGCCTCCGTGCTGGACAGCTACGCGCCCGTCAAGGGGGAAATCGAGCGCCGCCTGACCGGGTCGCTCGTCGCGTTCGAAACCGGTGAGGCCTGTGCCTATGGCCTCGGCAACGTACAGGATCGCGGTACGCTCTTCATCGGCCCTGGCGTGGAGGTCTACGCCGGAATGATCGTCGGCGTCTGCAACCGCAACGAGGACATGTCCGTCAACGTCTGCAAGAAAAAGCAGCTCACAAACATGCGCGCTGCCGGCAGCGACGATGCCATCCGCCTCGCGCCGCCGAAAATTCTCTCGCTCGAGCAGTGCCTGGAATACCTGGCTGACGACGAGCTTTTGGAGGTCACGCCGAAGAACCTCCGCATCCGCAAGCGCATTCTGGATCACTCTGCCCGGATGCGTGCCGTGATGAAAAACAAGAACTGAGCCGAAAAACGGTTCAGTATGACAAAACGCAGAAATCCAAACCGGATTTCTGCGTTTTTTTGTGCGCTGGGCAGCAAAAGGCCCCTCCCAAAGGAGGGGCCCTGAAATACTTACAGCGCCGCAACGGCGGCCTTGACGTCGCCGAGCATGTAGAGCGAGCCGTAGCAGAGGACAACGCCGTCCTTGCCTGCGTGCTCCACTGCCAGCGTTACGCCGTCCGCAACCGTGTCGCACGGTGTAACGGGCTTGCCGAACGTGGCGAGGTATTTTGCCAGATCCTTTGCGGCCAGCGCGCGGGGATTGCCCGGCGTGACCGTGATGAATTCCCTGGCAAACGGCGCGACGTTGGCGTACATGCAGTGGAAATCCTTGTCTCCGAGGACGCCGGTGAGCACCGTGAGGGGACGGCCGGCAAGATAGTCGTCGATGTTCTTGACGAGCGCTTCAATGCACTGCGGGTTGTGCCCGCCGTCGATGATGAAGAGCGGATCCTTCCGCAGCAGCTCAAACCGGCCGGGCCATTTGACGTCCTTTAAACCCATGCGAACCGCGTCTTCCGGCAGATTCCAGCCGCGGGTGCGGAGCGCGTCGACAGCGGTAAGCACCACGGCAGCATTGTGCAGTTGGTGGTCGCCGAGGAGCGGCAGCTCCAGCGCCTCATAGCCGTCGCAGTCGAAGACCTGGCCTTCGAGGCCGTGTGAGCGGAGATGGATAGAGTCAAAATCGGCCTTGTGCAGCTTCGCACCGACTTTTTTGCAGCGCGCTTCGAACACGGCCTCCACGGACGGCTGCTCGCGGTAGATGACGGCGTCACAGCCGGGCTTGATGATGCCGGATTTCGTCGCGGCGATCTTCTCGAGCGTGTCGCCGAGAACCTCGGTATGGTCAAGGCCGATGTTGCAGAGAATGGCCGCCTCGGGGGGCAGGATGACGTTCGTCGCGTCAAATTCGCCGCCCATACCGACCTCGCAGACAACGATGTCGCAATGCTGCCGTGCGAAATACTCAAAGCCGATGGCCGTGACCATTTCAAATTCGGTCGGCTGCTCGAAGATGGACTCCGCAAACGGCTTGACGTATTCGGTCAGGGCACAGATGTCATCGTTTGAGATCATCTGGCCATTGACCTGGATGCGCTCGCCGAATTCGACGATGTAGGGCGAGGTATAGAGGCCGGTCTTGTAGCCCGCGGCCTGGAAGATCGAGGCCAGCATGGCGCAGGTGGAGCCTTTGCCGTTGGTGCCCGCGACGTGGACAAATTTGCATTTGCGTTCGGGGTGGCCCATGGCACCCAGCAGCGCGGAGATGCGCTCGAGGCCGGGGATGCTGCCCTTCCAGCAGACGGCGTGGATATAATGTAAGGCTTCGTCAAGAGTCATCATGATGGAATTACTTCTTTCTTATGTTTCCGAGTCGTTGGATTTGCGGTGCAGCACCGGCGGCCAAAGCTTGGTCGCAGTGAAGACCTTGGAGCGATAAAGCAGCCAGACGATCAGCGTGTCGAGCACGAATGTGACAGCGAACTGAATCGAACGCGCGGCCAGCTTCGTCAGGAAGAATGCCTCAAACGCATCGCCGCCGTAGATCTTGGCGAGTGCGAAGCTCTGCCACAGGATGGAACCGAGCGTAATGGCCGGCAGGAACGCCAGCGCGATGCGCCCAATGTTGACCTTCTTCGCCAGCATCGGCCGGAACAGGCCTGCACACAGGCCGTACAGGATCGGCGGTACGCAGAACATCGGGTTATAGCCATAGCCCGAGAACAGACATCCGACAAAGTCGGCCACAAAACCGACCAGCGCGCCGGGGATCGGCCCAAAGAGCATGCCTGCGATGAAGATCGGCACAGCTTCGAGCGAGAAGCGCGTCGTCTCGTTCGGCATCGGGATAATGAGCCGCGCCAGCACGACCGAGATGGCCGCAAGCAGGGCGGACGTGGCGAGAACGCGAACATTTTTCAGACCGGTATGCTGCGCGGCAGGCGCAGCGGCTGCTTGATTTTTGAGCATAAAAAAGCCTCCTAATCTGGAGAAGCCTTTCATGAATCGCCTGCGGCCTTCGGCGGATCTTTTGCCCCAATCCTGCGGTTTGAAAGCCTTGAAATACACAAAGTATTCCGGCGGTTTCAAACCTTGGCTTGTGCCAAAATCTCTCTCCGAATGCTCTTGTCGATTACATGTAAGCCTTCTCTTATAAAAATTGGAGGAGGTTAAAGATATGAACTTTTCTGGAAATCGGAAACTGCATGCTGTACAATTTCTCTTTGCCATAGCGGATGCGAAATGACACCGCGGGGACAAGCCCCTTCGCCCGGCGGCAACCTCCCATCCGACCGGTACTTGACGCGCCATTTCTACTCATGCAGCGTTTGACTGCCATGGATTGTTAAATTGGCGGTACCACATCGTCCCCGCCCTTATGATGATCTCCTGTTCCCTAGTATATTGCATTTTTGAAAAATAGCAAGAGGGAATCAATAAAAAATTACCGATTTTCGAAAAATTTTGCAAATCATTCACGCTGTACCGGAATCGGCGGAAAAACCGCACCTTTTGCCGATCACGTGCGAAGCGGCGGTTGCTTTTCCGGAGATTCCGGGCTATAATAGGCAAACTGCGCACGCGGCAAAGACAAAACAGGACAGGTGTTAGCATGTATCGGGACTTGACGAAGGGGAATATCACAAAGGGGCTTTTGCTGTTTGCGCTGCCGATGATCGCGGGAAATTTACTTCAGCAGTTTTATAACATCGCAGACACGCTCATCGTCGGGCAGGCGCTGGGAAAAAACGCGCTGGCGGCGGTGGGCTCTGCGTATACGCTCATGACGTTTCTCACGTCCATCTTCCTCGGCCTTTCGATGGGTGCGGGCGCGCTGTTTTCGATCTATCTCGGGAAAAAGGACTATGCCTCGCTTCGGAGCGCGGTCTGGCATGCGCTGGTCCTGATCTTTGCGGTGACGGCGGCGCTCAACATTCTGGTCTACGCGTTTTTAGACCCGATTCTGCGCTTTCTGCAAATCCCGGCGGAGCTGTACGACTCGATGCGGGAGTATCTTGTCATCATTTTCGCGGGGCTCATCGCGACGTTTCTCTATAATTTCTTTGCGTGCCTGCTGCGCGCGGTCGGAAATTCGGTGGCGCCTTTGTGGTTCCTCGGCGCGGCGGCGATTTTGAACGTCGGGCTCGATCTTCTGTTCGTGCTCGTGTTCTCCTGGGGCATTGCGGGTGCGGCGATTGCGACGGTGCTGGCGCAGTATGTCTCAGGAATCGGAATTCTCATTTATGCGCTTCTGAAATGCCGCGAGTTTCTGCCTGGGAAGGACGATCGTACATTCAGCCGCGCGATGCTCGCGGAAATTCTCGACCTCTCGCTTCTTACCTGCGCGCAGCAGTCGGCGATGAACTTCGGGATTCTTCTCATCCAGCGCCTTGTCGACAGCTTCGGCGCAGTGACCATGGCGGCCTTTGCCGCGGCGGTGAAGATCGACTCGTTTGCCTACCTTCCCGTGCAGGATTTCGGAAACGCGTTTTCCACCTTCACGGCGCAAAACTACGGAGCGGGGAAAAAAGAGCGCCTCAAACAGGGCTTCCGGCAGGCGACCATTGCCAGCGCGGCGTTTTCTGTCGTCATTTCCGCGCTCGTGTGTATCTTTGCAAATCCGCTCATGTGCATCTTCGTGCAGGCGGGGGAGACGGAGGTACTCGCGGCGGGCGTTTTGTACCTGCGCGTTGAGGGGGCGTTTTATGCCGGCATCGGCTGCCTGTTTTTGCTCTACGGGTTCTATCGCGCCGTCAAGCGCCCGGGCATGTCCGTCGTGCTGACGGTCATCTCGCTTGGCACGCGCGTCGCGCTTGCCTATCTGCTGGCCGGGCGCATCGGAGAGATCGGTATCTGGATGGCTATCCCCATCGGCTGGGTGCTGGCCGACCTCACCGGCTACGGCTACTACTTCCGCCATAAGGAACAGCTCCTGCCGCAGGATAACGCATGACGTTATCATTTTGTAATGCTAGTACACAAAAGAAGCCCTGAAGCAAATGACCAGTTTGCTTCAGGGCTTCTCTTTTCAAAATATATGAGGGGAAAATGAAAAAGTGTATATCGCTTCTTGCAAGATTATGATACCAAGGGGATATTAAAAAACTTAGAGGGTAGTTATTAAATATGTATGAAATCCAAAAAATATTTTGTATTTTGGCGAATGGGTAAAATTCACAAAAACGTTACAAACTTTTTGTGCGGCCCCATTGACAAAACCGGCAGTCGGGTTTACACTGTAGAAAATTGAGTTAGCACTCGAACGTAGAGAGTGCTAAAAGGAGTGGAATCTATGAATGCACAGAAGTATACGCAGAAGTCTTTGGAAGCGATTCAGGCTGCGCAGCAGCTGACCATTGAAAATCAGAACCAGCAAATCGAGCAGGTGCATCTGCTCGCGAGCCTCCTCCGGCAGGAAAACGGCCTTGCCCCGCAGCTTTTGCGGAAGATGGGCGTGACGGTCGAGAGTCTGGACGCAGCCGTTTTGCAGGAGCTGGGCAAGCTCCCGCGTGTGACGGGCTCCGGACGGGAGGCCGATAAATATTATGTAGCGCGCGCAGTCGACGAAGCGCTCAGCCGCGCAGAGAAAATCGCGGATGAGATGAAGGACGACTTCGTCTCTGTCGAGCATCTGCTGCTGGCCCTGATCGAGACGGCAGACTCGACGCTCAAGCGTCTGTTTTCGACCTACAATATTACAAAGGAGCGCTGCTTGCAGGCGCTTCAGTCCATCCGCGGCAACCAGCGCGTGACCTCCGACTCTCCGGAGGATACCTATGAGGCGCTCGAGAAATACGGCACGGACCTGGTAAAGCGCGCCCGTGAGCAGAAGATGGACCCGGTCATCGGCCGCGACGAAGAGATCCGGAACGTCATCCGGATTTTGTCCCGGAAAACGAAAAACAACCCCGTTCTCATTGGCGAGCCGGGCGTCGGCAAGACGGCCATCGTTGAAGGCCTCGCGCAGCGGATCGTCTCGAACGAGGTGCCAAAGGCCTTGCAGGACAAGACCATTTTCTCGCTCGATATGGGCGCTTTGATTGCGGGCGCGAAGTACCGCGGCGAATTTGAAGAGCGGCTGAAGGCCGTTTTGTCGGAAGTCAAAAAGTCCGAGGGCAAGATCATCCTCTTCATCGATGAGCTGCACACCATTGTCGGCGCGGGCAAAACCGAGGGCTCAATGGACGCGGGCAATCTTCTCAAGCCGATGCTGGCAAGAGGCGAGCTGCATTGCATCGGCGCAACAACGCTCGACGAGTACCGGCAGTATATTGAAAAGGACCCCGCGCTTGAACGGCGGTTCCAGACTGTTCTGGTGCAAGAGCCGTCGGTCGAAGATACGATCGCCATCCTGCGTGGTCTGGAATCGAGATACGAGGTGTTCCACGGCGTGAAGATCACGGACCCCGCGATCATCGCCGCTGCAACGCTCTCGAACCGGTACATTACAGACCGGTTCCTGCCGGATAAAGCCATCGACCTCATTGATGAAGCCTGCGCCATGATCCGGACCGAGATGGACTCAATGCCGACCGAGCTCGACATCATCAACCGCAAGATCATCCAGATGCAGATCGAAGAGGCCGCGCTCAAAAACGAGGACGATGAGCTCTCGAAAGCGCGCCTTGCGGAGCTCCAGAAAGAGCTGGCCGAGAACCGCGAGACCTTTAAGACCATGAAGGCGCAGTGGGAAAACGAGAAGAAGGCCATCGGGCAGGTGCAGCAGCTGCGCGAGAAGATCGAACAGCTGAACCGCGACATTGAGCTCGCCGAAAAGAACGGCGAATACGAAAAGGCCGCGAAGCTCAAGTATGGCGACCTGCCGGAGCTCAAAAAGCAGCTCGAGCAGGACGAAAAGCAGACCCAGAACACAAAGGGCTCGAATTTACTCCGCAACAAGGTCACAGAGGAAGAAATCGCGAAGATCATCGAGCGCTGGACGGGCATTCCGGTATCGAGACTCATGGAGTCCGAGCGTGAGAAGCTTCTGCACCTCGAAGACACGCTCCACAAGAGAGTCATCGGGCAGGATGAAGCCGTGCGCGTTGTGGCAGAGGCCATCCAGAGAAGTAGAGCCGGTATTCAGGATCCGAATCGGCCGCTTGGCTCGTTCCTGTTCCTTGGCCCCACGGGCGTTGGCAAAACGGAGCTGGCCAAAACGCTGGCCGCGAGCCTGTTTGACGACGAGAAGAACCTCATTCGGATCGACATGTCGGAGTACATGGAGAAGTTCTCCGTGTCGCGTCTCATTGGCGCGCCTCCCGGATACGTGGGCTATGAGGAAGGCGGTCAGCTGACCGAAGCGGTACGCCGCCGTCCGTATTCCGTCATTTTGTTTGACGAAATTGAAAAGGCACATCCGGATGTGTTTAATGTCCTGCTGCAAGTGCTGGACGACGGCAGGATCACGGACTCTCAGGGCCGGACCGTGGACTTCAAGAACACGATCATCATTCTGACCTCGAACCTCGGCAGCCAGATTCTGCTCGACGGCATCGGCGCGGACGGCGAAATCACGCAGGAAGCGAAGGATCAGGTCGATGCCCTGCTCCACCACACGTTCCGCCCGGAGTTTCTCAACCGGCTTGACGAGATCGTCTTCTATAAGCCGCTCACGAAGGACAATATCACGGGCATCATCGATTTGCAGATCGACGCGCTCAACCGCCGTCTTGCCGACAAGCAGCTGCGCTGCGAGCTGACAGATACGGCCAAGCAGCTCATCATCGACACGTCCTACGACCCGCAGTTCGGCGCGCGGCCCCTGCGCCGGTATATCCAGCACACGGTCGAAACGCTCATTGCGAAGAAGATCCTGGCTGGCAGCATCCTTCCCGGCGAAACGATCACGGTCGACGTGGAAAATGGCGAGCTTGTCATCCGATAACGTACCATACAAAATTCCGCTGCACCAAACCGGTGCGGCGGAATTTTTTTACATGCTTTGTTGCAACTGCGCGCACTTTCCGGTAGAATAAACGAGAAAGAAGGGATTCTATGGAACTCATCGCGCGCTATGGGGGACTTCCGGAGACGCTTTCGGTATTTGCGGAAACAGCGCCCATGCAGCGTCTGCTGGATGTCGGCATGCACTGCGGGTGCGAATATACGGCGTGTCCGCTTTACAAGGGAAAACCGGCCTATTCCCGGTACCTGCACAGCCTCGGCGCGGCCGCGATCGTCTGGCACTTTACAAAAGACGAGGCACAGAGCCTGAGCGCGCTGTTTCACGATATTGCAACGCCGGTTTTCGCGCACGTTGTCGATTTTCTGAACGGCGACCATCTGGCGCAGGAATCGACCGAAGCGCCGACGCACGACATTCTGACAAACGATGCAAAGCTTCAGGCAGGCCTCCGTGCCCTGGGTCTTCAAACGCAGGATGTGGACGACTACCACCGCTATCCGATCGCGGACAACGACTCGCCGCGGCTTTCCTCCGACCGCCTCGAGTACACACTCGGAAACGCGTACCGCGTGTTCGGCGCATCGCTTGACGAGATTTCCGCCGTCTATGAAAATCTGACGGTTCTGGAATCGGAGGACGGACAGCCGGAGCTCTCGTTCCGGGATTTAACCGCCGCGCAGGTTTTTTCCAAGTGGTCTTTGCGGCAGTCGCATTGGTTCGTGAGCGACGATGACCGGTTTTTCATGCAGGCGCTCTCCGATCTTCTGCGTCTTGCGCTGCAAGATGGCGTGCTTTCGCGAGACGATCTCTGGCGCACCGAGCCGGAGGTCATTGCGAAGCTGGAAGCCGACCCCCGCATGAAGGCATACTGGAGCCGCTACCGCCGCATCACCGGCACGGCTTCCGGCCAAACGCCGCCGGAGGATACCTACGCCGTGAAAATCCGCGCCAAAAAGCGCTGCATCGACCCGCTCGTCCGGACGAATCGCGGCGCAAAGCGGCTGACGGAGCTGGATGCAGACTTTGCCGCGCAGCTGCGGGCGTTTTTGCAGGACGAGTTTGACCGCTATGTCTGGGCAAGATTCGATTTACAATCTTAGAGAGGAGCAGTCCCGATGGCAGGTAAGTTCTCCCGAAAGAAACAGGAACCCGGCGCGTCGTGGTTTATTGGCGCGGTTCTGATTGTGCTGCTTCTGGCGGCGATCACGCTGGGTGCGCTTTGGGTGCTGCGCGCGTCCAGAACCGTTGGCGCATCGAACGCGGCAGCTTCGCAAGTCCCCGCTAAAACGGATGCTCCACAGGAATCCGCCATGCAGCAGCCGCAAGCGCCAGAACCTCAACCGGAACCGGAGGCGCTTCCCGCAGAGCCTGAACCCGAGCCCGAGCCGGAAGCTTCGCGTGTGACGCTGATGGCGCTGGGCGATAATTTGATTCACAATACCGTCTACTGGTCGGCAGAGCTCCCAGCGGGCGGCTATGATTTTGCGCCGTTCTACGAGGCCATCGCGCCGGTCGTTTCGCAGTATGACATTGCCTGCATCAATCAGGAGACGATTCTGGTAGGCGACCCGGCGCTCTACGCGAACTACCCCAATTTCGGCTCTCCCACGCAGGTGGCGGACGCGCTGGCGAAAACCGGCTTTTCCGTTGTCACCGGCGCGACGAACCACTGCTTTGACAAGGGCGAGACCGGCATTCTGGACACCTGCCGCTATTGGCGGGAGCACTATCCGGACATCACAACGCTCGGCATTCACGATTCAGAAGAAGACGCGAAAACTCTCCGCGTGATCGAGAAAAACGGCATCCGTATCGCGATGCTGAACTACACCTACGGTCTCAATGGCGGCGCGCCGGGAAAGGCGTGGATGGTTGACCGCTTTGTGACGTTTGACGCGGTCAAGGCCGATCTTGCCCGGGCAAAGGAATCTTCTGATTTTGTCATCGTCTTTGCCCACTGGGGCGAAGAGGACACATTCCAGCCCAACGATTATGAGAAAACCTGGGCGCAGGTCTTGGCCGACGGCGGCGCGGATCTCATCATCGGTGGGCACCCGCACGTTGTTCAGCCTGCGCGCGTTCTGATGGCGGAAGACGGACGGGAGGTGCCGGTCTTTTACTCGCTCGGAAACTTCCTCTCCCACCAGACGCAGGCCAAAAACATGCTCGGCGGCATGGCAAGCGTCACGATCTGCAAGGACGAGACCGGCGCATACGTTGAGCACTATGAGCTGCTGCCGACCGTGAACCTCATCACGAAAAACCCGGATACCGGCTGGTACCATTACGCCCCCATGCTGCTGTCCGACTATACCCCGGAGCTTGCCGCGACGCACCATATCGCGGGCTGCTCCGTCGAGGCCATGCAAACGCTTTTTGATCAGATCGTCTCCGGCACGTAGTGTGAACGCGCCTCCGGGGAGCGTGCCTTGCAGACATTGAAAACCGCCCGCAAAGCATAGCTTTGCGGGCGGCTTGCTCAATCTTCTCGAATTTGTCGCAGACTCCCGTTAACACGCGGCCGTATGAAAACTCACACCATGCGGCAGGACTCGCAGTTCTCGCACTCAGGGAACTTTTTCTTGTCGTAGGCGATGCCGTTCTTGTCGTAGTAATCCTTGACAGCGGATTTGACGGCCTCCTCGGCGAGTACCGAGCAGTGGAGCTTGTGCGCGGGAAGTCCGCCCAGCGCATCGACCACATCCTTGTTTGTCACATTGAGGGCCTCTTCAATCGTCTTGCCCTTGATCATCTCAGTTGCCATCGAGCTCGAGGCAATCGCGCTGCCGCAGCCGAAGGTCTCAAACTTCACGTCTTCAATTTTATCGTCCTTGATCTTGAGATACATCTTCATGATGTCGCCGCACTTGGCGTTGCCGACTTCGCCCACGCCGTCCGCGTTCTCGATGCTTCCCACATTTCTCGGGTTCATGAAATGATCCATTACAATATCAGTATAAAGTGCCATAGCCTTGTCCCTCCTAAATTACAGCATAAACTGCTTTTCGCCGCGCTCGAGCTCTTTCCACACAGGAGACATATTGCGAAGATACGTGACCACCTGCGGAATTTCCTTCAGCATATACTCGACTTCTTCCATCGTGTTTTCCTCGCAAAGGGTCAGCCGGAGCGAGCCGTGCGCCACCTCGTGGGGCCGGCCAATTGCCAGCAGCACATGGCTGGGGTCGAGCGAACCCGACGTGCACGCAGAGCCGGACGACGCGCTGATGCCCTTCGCGTCCAGAAGCAGAAGCAGGCTTTCGCCCTCGATGCCCTCGAAGCAGAAGTTCACGTTTCCGGGCAGGCGCGGTGCTTTCGCGCCGTTGAGCGCGCAATGGGGGATCTCGCTGAGGCCTTCAATGAGCCGGTCGCGCAGCGCCGTGACCTTCTTCGCGTTTTCGTCCAGATGGTCGCACGCGTCCTTTAAGGCAGCCGCCATGCCGACGATGCCGGGAACATTTTCCGTGCCCGCGCGCTTGCCGCGCTCCTGCGCGCCGCCTTCAATGATGTTGGTCAGAATAATCCCACGCCGGGCATAGAGCGCGCCAACGCCCTTGGGGCCGTGGAACTTGTGGCCGGACATCGAGAGCATGTCAATATTCATCGCGTTCACGTCGATGGCCACGTGGCCCGCGGCCTGCACCGCGTCGGTGTGGAACAGAACGCCCGCTTCATGGCAGACCTTGCCGATCTCCGCGATGGGCTGGATGGTGCCGATCTCGTTGTTGGCGAACATGATGGTGACAAGACACGTGTCCTCGCGGATCGCATTTTTGACCTCCTGCGCCGTAACGAGACCGGTTTCATGCACATCCAACAGCGTCACCTCGAAGCCCTCTTTCTCGAGCTTCGCGAGCGTATGCAGCACCGCGTGGTGCTCAAACTTCGTCGAGATGATGTGCTTCTTGCCTTTGCGCGCGCCGATAACAGCCGCAGAGCGGATGGCCTGATTGTCGGCCTCGCTGCCGCCGGAGGTGAAGGTGATCTCTCTGGGCTGGGCTCCAATGCACGAAGCGACGGTCGCTCTTGCGGCCTCCAGGCCCTCCTTGGCCTCCTGCCCGATCGTGTACAGGCTCGAGGGGTTTCCATAGTGCTCGGTCATATACGGAAGCATCGCTTCCAGCGCAACACCGCTCATCTTGGTCGTTGCGGCGTTGTCGGCATAAATCTTCATCATAGGATTGACTCCTTTCGTATTCTTCTTTCGTATCCTCAGAATATCACATATTCCCTACTAAGTCAATAGGTTTATATGTTGAAAGAAATTTTATGTGGAAACAAAAAATCTTAAGAAAAAATTAGCCATTTTTTCCTTGAGCCAATGGAAAAAACCGTGTATGATAGAAAAAATACCTTTCCCGGGAGGCTTCCATGGCAAACATTCTCGAGTATCTTGACTGGCGCGGCGATCTGACGCTTTTGGAGCGGCCGTTCAACGAGGTGGACAATCTGATTCTGGCGGAAATCTGCTATCTGGATTTCTCCGGCTTTGTACCCGCAGGCTTTCAGACGCAGCAGGTGACGCTCCTTGACGCGGCCAGCGCCTATTTTGCCGCCCACCCAGAAACCAACATGGGTGTTCTCGTGCCCGATCAGATCCCCGTTCTGGTAGAGCATGCGGCAAAGACCGCGCGCTTTTCCGATGTGCGCCTGCTCGGCTATGTGAATCGGATTGACGAGGAGACGCAGACGCAGTTTTCCGCTCTGACGATGCTCCTCCCGGATGGCAGCGCCTATGTCGCCTTCCGCGGCACGGACGACACGATCGTCGGCTGGAAGGAGGACTTCAACATGGCCTTCACACCGGAAATTCCCGCGCAGAAATATGCGGCGGAATACCTCCGGCAGGTGTCCGGCGCCCTTCCCTTCCGGCCGCTTCTTGTCGGCGGGCACTCGAAGGGCGGGAACTTAGCGGTCTACGCGGCGGTTTTCTGCGGAGAAGACGTGCAGAAGCGGATCCTCGCCGTCTACAATAACGACGGCCCCGGCTTTTATAGCTCCCTTCTGGCGCTTCCCGAGCACAAGCCGGTGGCCGGAAAAATTACGACACTGCTGCCGGAATCGTCGGTTGTCGGGATGCTGCTGGAGCATGAGGAGGCCTATCAGGTCGTGCGCAGCACGCAGGTCGGCCTCATGCAGCACGACGGCTTTTCGTGGCAGGTGAAAGGCGAGCGCTTCGAGCATCTGACAGAGCTTGCCGAGGGCGGAAAAATCATGGACCAGACGCTCCGATCTTTCCTGCGGGAGCTCACCGAGCCCCAGCGCGTGCAGTTTGTCGACACGCTCTTTGCCATTCTGACCTGCACCGACGCGAGCACGCTCACGGACCTCAAGGAAGGCGGCCTCAAGACAGCCTCTGCGATGGTCAAGGCGCTGCAAAAGCTTGACAAGCCGACGCGGAAGGCGCTGACAGATACGTTAAAGCTTCTTGTAAAGTCCGGCGCACGCTCGGCCTTCGAGGAGCTCGGCATTTCCCGCCTGCGCGATAACCGGCTCATTGAGGCCATTTCCGGCTACCTCGAAACACACAGCCGCGCGTAGCCATTAACTCTCACACAAAGGACAAGCCGCCTATGACGCTTCACGATTATCTTTTTACGCTGCTTCTCGCCATGGCTCCCGTCAGTGAGCTCCGGGGCGCGATCCCCTTCGGACTGGCACACGATATTCCGCAGGCGCTGCTGTATCCCTCCTGCATCCTGGCAAATTTACTGCCGGTTCCATTCGTGATTTTATTTTTGCGCCGGATTTTGGCCTGGATGCAGCGAAAGGGCGGAAGACTCGCGTCCGCGGCCGGCTGGTTGGAAAAGCGGGGCAGAGCCAAATCTGCCCGCATCAAACGCTCGGAGCTTCTGGGGCTCTATCTTTTCGTCGCCATTCCCCTGCCCGGCACGGGTGCATGGACGGGCGCGCTGGTTGCGGCGCTGCTTGGAAGGCGGCTTTCCCACGCCATGCTCTCCATCGGGGCCGGCGTCATGACCGCCTGCTGCATCGTCGCGCTTTTGTGCAAGGGCATCATCCATATTGCCGGTTTATAGATTTTTATAAGTCTTCCGTTTTCCCCGTAGGGGTCGATGCCCACATCGACCCATTGGGAAGTATCGAATTCGCCGAAGATTCCCGAAAAATCGGTTCTATTTGCCGGGGCGATGTAGGCATCGCCCCCTACGCATAGCTGGAAAATTTCCGCATTCTTCGCAGGATGTTCGTAGGGGCAGGTTTTTGGGAACGTTTATCACCATGCAAAGAGCCAGCCGGGACTGCCGCGATATGCGGCAGTCCTTTTGTTGCATTTTTTTTAAAAAACGATATAATATGGATAATCTTATGTTGGGGAGAATCGCCATGACTGCCATTGTGACCGACGCGCATTACCGGATGTCCGTTTCGCTCATCCGCGATTTATCCGATCGCGGCGTGCGCGTGGTCGCATGCGAAAAAGCGTCAATCAAAAATCCCGTCGGCTTTGCAAGCCGCGGCGTTTTGCGCTGTGTGCGCCTGCCGGAGGAAGGGTATCTCGACGCGCTGCTTGCCCTGTGCCGCGAAATTTTGGCGCAGGAGGGCGAAAAACCGGCGCTTTTGCCGGTTGGGGCGAAGACGCTGGCGCTTCTGAGCGAGCACCGCGAGCGCTTTTCCCCTGTCGCCGGCCTCTGCATCGCCACCCCCACGCAATTAGCGCTTCTCAACGATAAGGCCGCTGTCAGCAGCCTCGCCCAGAAGCTTTCCGTTCCCGTTCCGGAGAATTTCGAGCGGAAATCAGGCGAAAATTTGGATGCGTTTTTCTCCCGGGTGCCGCTTCCGTGCGCGGTAAAGCCCCATTGCGGTGAAAAATTCGGCCTCACCGCCGCGCAGCGCTACCGCATCTGCCACACAAAGGAGACCTTACAGGAAGCATTCTCTCATTTTCAGGCCATCACACAAGAAGACCCCATCGTACAGGAATATCTCCCGGGCGAGGCGTTCGGCTGCTCGATTCTGGCAAAGGACGGCGCCGTGTACCGGACAATCTGCCACCACCGGCTGCGTGAATACCCCGTCTCGGGCGGGCCTTCGAGCTGCTGCGAGAGCATTTCGCGGCCGGATTTATGTGCGTACGCCGAGAAAATTGTGCAGGAAACCGGCTTTTCCGGCCTTGCGATGTTCGAGTTCAAATGCGGTGCGGGCGGCGCGCCCCGGCTCCTGGAAATTAACCCCCGCGTCTGGGGTACGTTCCCGCTCACGCGTGCGTCCGGGTCGGATTTTGCCTACAGCTGGTTCTGCCTGGCGGCAAACCTTCCCTTACCGGAAGAGCAGCCCGCAGCCCCTGTGCGCATGGTCTACTATCCGGCGGACTTTGCCGCGGCACTCGGCTATCTCAGGTCAGGAAAGCCCGGGCAGTTTTTCGCCGTGCTGCGTGACTTTATAGATCCTGCCGTTAAAAACGGCCTTGCCGACAAAAAAGACCCTGCCCCCGCGCGGGCGTATTTCCGCAATTTATTTTGCCGGGGAGGACACAAATGAAACTGCTTGCCGACCTGCATGTCCATTCCTGCGCCTCCGCCGACGGAAGAAGCAGCGTAGAGGCCCTGATCGAAGCGGCCAGAGCGCGCAGCCTTGCTGCCATCACCGTCTCCGACCACGACCTGTGCATGCCGCTGCCGGAGAGCCCGGACGTGCTTTTGATTCCGGGCGTGGAGATCACCTCCGCAAACGGGCACATCCTGGGCCTCTTTCTCGACCGGCCCATCGACTTTGCTGCCCTCGGGCGTTACCCCGCGCCGGAAAAGGCCATCGAAGCCATTCACGCGTGCGGCGGTCTTGCCGTCCTCGCGCACCCTTTCGCGCCTGTGAAGCTCTCGGAGGATGAGATTTCAAAGCTGCCGTTTGACGCGATCGAAACGGCCAACGCCCGCGCGATGCTGAAACCCGGTGCTAACGAAAAAGCCCGGCAGTTGGCTTCCGGACTGCACCTTCCCGGAACCGGCGGCTCGGACGCGCACTGCGCCAAGGAGCTCGGCGGCTGCGTGACGGAATTTACCTGCGAACCGAGCCTTTCTGCACTGAAAGCCGCGCTTTTATCCGGGCAATGTCATCCGGTCGAGGTCCGCGCGTGCAAATGGGTCTGGAAGGGCTTTTCGAAGCTTCGCCGCGAACGAACCTGCGGCACATTCGTTTCCCGCTGCAAGGCGCTCAGCTATTTTGCCGGGTGCGTGCTGCGCGATATTTTGAAGATTTAAGGAGGCGCGCCATGTCTGCTGTCACGAAGGCCATCGGCCTTGCCAAAAAACTCAAGCACCGCTATCAGGACGAGCTTCGCGCCCGCACGCCGGTGTACTTAAGTCCCGTGCGCCGCATCGAGCAGGTGCGCCTGCCGAAGCGAATCTGCGCCATGACCTTTGACGACGGTCCCTGCCGCCTGCCCGCGAACCCCTCGAAGGACGGAAAGCCGCTGACGCTCTCGCTTCTGGAAAGCTTGGAGCAGTACGGCGCGCGCGGCACGTTTGACATTGTGGGCGACACATCTGAAAATTACCCGGACAGGGCAGGCAAGGAGGGCTCCGCGTCGTGGGGCGGGGTCAAATTCGACCACTACCCCGATATCCACAAGGACGCGGACGGCGGCGCGGTCCATTGCCCCGAGCTCGTGCAGCGTATTTTGGACGGCGGGCACGAGATCACAAGCCACACCTACCGCCACGTGCTCTACGGCCCCAAGCCTCTGGTCTACGGCGGCCGGCAGCCATTCGATTCTCTTTCGGAAGTCGTGGACGATTTAAAACGACTGGACGATCTGATGCGCAAAGACTACGGCTACGAAATAAAGCTCTCTCGCCCGCCGCACTATGTCGACAAAACAAAGGACGGCTTTACGAGCTACGACGCGCACGCGCTGCTCGGCTATCAGTACATGGCCGCGAGCTTCGACGGCGCGGGTTGGCTGCCTCTGGCAAGCTATGAAGCGGAAGTCGAGGCGATGCTCGCCCCCATGGAGCGCGCGCTCGCTGAAAACCCGGACTGCCTCTGCGGCCAGATCATCTTCCAGAAAGACGGTTGCAACATGGCGCGCCGCTCGCCCGTTGTGGACGCACTTCCAAAGCAATTGGCGCTACTCAAAGAGTATGGCTACCGCGTCGTGACCGTCTCGGAGCTCCTAATCATGTGCCCGTTCGCGGACCTCTCGCCGGAGAGCCCGGTCTTTGCGCCCGCGAAGGCGCTGCTGGATACGGGCTGGTGTGTCTGCTACCGCGACAACACCGTTCGCCCGGACGCAGTTTTAACGCGCGGCGAAGCGTGCATGCTCGCCTTCGGCTGGAAGACGGCGGCGCGGCGGTTAGATCTTGTGAAGACCAAAACAAACGTCTGCCGCGACGTTTCCTACCGCCACCCTTACGCCGCGGCCATTGAGCAGGCCTTAGAGCGCAGCTGCATGCAGCAGGGAAACGGCCGCTTCCGCCCGGACGACCCCATCTCGGAAGCGGAGTTTTCTAGTTTTTGCGAAACATTTTTCGGCCAGTCCGCCCCGCGGCCCCACTGTCCCATCACCCACGCGCAGGCCATCGAACTGCTTGCGGCCATGGCAGCGCGCGACAATACCTGATTGGAGGAACCATTATGCAGCTGGATACCGCAGTCAAAAATCTCACGAACCACGGCTTTGCTGTCCGCGTTTTCAAAACACAGCAAGAAGCCGTCAGTGCCATCTCGCAGGAGCTCTCCGGCCGGACTATCGGCTTCGGCGGCAGCATCACGCTGCAGGAGCTCGGTCTTTTTGAGACGCTCTCTCGCACGAACACTGTTTTCTGGCACTGGAAGCAGACTCCCGCCGAGGCGTGTGAAAAGGCTGCGTCCGCGCAGGTCTATATGACCTCCGCCAACGCCATTTCCGAGACGGGCGAAATCGTGAACATCGACGGAACGGGAAACCGCGTCGCCGCCATGCTCTACGGCCATGAAGCGCTCTACATCATCGCAGGCATCAACAAGCTTACGCCCGACCTCCCCTCCGCCATAGAACGCGCAAGAAACATTGCCGCGCCGTTAAACGCCCGCCGCTTGAGCTGCAAAACGCCCTGCGCGCTGAGCGAGCCCATGCGCTGTCATGACTGCAATAGCCCCAGCCGTATCTGCAACGGCTTTGTCACGCTCACGCGTCCCTGCGGCGGTATCGGCAAAACACACGTCATCCTGATCGAGGAAAATTTGGGCTATTAACCAAAAACCGAGTGCACCGCGTATTGCAGTGCGCTCGGTTTTTGATTGACCTGCATCATTCTTCGTAGGGGCCGATGCCCACATCGGCCCGGCGATACCATTCGTTTTTACGGAAATCCAATGCGAATTCGTTGGTACCCAAGGGGCGATGTGGGCATCGCCCCCTACGCGTCATTTGAAAAACTTCAGAAATCTTGCAGGGGGCAGACGCCCCTACGTATATTTGGCTGATCGCTCAGCTCTTAGGCTCCGCACTGGATCTCTTCGCGCGGGCTCTTCCCGACCTGCGGCGGCGATGGTGAACCGGCTTTTCGGTCAGGCGGCGGTAGCTCTCGGCGGCCTCGCTGTCGGCGCTGTAGACCAGGCGGTTGGCGCGAAGCGTCCCATCGGGGTCTTCTGCAAGGCGCACCCGCACGAGAAACGCGCCGTCCGCTTCGCACGCAGCCATGGCCATAAAGCGCTTGCCGGGCTGCGGATACCACTTGCCGCAGGACATGCGCTTTCCGCAGACGGGGCAGATATTCCCGCTTCCTGCCATCGCGGCCAGCGCATGGGGCTTGTCCGGGTGTCCGTGGCTCACGCTGCGAAGCAGGCAGCCCGGAAGCTCCGCGCCGTGAAACCCGTTTTCGTGCTCCTTCGCGGCCTTTTCATAGGCGGCGATACCATCCGTGAGGTTGAGCCGGCTGCAAATGAGCGCCGTATGATACGCGTCTCCCAGCGCGTCGTGCGCAGGTCTCGTCGGCTCGATGCCCATGATCTGCATCGCAGACGACAGCGATTTCTGCGCGCTCGAGCCGTCGGTCTGGGTGTTAAAAATCAGCTGCGCGTTGTACCAGGTATCGACCCACGCGGTGTCCATGCCGTAGAGCGTGAGATTTTCCTTTAAAATTACGATATCGTCGAAGCCCCACGTCAAAAACGCCGCGTCTTCGCCGCACCAGTCGTGAAACGCCTGCATTGCCTCGCGGAAGGGCTTGCCCCGCTCCTTGAGAACGGAATCCTTGATACCTGTGAGGCTCGCGACCTTGCGGTTCATCTTTTTATAATAGGCCGGACGGATCAGCGTCTGAAACTCGTCGGCGACCTCGCCGTCGCGCGGCATGCGAACCGCGCCGATCTGGACAATCTCGCCGCGAATGGGGCTCGGCAGAACCTTTTTCGCGCTCGGAGAGCCCGGCCACGGCTGGTTCCACTCCATGTCCAGAACGATATATTGCATACGCTCACCTCCGTCAGGAAAACTTCTCCCGATATGGTATCACAAAACGCGCCATATGTAAACAAGGAGATATAAACAAGCTTCCATGTACCCGGCATTTTGTCACCCTTTTCGTCCGTCCCGCATAATATAAAAAACCGGCGCAGCAGGATCTGCGCCGGAAAGCTCGCGAAAGGCGGTAGACATATGCCCTTTTTGTTTCTCAGTCCCTCCACACAGGAGTTTAATCCCTACATCACGGAAGGAAACGAAGAGCTCTGGATGAACCGGCTTGCCGATCAGATGGAGCCTTACTTACACGCAAGCGGCGTGAACACGGTCCGAAATGACCCGGAGGCCGGCGCGGCGGGCGCGATCCGCCTGTCCAATCAGGGAGACTACGATTTTCATCTCGCGCTCCACTCCAACGCCTCCCCCGAAGCGCTCGCGGGCCAGCAGCGCGGTGTGGACTTTTACTACTATCCCGCGAGCGCGGCCGGGCTCCGGATGGCGAACATCCTTGTCGACAACATAAAGCCCATTTACCCGCTTCCCGACCGCGTGCAGGCAAGGCCGTCGACGGCCATCGGAGAAGTTCGCCGGACGAAAGCTCCCTCCGTGCTCGCCGAACTCGGGTACCACGACAATGTGGACGACGCGAACTGGCTGACCGGGAATTTAGACGCGATTGCGCAGGCGCTGTCCGTCGGCGTGACGGAATATTTCGGTCTTCCGTTTCTCATTCCGGGCGAGATCCGGGACGGCCGGGTCCAAACAAACGGCGGCATCCTGAACCTGCGAGGCCTGCCCTCCACCGACGGCGCGGTACTTGCGCAGATGCCGAATGGCGCGGCGGTCCGGATTCTGGCCGAATACAACGACTGGTACTCCATTTTTTATGACGGCCTCTACGGCTTTGCCGAGCGGCAGTATATCGCCGTCTAGCCCTCTTTGCCGAGCCGCCGCGTCTGAATGTCGCCTTCCGCCCAGCCCCGGTCCTTGCCGCAGACGGGGCAGACGCGGAAGGCTTCCTTGGACAGCATCACAAACCCACAGTTGAGGCAGCGCCAGACGATCGGGCGCTCCTTTTTATAAAGCCGCTCGGTCTGCATCTGCTCATAGCTCTCCAAAAAGACGTCCCGGTGCACCGCTTCGATGCGGGCGATATTCTCCCAGAGACTGGCGATATCGGCGTACCCTTCCTCGCGCGCGGTTTTCGCGAAGCCCGGGTAGACGCGCACCGACTCTTCATTTTCACCCTTCGCCGCCTCGAGTAAATTCTCCATCGTCACGCCCAGCGTATAGGGGTAGCCCGCCGAAATGTCAATGTTCTCGATCGGCTGACGGCCGTATTTTTGCAGCTTCTCCAGAAACTCCTGCGCGTGAATCTGCTCGTTGGCGGCGGTCTCCTCAAAGATCCGGGCAAGATAGGCAAGGCCCTCTTTTCTGGCCTGATCTGCGTACTGCGTATAGCGCTGGCGTGCCTGCGATTCCCCCGCGAACGAGCGCGCAAGGTTCCGGCACGTTTGAGTCTGCATGAATTCCATCCAAATCGCTCCTTTGTAAAATTCCTGGATGTGCTTAGAATCTGCAGAATCGGGCGATTTATTCCGCACGCAGGCTTGACATGTTTTGTATAATAAAAGATAGAGCATTTTGGCTCGCAAACTATGACTTTTTGAGGATTTTTATGAACAAACGAATTTTTGCGCTGCTGCTGGCGGCGCTGCTCCTCCTGACTGCCTCCGGCTGCTCCAAAAAGCAGGCGCTTCCGGAGCAGAAAACCGCCGACATTCTCGCCACAACCCAGCCCGTCTATCAGCTGGCCTCCGCCCTTACCGACGGGACAGGCCTTTCGGTTTCGCTTCTTATCTCCGAGCCCGTCTCGTGCCTGCACGACTACACGCTGACGGTCGCGCAGATGGAAAAAATCGAGGGCGCGCAGCTCATTTTAGAGAGCGGTCTCGGCTTGGAAGACTTCATGGAGGATGCGCTCTCCGGCAAGACGCGCATCGATATCTCAAGCGGGCTCTCCACGCTCACCAGCGACGAGGGCGTCGACCCCCACTGGTGGCTGGACCCCACGCGCTTCCGGCAGGCAGCGGCCACGGCCGCGCGGGAGCTCGGCGCGCAGTACCCGGAATTTTCCGACCGGATCACCGAGAACCTTGCCGCGTTTGACGAAAAGCTTTCCGACTTGCAGGCTTACGGAGACGGGGCGCTGGCGAATCTTTCCTGCCGCGAGCTTATCACGTTCCACGACGGCTTTTCGTACTTCGCAGACTCGTTCGGTTTGACCATTGCCGCTGCCATGGAGGTCGAGTCCGGCAGCGAGCCGTCGGCGAAGGAATTGGAGGCAATCATCGCCATTGTCGAAGAGGACCAAATTCCCGCCGTATTTTACGAGACGAACGGGGAAACTGGCTCTGCTGAGGTCGTGGCAAGCGAGACGGGATGCTCGGTTCGGACGCTCGACATGGTCATCAGCAACAGCGACTATTTTGCCGCCATGCGCGAGAACATCGACATTGTAAAGGAAGCGCTCGGATGATTTACAAGCATGCAAATACCGGCGGCTGCGAAAACGCCTGCTGCCTCAAAATTGAACATCTGTCGGTCCGAATCGGATCAGACGTCATTCTGGACGATATCAATCTGCACATGCACTGTGGGCAGATTGTTGCGCTCATCGGACCTAACGGCGCGGGAAAATCGACGCTCATCCGCGCGATTCTCGGCCAGCGGGAATACGAGGGCAAGATCACCTTCCATTCCGCGGATGGCAAGCAGACCCGTCTTCGCATCGGCTACGTGCCGCAGAGCCCGGCCTTTGACCCGGCGGACCCTATTTCGGTTCTTGATCTTTTCACCTGCTGCATTGCAAAGCGCCCTGCGTTCCTGCGCCCCGGAAAGGCTTTGCGGGAGAAGGTTTTAGAGTGCCTTTCGCGCGTGCACGGGGAGAGCCTCATCGACAAGCGCGTCGGCACGCTCTCGGGCGGAGAGCTTCAGCGTGTGCTGCTGGCGCTGGCGCTCGAGCCGATGCCCAACATGCTGATTCTCGACGAGCCGCTTTCGGGCGTGGACGTGGAGGGCATGGAGCTTTTGATGGACATGCTGGACGAAATCCGGAAAACCTACGATCTTTCGATTCTCATGACGACCCACGATTTTTCGATGCTCGAGCGCTACGCCGACCGTGTAGTGCTCCTGCGCGAGAAGATTCTTTGCAAGGGAACGCCGCTGGAGGTTCTGAACTCGGACGAGTTTGCGCAGGCGTTTCACCTGGGAGGTGCAAAATGAGCATCTGGTACGCACTGTGCGAGGCAACGCACCTCGAATTTCTGCACATGACATTCATGAAGAACGCGCTGCTTGCCGTTCTTATCCTCGCGCCGCTTTTTGGCCTTCTTTCCACCATGATCGTCACCGGGCGCATGAGCTTTTTCTCTGACGCGCTCGGCCATTCAGGCTTCACCGGCATTGCCGTCGGTGTTCTCTGCGGCGCGGTGCAGCCGATCGGCTGGGCGGTGGGACTGGCCGTTTTATTTGCGCTGCTGTTTTCGTTCGTGCGCAGCCGCTCGCGGCAGTCGGCCGATACGATCATCGGCGTGTTTTCCTCGACCGCGGTCGCACTCGGTATTTTTATCGCGACGCTCGGCGGCAGCAGCTTTACAAAATTCAATAAGTATCTGATCGGCGACATTCTCTCCGTCACGCCGGGTGAAATCGGGCGGCTGGCGCTCGTTCTGCTGGGCGTAGCGCTTTTGTGGATATTTGCGGCGAACCGGCTGTTTCTGACGGCGGTGCACCCGCAGCTTGCCTCCTCGCGCGGCATTCCGACGGAAAAGACGCAGGCGCTGTTCACGGTCTGCATCGCGGTCGTCGTGACCTTAGCCATGAGCTGGGTAGGCCTGATGGTCATCAACTCCCTTCTCGTGCTCCCTGCCGCGTCGTCGCGGAACATTACGCGCAATCTCCGGGAGTATCACCTGCTTTCTGTCCTTGGGGCGCTGGTCTGCTCGGTAGGCGGCCTTGTAACCGCGTACTATCTTGGCTGCTCGGCCGGCGCGACGATTGCGCTGTATCTCGCGCTCTATTTTACCGTTACCTTCTTCTTCCGCAACACGCGGCAGTAGATTCCGACAAGAACATACCTGCTTTTTTGCAATTCTTCAAATTACACGTAGGGGGCGATGCCCACATCGCCCCAAGGGCAGTTTGAATTCGCCGGAGATTTCCGTAAAAAACGGTACATTCTGCCGGGCCAATGTGGGCATTGGCCCCTACGCATAAATGATACTCTGCACAACGCAAAACGCTCGGGAAGCGATGCTTCCCGAGCGTTTTTGGTTCCACTTACGGCAGATTGTTATAGCACTGCTCCAGCTTTTCGTAGAGAAGGCTGTCGACAAACGTCCTCTGCGCGTCCGTCAGCTTCCAGTACGCGTCCCACGCCTTCTGCACGGTCTTCGCCGTCTTGGTCGTGACGTTGTCCGGATCGAGCTTTTCGATCTGTTTTTCGACCTTCTGCGCCGCGGACTGGTTCTTCTTGAGCGCTTTCTTGCAGTTCTTGAGAATGTTCTGCTCGTCCTTCGTCGTGAAGCGCTGGAAGAGCTTTTTGTCCGCGTCAAACATGTCCTGCGCCTGCTCGTAAAGCGCCGCCATGTCCTTGTCCATGTGGTTCTCGTCAAGCTGAGAAATTAAATTGCGCAGTTCCTCGCTTTTCTGCATGCCCTCGTCAAACGCTGCCTTGCTCTCCTGTAGGTTTTTCTCCAGCTTTTCATTGATCGGGAGACTGCGCGCCTGAAGCTCCTGCACCTTCTCCAGTGCCTCGGTGAGCTTTTCCTCGTCGGAAGCCTTGATCTTTGCCGCCGCCGGAACCTTCTTGACGAGCTTTTCCGCGTCCTGGATCAGCTTCTTGTTGTCCTGCAGCTCCTTCAGGCGGGGCAGGACTTCGTTTTCCAGATACGCTGCGTTCTCCGGGTCAACAAAGCTCTTCTGCTCTTCGGGCAGCTTACTGTACGCCTTGCTGACTGCGTTGACGCGCTTTTCGTGCGCGAGCGTCATATCCGCCGGTGTCTCAAACGGGAGGTTCTTGATCTGCGCATCGACCTTTTCCGCCGCCTTGCGATTCTTCTCGAAGGTCTTTTCCGCCGCCGTGAGCTGCGAGTAGAGCGTCTTTACCTGCTTCTGCTGCGTTTTGTCGAGCTGTTTCAGGTCGATCTCATCATAGCACGCGCGCGCCGCATCGATGGCCGCGCCGTCCGTGTTCCAGACCTTGTCCTTCTTGCCGGGGACGGCCTCCATCAGTTTCTCGAAGCGCTCTGCTGGGTTCTCCGGAAGCTCGGGCTCTTTCCGGAGCTCTTCCATGCGCGAGACGCAGGCCGTGAGCTTTTCCTTCATCTCTTCGCTGACAAGCGCCCGCGTCTCGTCATCCAGCGCGTCAAAGGCCGCCTTTGCAGCGTCGACCAACTCGCCGTCTTCCTTCGTCAGTGCATCCGCCTCCGGAAGCGCTTCGATCTGCGCCTGCATCTTCCGCGCCGCTTCCTCGCGCTGCTTCTGCGCGTCGTCTGGAATTTCGTAATCCACATCAAAGAGCGCCTTGAGCCGTTCCTTGACCGCGTCCTTTGTTGTCAGTGTCATTGCCGCGAGCGCTTGCTTGAGGCCGTCGCTCGTCTGGGTATAATCCGTTCTGCCGGCCACCGGGAGCGCGTCCGCGCAGTAGCCGTAGACGTTTTTGACCGTAATATAGGCGCTCGCACCAACGATCGTGCCGCCCAAGTGCCCGGCAAAGCCGCCCGCGTAGCCCTGACCGTCCGAGCCGTCAGCTGTGACGCTGCCCGCGCTGACGGCGGTATCGACATTGCTGATGGAGCCCGCAAAGCCGCCGACATAGCCGCCGCCGGACACGTCGCCAAGGCTGTAGCAGCGCTTGACGATGCCGGAACCGCTTCCCATGAAGCCGCCCACGGAGCTTTGTGCATGGACGCACACATCGGCGTGCGAATCGTAGATTTCGCCGTCGTTCTCTCCCACCAGACCGCCGGCGATCGTGCCGCTTTCATCTGCGTCGACGCTGCCCTCGGTGCTGCACATCGTGATCGTACCTTCGTTGCGTCCTGCAAGGCCGCCGGTGATCGTCCGGCCTGTGAGCGTTCCTTCAAACGAGCAGCGGTCGACTGCATTTTTGACAGAGAAGCTTGTCTCCGGATCTGTCTTGCCGTCGTTCCGGCCGATCAGGCCGCCCGTCTCCGTTTTGCCTGCGACGCTGCCTGTTACATGGACGTTGCCGATCAGTCCTGCAACATTGCCGGACATACTGTCTTTGCTGAGCGATACCTGCGCCCAGCCCACAACTGCGCCCACAAGCGAACCGCCCGTGACTGCGGCGTCCTTAAGCGTCAGATTCTTGATCGTGCCGCCCCGAATCACGCGGAACAGGCCGACATTCTCCTCGCCCGGCCGGTCGATGGTGAGGTTCGAGATCGTTTTGCCGTTTCCGTCAAACGTGCCGGTAAAGGGCGCGCTCCCGCTGCCGATGCCGGGAAATTCCGCGCCTTGCAGATCAATATCCTGCGTCAGCCGGTAATTGGCGGCGAGCGCTTCTGCATCCTGACTTGCCGCCAGCGCGCGCAGCTCGCTTTCGGACGAAATTTCCGTCCAATCGCCGAAGCCTGCGTCCAGCTCCTCTACCCTCGGCGCACGGAAATGGTTCTGGGTCATACCCTCGTACCACAAAATCGTATCGCCGTCGCTGAGCGTCGCTGTGGATACGCCGAGGTTGGAAAGCACGCCGTTGATCGTAAACATCCAGCCGTTCGGCGCAAGCAGCTCACGGCCATTGATGGTGCTGACATAACGGCCGAGATTCGTCGTTTCATAGCCGTAGGTGAGCTTTTCCTGCTGCATGGCCTCGTCCATCACATCGCACACGCGCGTGTTGCCGTTTGAGAGCATCTCCACCTCGATTTTCTCGCCGAAGCGCTCATACCGGTATTCCTGCGTGTTGTACTTTGCCAGGATGATGGTGACCTCCAGCGGCGTTTTCTTCAACGGGACCGGGATCTCCACGCCCGTCAGATACGGAAGGCCGCCGTTGTCTTCTTCGTTTTGACTCCAGCTTGCGCCGAGCTTCGAGCGGAAGTCCTCCGTCTGCATGCCGGAAAGCGCAAGACCGGTCGCGCCGTAGTTGCTTGTCTCCGTGTCAGACGCCTGATTGTAATAGCAATTCCGGATACCCTCAGACTGGTCATACTGGAATGCGCTGTCCGGCTTGTTGCCGCCGATGAAGCCGTGTCCGCCTTCTGCCGAGCAGGTGACCACGCCTGCCGCATAGCAGTTTTCATAGACATTTCCGCTGTAGACGGATCTTCCGACAAAGCCGCCGGAGTAGCCGCGCGCCGAAACGTTTCCGAGCGCGAAGCAGTCACGGATGGTGCCGCCGTAGCACAGGCCGGCAAAGCCGCCCGCGTAGTCGCTCTGGGTGTACACGTCCATGGACGTCCAGCAGCGCTCAATGAGGCCGCCCTCTTCATTCGAACCGACAAAGCCCGCGTGGCCCGTAGCCGTGGTGGTGTTGGAGTCGAACCGACCGCCGCGCACATAGCTTCTGCGGATGATGCCGTAGTTCCGGCCCGCCATGCCGCCCATGACGCCGCTGATATCGGCCGAGATGTTGCAGCCGATGACCGCGCAGTCTTCGATCACGCCGTAGTTATTGAGCGCGAGCACAGCCGCCGTGCCGGAAAAATAGACGTTGGGGTACACGATCGTCACATCGTGGATATAGCTTTCGCTGCCCGCGAAGGCAAACAGGCCGGAGTCGGAATTCGAGAGCGTCAGCCCACGGATCTCAAAGCCGTTTCCGTCGAACTCGCCCTGGAACATGTAGGTCTTCGAGCCGATGGATTTTGTCCGGTTCTGGTCGGCGGCGGAGAGTTCGGAGAAGTCGATATTGTTCGCCAGCCGGTAGTTTTTGCTCCATTCGATCTCCTGCATGCTTGCAGAACTCGAATCGCCCGGATCGGACGGCACGTCCTCGGTGTTTGCGATCTGCATCCACTGGGCGGCGGACGTGATCTCGACCCACTCGGTCGAAGGCTTGCTCGAGGACGTATACGTCGGACTCATCTCCGAGCAGATGGAGTCGTGCAGACCGTAGGTCTCGTTGAGCGACGTATCGGTGATGGCCGTGACGGTAAAGGCATAGCTTCTTTGCGCAGTGAAGGCGCTTCGGAAATTGGCCTGTGTCACATTGCCCGCAACCTGAAAGCTCTTTACGAACTGGTACCCGCTGCCTGTGACCACGTAGAGGTCCAGCTTATAGGCCTGATTCTCCGTGAAGTAGTCCTTCCCCGTCCACTGGGCGATGGCCCCGCTCCAAGAAAGCCCCGTCACCGGCTTCATGCGCGTGTAGGGGTCTTCGGTCACATCCTTCTCGGTCGGCGCGGCATACGTGCCGTCGGCCTTGATCGCAGTCACGGACGGGTAATACACGCCGTCTTCTATCTGGGAGAACGCTTCCGTGCAGTCGTAGCTCGTCTGATCCGGAAGCTCGATCGTCTTTACAAGCTCAAGCTCCGCAAAATAGTCGCCGAGCGGAAGCTTCATCTCGACTGCCTGCAAAATGATGTACTTGCAGCAGTCCTGATACGCCGCGTCATATTCTTTCAGCGCAGCAACATAAGCCTCGTTCGCGTCGTTGTATTCCTTTTCTGTCTCGGCGTTGATCTTCTGCTCCAGATGCGTATTCATCGTCTGGAACTTCTCGTCCATGATCGTTTGCAGACGCAAAAGCTCCTGCTTCTGCGCGTCCGAGAATTTCGCGATGATGGCGTTCTGGTCGAGCTGCAATAGCCGCTGCGACCAGCTGTCGACCGGTCCCGTGGGCTCTGTGGTGAGCTTTTTCAGCTCTTCGTCTGTCAGGCCCTTCCACACGCGCACCTTCTGCCACAGGCCGACAAGGTACCCGGCTGCATCCTTCTGCGCGCTCCACTTTAAAAGCGCCGTGGGAAGCGAGGTCTCGTCGCCATCCAACGTCGTCACCATCTCGCGCGCGAAACGGACATAATTGCCGATCTCTTCTTCTGCCTCTGCTTTCTGCCAGAAAAGCGTCGGGTTGCCGCCGTTCATCGCCGCGTCCTGCTTCCAGACGTTCTCTCGTCCATTGGCAAGGGCGGCCAGCAGCTGCGCCTGCGTGAGCGTCTGCGCCGAGCCGTCCGGCGTGATGACGCCGCCCGTGACCACATAGCAGTTTTCGCCGTCATACAGATCCTTCGGTGCGATCGCACCTGTCGTTTTTCCGGTGACGGTTCCGGCGCTGTAGCAGTTTGTGATCTTGCCCGCCAGTGTGCTGAGATACCCACGGATGCCGCCCGCGTAGTTTGCGCCCGAAATAAGCCCGGTGTTATAGCAGTCGGTGATGGCGGCTTTTCCCATATCGTAGCCGAGAATACCGCCCGTGCGGCTGTCGCTGCCGCCCGTCACATTGCCCGCGTTATAGCACTGCTCGATGGTATTCGTCTTATCGTATACGCCTGCGCTGCCTGCAATACCGCCGGTATAAAACCCCGAGCCGGAGACGGCAGCTTCATTGCCGCAGCGGAAGATCGTACCGCCGTTTTTCAGATAACCCACGATCGCGCCGGTGTAGGTTGTACCGCTGACCTTGCCGCTGACAACAAGATTTTTAACCGTGCCGCCGTCGACGCAGGCAAACAGACCCGCGAGCTTTGCTCCCGATACGTTCAGTCCCTTGATTTTATGGCCTTGCCCATCGAACGTTCCTTTGAAGCCATAGGTATCCCTTCCCATTGGTTCCCATGGCTCATCCTCCAGATCGATATCTGCCGTCAAGGCCGCACAGACCTCCTGCGCGCCCTGCTCTGGGTCTGAGATCGTCTGCGCGAACCATGCAAGCTGCTCTGCGTTTTCGATTCGAAGCGGGTCATCCTCCGTGCCTTCCCCCTCTGGCATGCCGATCGGGTCGACGCCCATGCCGGGGTCAATGTCCGCGTCCTCCAGCGCCAGCGCGCCGGGAACCATCCCCAGCAGCAGAACCAGCGCCAGCAGCAGCGATAGTACTCGTTTTTTCATCGTATGTCCTCCCTACTCTTTTTCGCCGCAGCATAAACGGCAAACAAAATGAGCGCGGCAAAACCTGCCGCGCCCGTCTTTTGCGCAAGATCCGACCGCCCGAACCGGGCGGCTTTCCATCATCATAGGTCTTCCGGCTGATGCTTCCGGGATCGCTCCCACGTCCACCGCACAGCCTTCTCGGGTTTCCCCAATGACCGGATTTCTCCGCGCGCGGCAGCCTCATGCAATGACGGCTACGTTTCCATGCTCCGGATTTGCACCGGATTCCCTCATCCCGCACGCAGCCAAGCGCGCAGGTCATGATGCAGCGTATGTACTTTTTCTGTTTTTATTATACCGGAATACCGGAAAAAGTCAATTGCAAAGCACCCCGGAACGAATCGTCCCGGGGTGCCGTTGTGCGTTATGCCTGCTCACCGCTATCTTGCGTGGGATACGCCTGCTGGTAGCGCTCGTTCAGCGTGTCTACATTTTCAACAAAGCTCCGCGCCGCCGAAGACAGGCCGTCATACGCGCTTTTCGCCGTGTCGATGGCCTTGCGCTCCCTCTTTGTAAACGGCGCGTCGTGCTTTGGAAGCTTTGCAATCAGGTTCATAACCTTCTTCGCGGCCTTCTGGTTCTGGCTGAGCTGCTTTTCAAGGTTCTTGAGCATCGTCAGATCGTCCGGCTCGATGAAACTCTGGACGCATTTGCTGACGTTCGAGCCGTTGTAGCTCTTGCCGAGCGCCTGATACTCCGTGCGCGCAGTCCTGATGGCCGCTTCGTGCGCCTCATCCGCGTCCGTGAGAGTCTCCAGGGGCGCAAGGTACGTCTTGCGGTAGCTTTCCGCCAGCTCCTTGTACGCATAGAAAGCCTCTGTGGAAGCCTGATATTTCTGCTCGTTCGCCTCTCCGGGCGTGAGCGTGACGTGCTTCTCCTCCGCAGCGCTTGCAAGCGCCTGCATCGCGTCCTCTGCCGCGTGGACCTTCGCCTCGTCCGATTTTTTGATCTTGTTCCACGCGGGGAGCTTCTTGATGGCCGCCTGCGCGTCCTTGACGATGGTTTCGCAGTCGGTCAGAAGCGCCATCTGCCGGACGCAGGCTGTCAGCTTTTCCGCCTCGCCGGGCTCCAGGAACGTCGGCTGCTTGCCGGTGAGCTTACCGAAGGCTGCGTCCGCCTTCTCGACGCTCTTGCGGTCCTTGGAATAGTCGAGCTTCGCCGCGTCGTCCGGGAGCTTATCGATCAGGTCCTGCACTTTCTGGACCGCTTTCGCGCTCTTATCGTACGCCTTACGCGCGGTCTTGAGGCGCTTGACAAGATCGTTATCGAGATATTTCTTGACGTTTTTGTCCTTCGCAGCCTCGTTGTAGGCCTCCTCCGCCTCCCGGATCACAGAAAGCGTGCTGCTTTCAATCTTCTCCATATCGGCGGGGATTTCCTCCATCAGGTAGTTGACGTAACCCGCCTGCTCGGCATATTCGCGCTCGGCAACCTGCTTGTCATAGGTCTGACGCGCTTTCAAAAGCGTTTTGTAATTTGTGACCTTCTTCTGCTGCGCGGCGGTCAGCATTTCGTAAGCTTCCTCCGCATCGAGAATCTTCCTCTCGCATTCATCGGTCAGCTCGACCTCGCCGATTTCGTCGATCAGCTCCATGACAAATGCCGCATCTTCGCCGTCTTCCGCAGCAATCATGACGGTGCCCGCGCCGGTTCCGGATTCCTTTGCGGGGTCAAAGCCGCCGGGAAGGTCTGCGCCGATCATGTCATAGCCCTTCGCCAGCCAGCCCTTCATCGTGCTTTCTCCCGCGGCCAGCGCGTTTTGTCCTGCTGTAAACGTGCCGCCCGAAAGGGAAACGCTGCTGCCTTGCTTGGCAAACAGGGCCGTCTCGTCCGCTTTTATGTCGCCGCCGCCGATTTTGACCGTGCTCTTGGGCGTGCCGCCGACATGAATGCCGCACTGTGCGCCATAGATCGTGCCGCCGTCCATCGTGAAGCTGCCGCCATCGACGAGCACGCCAGCCTCCTTTCCGGACACCTCACCGGAATGCAGCATCGCAGACGCTTTTTTGCCGCCCGTCACGAGAAGGCCGATCTGCTTGCCGCGCACGTCGCAGTCGGTAATATGCACCTCGCCGCTTGCCATGATTGGCGTGGCCGCCTCTGTTTTCACGTTGCTGCCATTTTTGAGCTCCAGCGCCGCGCCCGCGTTAATGACAAGCGAACCGAAAAGCGGCGAATTGTCCAGCGTCAGTCTGCCGCCGTCCATATGTACGCTCGAATGGATGATGCGGCTTTCTTCCCCGTTTTCCGGCTCCGTCGGGTTCGCCAGCACCTTTGTGTTCGTCACGACCGCCTCGCCGCCGCCCAGATACAGGCAGTCCGTACCGGAAAAGTCAGACTTGAGCGTACTGCCGTTGATGTACAGCTCGCCGCCGCCCAGCATCGCCGCGTTGTGGAGCTCGCTGTTTCGCACGTTCACCGTGCCGCCGGTCTGCGACAGCCACATTTCCTCGTAGCCATAGACCATGCTGTTCGAGATGTTCACCTCGCCGCCCGAGACGTCCATCATGCCGTAGAAATTCGAGTCCTCCTGAATTTCCGCCTTGCCGCCGCAGATGCTGAAGAGACACGGAACATCTGTCTGGTAGACATCATTGTACCATTGCAGCTCGCCGTCTGTCATGATGATGCTCTTCAGCGCCGCGCTCTTTAGATCCGCAAAGCCGCCGTCGATGACAACCGCATCCGCACTTACGTAATCCAGCTCCAGACTGCCGCTTTCCACGCGGATATCTCCCGCTTTCATATTATTATTCAACTGCAGCGTTCCGCCGGTCACGAGAATATTTGCCTCCACGCCGCCTTTCTGTTGTGAGTCGATGATGATCTGCTTTTCCTTTGCAGAGATCAGGCGCTCGGCCCCATTCTGTGATGCGCTGCAAATTTTGTGCCCTTGCAGGTTGATAGAGAAATTTCCGGTCATGGTAATATCCTGCGGCAGGTATACATCCTGCTTCAGAAGCACCCAGCTGGAGCTATCACTGGCTATGGCATAGTCCGTGCCGCCGATGGCCTCGACGAATTCCTCCGCGGTGCGGACGTTGTCATAGTCCAGCTCGCCGGAGGGCATGAGCCGGATGTCCCAGTAAATTTCGTTGCTGCCGGTGACGACCAGATCGTGTCCGCCGGCCAGAATTCTTCCGCGGATGGTCATCGAAAAAAGCTTGTCACAAACCTGAAACGGCGCGCCGCTGATGCGCAGGCGCAGCTCCGTCGCCCCCTGCTCCAGATAATCTGCGGCCGTGATCTTCCAATCATCCCCGGCAGTATTATTGATTTGGAAGTAAGCCGTCAGGTCGACCGAGCTGTCCACACCGTAAAGGGTAGCCGGTTTGCCGTCCTCGCCCTGGACCGTCAGCTCCTTATAGCCGTCGACCTTCTGCAAATCGAGCGTATCGCCCGTCATCTGCACGGTCACATCAAACGACATCGGCCACGAGGCAAAGCCATCGATGGTTTTGGACTCCGTAAACGACGCGTCATGCACCGTCGCGTCGCCCACCTTGTCGCCGGTGTAGATATCCACATATGCCGTTTTCGTTAAGGCTTCGGCGCGCAGCGGCTCTTCGCGGCCGTCTTTGTAGAACGGCACGTTCGGCGTATCGTCCCCCGCGTACCATCTGTAGTCCTCGTCAAGCCAGACATCCTTCCACGAGCCGCTGCCGCGCACCGTGAAATGGCTGTTTTGCAGCGACAGGACGCAGTTTTGGACGCTGGGCGTCTCGTTGCCCGAGGCTCTGGCATACGTCGCGTCGATGTACAGCTGGCTGTTCCAGAGCGTGATATTACCGTCGACAGCCGGGCCCTCGCCGTATCTCCACGTGATTTGAAAGGAGTCCTCCGTCTCCCGATTGATCCGGCAGTTGATGAGCTCGACGTTGCCCTGAACCATGGCGTCCGGCATAACGTTATTGGATACCCACTTGCGGTAAACGTCCAGACCTGTTCCGTCTTCCAGCGTCAGGCTGCCGGCCAGAACCGGGCCAACGGTCTTATTTTTGCTTCCGCCTGAACCGGAATTGGTAAGGCAGAGCCTGCCGCCCTTCGCGTAGACACTGCCGCGGACCACAGCTTCTCCATTCGGAGAAAAGCCGGAAATATCGTAGCGTCCGGTTATGTTCGCTTTTTCGCTATACACGTTGATGCACAGGTCGCCCTGCGCCGCCGGGCCGCTATTGTTGTGCAGCGTCAGGTTATCCGTAGTCAGAATATGATCCCGGTCGCTTGTCAGCGCCGCCTTGTCCGCGCTGCTGTTGTTGATGGTCAGACTGTGTCCCTGCGCGCGCAGATTGCCGTTGACGCACGCACCGCCCGCCGTATTTCCCAGGGTGACGTTCCCCCGTGCCTCGATATACGCATCGCCGTCGATGGTATCGTAGCTGGCCTTACTGCTTGCCGTCTTGCTCGCGCTCGATGTGATCGTAACGCCGCCCGTTGTATTCACGAGACGAAGATTTCCCCGCACCGCACAGGCGTCTGTGCTATTAAACGAGGCTGTCCCGTTGATGAGAACGTCTCCATCAGAACGCAGCGCCGTCATGCCGGTTCCCAGCAGTGTCAGTGCCACGCATTTGATTTGCAGCATGCCGGATCTGACCGACAGGACCGCATCCCATGCCTCGTCGCCGCTGTTTTTCAAGGTAGTCCGCCTCTTCACGGTCAAGACGCCGTCCTGATAGGAAAAACATCCTGTCTTTGTCTCGTTCCAGTCGTCCGGCTTTTCCGCATCGTAGTGCAAAACGTTCTCACTGTCCACGGTATAGTAGCCGTTTTCCAGATGCACGCCCATCAGGTACGCATCCGGCTCGATGCCATTGACCGCCACCGCGGCAAACTCCGCCGCCATGGCCTCAGACGCCTCCGATTCCTCGAATTCCTCGGGGTCTTCCGGCTCCCCGAAATTCTCAGGGTCTTCGGACTCGTCGAATTCCTCTGCATCTTCCGGCTCTTCGAACGACTCGAATTCCTCGGGCGCCCCGACTTCCTCAACTTCCTCTGTCTCGCCCTGCGTGGGATGCTCCGTGTCCGGCGCTTCTGCCGCGTCGAGCGCAAATGCCGTCGGGAGCATCGAGAGCATCAGCACCAGTGCCAACACCAGCGCAAGCATTCTTTTCTTCATGTCCGGGTTCCTCTGCTTTCTTTCGTTCTTTGCGACACCGCATATGCGCAGTTTCGCAAACTTTCAAGCATAGTATACCATATTTGCCCTGATTTTCCAGTCCCGACCAGCTTTTTCCCTGTCGTATTCGTCAAATCGCGCTTCCTTCTGTTTTTTCATCTTTGTTTCAGTTTTCCGCAAAATCCGCCGCCTAAAATCCGGTTTTTGCGCAAAAAAAGAACGGCCGAAATCGACCGTTCTCTTTTCTTATGCAATTAGCCGAACACTGCCAGCAGGAAGCCTGCCGCGATGGCGGAGCCGATAACACCTG
>OIWS01000788.1_pt1 | contig 36764 bp, 16 predicted proteins | sample 1587611 | NCBI WGS metagenome assembly OIWS01 (sample SAMEA3888919, study PRJEB22519) | human gut metagenome | biome: human gut; feature: human-associated habitat; material: faeces | place: Denmark | collected 2010 | reverse complement strand
TGCAGTGGACGGACGACAGGCAGATACACATCCATACGATACTGCATCAGAACAAAGGGGATGAGAATGCGAGAGGGCATATCGGCACGGAGTTAAACAATAAGGCGGAAACCGTATTGCTGGTGGAAAAGGACAAGAGCAACGGGGATATAAGCAGTGTTTCAGCCATGCACATCCGGGCAATGGATTTCGAGCCTTTTGCCTTTCGCATCAACGACAATGCCTTGCCCGAACTCATAGAGGGTTACAAAACAGAAAGCAAGAAACCGGGAAGACCCGAGGAAGAAAAGTTCGACCCTTACAGGCATATCACCGAACAGCAGCACCGCATCGCATTGGAAGCCGTTTTCGGGCTGAAAGAGGAATACGGTTACAAGGAACTGGAAGATGCTTTAATCAAAAGCTATACGTCAATAGGTGTAAAACTGAACCATCAAAAGGCAGTACCGCTCATCACCATGCTTCGCAACAAACGGATGATAGTGCAAGAGAACGGCAGAAAATACACATTCATGCCCGACTTCCACTATTAACCCGTTACCTGCAATCGCTTCACTTCATTCTGTGGGTCTATATATTAAGGATAAAGCGAAGTGATGCAAGGAATGGATAAACCGCTTCACTTTATTGCCGTATTCTATATATACGACAATTTAGTGAAGTGGTTATATAGACCGTACTTCTTAAAATGGTACGGGCGAAAAGAAAAATAAATCAATTCACCAACTACTCAAACAATTATCTTATGGATATACAGACAGCCAAGCAAATCAGGATAGCAGATTATCTGCACAGTTTGGGATATTCTCCCGTCAAACAACAGGGTATCAACCTATGGTATAAATCACCGTTAAGGGAAGAAACTGAAGCCTCGTTCAAGGTAAATATCGAGCGTAACCAATGGTATGATTTTGCACTCGGCAAAGGCGGCGGCACCATCGAACTGGCGTCACACTTATATGCTACCGACCATATACCTTATATATTGGAACGCATAGCGGAACAGACACCACATATCCGTCCTGATTCTTTCTCTTTTGGCAAGCAGTCATCTTCCGAGCCACGTTTTCAACAACTGGAGATTGTACCGCTTTCTTCGCCTGCCCTACTCTCATATTTGCAGGAAAGGGGAATAAACACGGAACTGGCGAAAAGAGAATGCCGCGAAGCTCATTTCACCAACAACGGCAAACGGTATTTCGCCATTGCCTTTCCAAACATATCGGGCGGCTATGAGATTCGCAACCGTTATTTCAAGGGCTGTATTGCCCCTAAGGAAATCTCCCACATCAGACAGGCGGGAAAAGCGAGGGAAACGTGTTATGTGTTCGAGGGATTTATGGACTATCTTTCATTTCTTACTTTGAGATTGGAAAATTGCCCGAAATTTCCCGAACTGGACAGACAAGATTATATGGTATTGAACTCTGTATCGAATGTGAGCAAGGCTCTCTATCCGTTGGGTAGCTACGAGCGCATACATTGTTTCTTTGACAATGACCGTGCAGGGATGGAAGCACTCCGGCAAATTCGTATGGAATACGGCAGGGATTTATACATCCGTGACGCTTCGCAAACCTACAGCGGATGCAAGGACTTGAACGAATACTTACAGAAACAGGCTGAAAGAAACAGGCAAGTCCAGTCCGTAAGAGAGACGCACACCCAGCCACCGAAAAAGAAGAACGGTTTTCGGTTATAGCCCACTATAACTACACGCTCCGCTTTCGTAGTTGTGGGCTCTCCCGAGGGGATTAGGGCTTTGCCCTAATAACCCACTCAGGGCGTTCACCCCTGAGAACCCCGAGCAAAGAGTGACCCTCTCTTTGCAATCACCGCTTATGGGTTGCACCCCTAAGAACCCCACTGCGGAAGCGAACAAAGTAATCTAATGTAAACAAAAAAACTATGGCAACAAAATCAAGCATACATATCAAGCCTTGCAACATCGCATCGAGCGAGGCACACAACCGAAGGACTGCCGAGTACATACGCAACATCGGAGAGTCCAGAATCTATGTCGTTTCCAAACTTTCCACCAATAACGAGCAGTGGGTAAATCCTGACTTCGGCACTACCGAATTGCGGACACATTACGACAACATCAAACGGATGGTCAAGGAAAAGACCGGACGTGCCATGCAGGAGAAAGAACGTGAACGCAAAGGCAAGAACGGAAAAATCATCAAGGTGGCAGGGTGTTCACCTATCCGTGAGGGGGTGTTGCTCATCAGAGCGGACACCACATTGGCAGATGTGCATAAATTTGGCGAGGAGTGCAAACAACGCTGGGGTATTACTCCGCTGCAAATCTTCCTGCACAAAGATGAAGGACATTGGCTGAGCGGACAACCCGAAGCTGAAGACAGAGAGAGTTTCCAAATTGATGGAAAGTGGTTCAAGCCGAATTATCACGCTCATATCGTTTTCGATTGGATGAACCACGATACAGGAAAAAGCTGTAAACTCAATGACGAGGATATGACCGAAATGCAAAGTTTGGCTTCTGACATTCTCCTGATGGAACGAGGACAATCTAAAACCGAAACAGGCAAGGAACATCTGGAACGTAACGATTTCATCATAAAGAAACAGAAAGCCGAACTGCAACGTATAGAGGAAACCCAAAGGCACAAGAAGCAGCAGGTAACTCTTGCTGAGCAAGAACTCAAACAGGTAAAATCGGAAATACGCACCGACAAACTCAAAAGCGCAGCTACCGATGCAGCCACAGCCATAGCAAGCGGTGTCGGTTCTCTTTTCGGAAGCGGAAAATTGAAAGATTTGGAACAAACTAATGAGAATTTACGTCATGAAATTGCCAAGCGTGACAAGGGTATTGATGAATTAAAAGCCAAGATGCAACAAATGCAGGAACAGCACGGCAAGCAGATTCGTAACCTACAAGGAATACATAATCAAGAGCTTGAAATCAAAGACAAGGAAATATCACGATTGAACACCATTCTTGAAAAAGCGTTCAACTGGTTCCCTTTACTCAAAGAGATGTTGAGAATGGAAAAATTCTGCTATGCCATCGGATTTACCAAAGATATGGTAAACAATCTTTTGACAAAAAAAGAAGCAATCAGATGCAATGGGAAAATCTATTCCGAAGAGCATAGACGAAAGTTTGACATAAAGAACGATATTTTCAAGATTGAGAAAAGTTTGGTTGATAATAATAAATTGGTGCTTACAATAAACAGGCAACCGATAGGCGAATGGTTCAAAGAGCAATGGGAGAAACTCCGGCAAGGTTTACGACAATCAGCGGAAGAGCCAAGAAAAAGTAGAGGATTCAAGCTATAATTCCACTCTATATAATGCAAAACATCAATAAAATAACTAATTTTGCATTCGGATAGGGGCAACTCTTTCCAAGACATAAGAAAAAGAAGCGTTATGCTCATCTTGTAACTTGAAAACCTGAGAGCCTTTCAAATTTGATGCAAGAGATAGCATAGTGGTTCTCACGCATATAGCGTGGGCTGCTATCGTTGTATCTGCATCATAGGCTTTCTCAGGGCCGTCAAGTTAGATTGACATAGGTAGTCCACGCTTTTGTATTTAATAACCTACCCTGTTGGACTGATGGGCGAAAAGGAAAACGATATGGAACAAAAATTCTGTCAAAGCTGCGGAATGCCGCTAACAAACGAAATCCTCGGTACGAATACCGATGGCACACTCAATGAAGATTATTGCATCTACTGCTACAAAGATGGCAAGTTTGCGCAGGATATGACTATGGAGCAGATGATTGACCACTGCGCCCAATTCACTGATGAGATAAACAAACAGTCAGGACAGAACTTGACACAGGAACAGGCTAAAGACATGATGCGTCAATTCTTCCCTCACCTTAAACGCTGGAAAAATAGACTCGTTATGTTTATTGCAATTCTCACATACAAAAAGCCGTTGAGCGAGGTTGATAACTATCTGAGTGCGCACCGTGAATATCTCGCCAAACATTATGCCATCGGAGATTTCATAACATCTGGGCCACAGATCCCTCGCATTGGTGGCGTGATAATGATAAAAGCCAACAACCGTGAAGCGGTTGATGCTATTATTTCCGAAGATCCGTTCCACATCAACGACATTGCCAACTATCAGATTGTGGAATTTACCCCGACAATGTTTTGCAATGAAGAGTTGAAAACAATTCTATAATGATGCGCCTTAGTCTTAGACCATATCAGCCCACAGATGCCAATGTAATTACTACTTGGCTAAAAAACGAATATCTTATGCGCCAATGGTGCGCTGACAGATATGAGTGTTACCCGGTCACACCAGAAGATATGAATATCTATCACGAGCGGTATATTGACGGACAAAGTCAACGCGCCCTGACAATGTTGAATGGCAATAACATTGTGGGATATATCACCCTGCGCACTCCGGCAGATGATTCATCGGAACAACGCTTGGGATTCGTCATTGTCGATGATTCAAAACGTGGTCAAGGTTTTGGTAAAACTCTTGTTTCAATGGCAGTCAAATATGCTTTTGAGACGCTTGGTGCTACGAAAGTATCACTCGGTGTCTTTGAAAATAATCCGTCAGCCATCCATTGCTATAAGTCTGCCGGATTCAGGCGCGTGATTGTTCCAACAACAGAAAGCTATTCTTGCTTGGGCGAAACTTGGAATTGCATTGAAATGGAACAATACAAAGGACTATGAAAGTAATTGGAATTAACGGCAGCTCACGGAAAGATGGTAATACAGCTATCATAATCCGCACGATATTTGAGGAACTGAATAAGAGAGGTATTGAAACCGAGTTTATCCAATTGGCCGATGTCGATATAGAGCCATGCCGTGCTTGTTTTGCCTGTAAAGGTAAAGGTAATTGTGTATTCCGCAAAGACGGTTTTGCCGAGGTATTTAGCAAAATAGTTGGAGCTGACGGGATAATTCTCGGTTCGCCGGTTTATTCAGCAGATGTTTCCTCTCGAATGAAAGCATTGTTGGACAGAGGTGGCGTTGTCGCTGCTGTCAATCCGGGAATATTGAAACACAAACTGGGCGTGGCAGTTGCCGCCGTTCGTCGTGCCGGAGGTATGACGGCGGTCGATACAATGAATCATTTTTTCTTAAACAAGGAGATGATAGTTGCTGGTTCCACATACTGGAACATGGTTTATGGGCGAGAAATTGGCGATGTTCTTAAAGATAATGAAGGAATTGCCAATATGCGCAATCTCGGTCAGAACATGGCTTCAATCCTGTTCAAATTAAATTAATGGTAACGAATCCGATAGCAAGTAACCCATGATTGAAATAAAAAACCTCGAAGGCATTTCATTCGAGCAAATATATACGGCTTTCAAGTCAGCTTTCTCGGATTACGAAATCAGCGTGGATAAGACAGAATTGAAGTCAATGCTGAAACGGCGAGGCTTCAATCCGGCTTTATCATTCGGTGCATTCTATGATGACAATATCGTGGCGTTCACGTTTAATGGTATTGGTAAATACTATAATGGCAAACTTACTGCATACGATACGGGAACAGGTACAAGAAAAGAGTTCAGAGGGCAAGGACTTGCCAAAAGAATATTTACGCACTCTATGCCATTCCTGAAAAATGCCGGTATAGAGAATTATTTGCTTGAGGTGCTTCAACATAATAAAAGAGCGTTAAAAATATATGAAAGTCTCGGTTTCGAGATTTTACGAGAATTTAATTTCTTCACTCAAAAGAAGCAACTGGTTGTTAACCATCTATCTGACAAACCTGCCAAATGCTCCATCGTCGCGCTGAAGTCTGAAGATATTTTGTCAGCCCAATCATTCCATGATTTTACCCCATCCTGGCAGAATGACATTGAATCTATTAAGAGAGCAGGTGATGATTTGGTGACGTTGGGAGCTATGGTTGATTCTGTTTTGTCAGGATACTGTGTTTTCTCTCCAAAGTCCGGTGACATTACCCAGATAGCTGTTGATCCGACTTTCCGCAGAAAAGGCGTCGCATCTTCCTTGCTAAAACAAATGATTGAGATGACTGAATCTGAAATAGTAAAAGTAATCAATGTCGAATCTCCAACTCCTTCTTTGGACGCATTTCTCGCGTCCAAAGGTGTTTGCCTCGCCGGTAAACAATTTGAGATGGTTTTGACATTATAAAAATGTAACATCAAATGACACCGAAAGAAGTACTGGAGAAATGGATTGATTGTTTCAACGCGTCCGACGTGGAGGGAATCGCCGCGCTATATGCGGACGATGCCGTAAACCATCAGGTGGCGAACGCTCCCGTGGCTGGAAAAGAAGCCATACGCCGGATGTTTGCCGGGGAGTTCGCAACGGCTAAAATGGTTTGTATTGTTGAAAATATTTTTGAAGATGGAGAATGGGCTATATTGGAATGGAAAGACCCATTGGGGTTGCGTGGTTGCGGCTTCTTCCATATCAAAAACAATCTTATTGTATATCAGAGGGGCTACTGGGACAAACTTAGTTTCTTGAAGCAACACAATCTTCCAATCGAATAGACGTTTTGTAATGCCAAAACACTTTTACAATGCCATACATATCAGTTGAAAGCGGAGCATTGACCGCCGAACAAAAGAAAGAACTTATTGAGCGGCTGACAGCGACAGCCGCCGAAATAATCCATATTCCGGCGCAGTTCTTCACCGTAACCATTAAGGAATTGCCGGATGAGAACTTTGGTATCGGCGGCAAGTCGATTGACGAAATCAAGCGAAATTATAAATCTTGATTTGCAAATAGATGGATAATGAAATTCGAAAATAAGAACTATATCTATTGGCTATGCGCCACAATTATCGTCATGTTCATGCTACCTTTCGTTGAGGCTCAGCTCGCATCGGAGTGTAGCGGCATGGTGTTGTGTATGATTTTGTTTCATGACTTCATAAGGTAATTGTAAATGGAAAGAATCACTGATCAATGCATAGTCGCTCGGCAGTTTTCTTAAATAATACAAAAACACCCAATTTTACATTATTGGGTGTAAAATTGGGTGTTTGTTTTGTAATTTGCTGATTTCCAACATTTATTGCGGAGAGAGAGGGATTCGAACCCCCGGAGGTTTGACCCTCAACGGTTTTCAAGACCGCCGCAATCGACCACTCTGCCATCTCTCCGAAAATCCGTCCGGCTTTAGTCGGACGATTTTCTGTATTTCTTCCGCGGAGAGGACGAGATTCGAACTCGTGGTAGAGAATAACCCCTACGACAGTTTAGCAAACTGTTGGTTTCAGCCACTCACCCACCTCTCCAGTGGTTCGCTTTTGCGAGTGCAAAGATATATCAGATATTTCAGTCTGCCAAATTTTTTGGGATGTTTTTTTGCAGTTATTTTTCACAATATATGCAAGTCGTTGTCTGTCAGCGGTGGTTGCGGAACGTTGTGGTTGCGGAGTTTTGCAATGCGGCAAATTTTAAGTATGTTTGCATATGCATCTCGGCAGAGCAGGCCCAATCAAGTATGGATGCTTTGCGCTCGATTTGCACTGTCTTATGGTGAAAAATAAGGATATGGGTGAAACTGCGATATCATTGGTGGAGTTCAATCGGCGCATCGGCGGCTTGCTGCACGATGCGTCGGTGCAGCGGTGCTGGGTTGTGGCTGAGACAAGCGACGTGCGTCAGAGCGGCGGTCACTGCTATCTTGAGTTGGTGCAGAAGGATGCACAGACGGGGCAGACGCTTGCCCGTATGCGTGGCATTGTCTGGGCGAGTGTGTATGCCCGTCTGCGTTGTGAGTTTGAGAGAGCCACGGGGCAGCCGTTTGCGTCGGGAATGAATGTAATGGTTGAGGTCAGTGCCAATTTCCATGAGCAGTACGGGCTGTCGGTGGTGATAACCGGCATCAATCCCACTTATACGCTCGGCGACATGGCCCGTCAGCGTCTGGAGATACTCAACCGGCTGAGGAGCGAGGGCATAATTGATATGAACAAGCAGTTGCCGTGGGCCGACGTCGCTCAGCGTGTCGCTGTGATTTCTGCCGCTGGCGCTGCTGGATATGGCGATTTTATGAATCAGCTTCACAACAACCCGTTGGGCATCAAGTTCTACACGTGTCTTTTCCCGGCGGTGATGCAGGGGCAGAGCACGGTGACGTCGGTCATCGCCGCTTTGGAGCGCATCAACGACTATGCCGATCTTTTCGACTGTGTGGTGATAATCCGTGGTGGCGGCTCGACGAGCGATTTGAATTCGTTCGACAACTATGACCTTGCTGCCAACGTAGCGCAGTTTCCGTTGCCGGTGATATGCGGCATCGGGCACGACCGCGACAATACGGTGGTCGACTCGGTGGCGTCGGTGAGGGTGAAGACGCCCACGGCTGCCGCAGAATGGCTGCTCGACCGAGCGCAGTCGGCTCTCGACCATGTCAACGCACTCACAGACATGGTGGTCGACTCTGCCACGCAGATGCTTTCGGGCGCGCGTCAGCAGCTGGCATATTTCACAAGCGGCATTCCGTTGATGGCCGACAACATTGTGGTGCGCCACCGCGCACGTCTGCAGCAGATTGCCGCGGCGATACCTGTTGTGGCGGCACGGCGCATCGACGGCGCGGGCAAGGATTTGGCGTTTGCCTCACAACGGGTGGCAATGGCGGCACGGCAGTGTGTGGCTAACGAGCGGCAGCGCGTGACGGGGCTTGAGAAGCAGGTAGAGCTGCTGTCGCCCGACCGCGTGTTGCGCCGTGGCTATTCGCTGACGCTTCGCGACGGACATGTGGTCACCTCTGCCTCGTCGCTCCGTGCCGGCGACAGTCTCGTCACCCGCTTTGCCGACGGCGAGCGAACGTCGGTGGTGGAGTGAGGCAGTGCAATCTCCTGGGCGCACGGGGTTATCTGACGATGACTTTGGTGGTGCCGAAGATGTAGAGCCCGGGCTGGAAGTCGCTGTATGTGGCAATGCCGGGCTGCACGTCAAGGATGCAGTAGAGTTGACCCGCTACCGTTACCACATTCAGTCTTGTTGCCATCGTGCTCTCGATGCGCACGCGCTGGTTGCCGATTGCGCGGACGGTTATATGGTCTTCTGTCTGTGTGTCATCCTCGTTCTCTTCCATGTCGGGCATAATGTTGTCGGCATTCTGTTCGGCGATGTTGATCACCGAAGTGTAGTCGTAACGGGCGTTTGACCTCGTTGCCGTCGGCGACATATATGTGCGGAACGGCGTCACTGTCGACAGCGATGAAGCATCGTCGAAAGCCGTGCCGCTGTCGTTCATTCCATACACATTGCCGTTGCTCACATTGATGGCGGAGAAAGTGCCGTGATGAGCGTATTTTCCGCCCACTGTCGTTGCCATGCCTTTGGTGACGGGGATGGTTATCGCGCCGTACGACGTGTCGCCGGTGTGGTTGTCGCCGTAGGCGTTGAATGTCACGGTCTGAGCGTCTTCCCAAGCCCCGAAAATATCGTTGTAGAACGCACTTGAGAGGTCGAACTCATAGTAGCGCGCACCAGGGAAGCGCACGATGTAGGGCACTTCGCCTGCAAGACGCAGGTAGTCGGGGTAATTGTGGGCTGTCGCATAGTATGGGTTGGCATACTGGTTGTAGAGTTTGTCGGCGTAGTTGTCGACGAAGAACGTATTTGCGAAAGTGTAGGAAACACCATTTGTCAAGGCATTGCCCGAAGCGTCGGTAGGGGAGAACAAGGCTGCACCAGGACGTTGGAACACTGCCGACGGCACATTTCCCTCGGTGGCAATCGACGTCAGTCCGCGTAGCCAATATTCATGGTGTAGCGAGTGGATGTTCTGACTTGGGTTGTCGGTTTCCGTGTCCGACGGCGAGCCGTAGAAATGCGTTATCTCGCCGTTGAGCGACGCGGCGACCTTGTCGACGGTAAACGGCAGACAGATGCCTTCCCATGCGCCTTTGCTGTCCTCGGCATAGTGCAATGGCCGGCGCACATACCATGCGCGGTCGTTGACGTTGAAGGCGATGGGCACGCAGAGATTGTTGTTGTTGCAAGTCTCTCCATCTCCGTTCTCGTTGTCGGGAGTGCGCTCCACGAGGTGTAACAGAGTGGTGCTGTAGCCGTCGATGCCTTTGGTTATATGGTGTCCGTTTATCAAAGCCTCTCTTGTAGTCTCGTTGTAGTTGAGAGCTTTTTCCACCACGTCGTAGGTCTCGTTGCCTGTTGCCTCGTCATTATCGGCGGTGTAGACAAGTAGATTCTGCGTTATGCCGGCGTCTTCTTTCACAACGAAGTCGTTGAAACGGCTGGCGTTGTCGTCCATAGGAGGGTAGAAGATGCCACCGACTGTTTCCGTCGCTGCAGGAAGGTCGTGCAGGCAAGTGAAGTCGACAGCCGTGGTAGCAGAATCGTGCACGTAGGTGCTCATAGTGATTGAGCCATTGTTGTAGGCGTTGTAGTGGAACGCGTCGAGCGTCGTGTCGCCGTAGTAGGCGGCGGTGCGGTACACGCGGTTGCTCATATAGCTGTTCTGGTGCGAAGCGATATCGCATGGGTAGTTGTCGGGGTTGTGCTGAAGCGACTGTCCCCAGAAGAGGAAGTCGTTCATCAGCTCGGTGCCGCTGTTGTTGGCGTTGAACAGAGGCGTGTAGACAACAGGCGTCGGGATGCTGCCGTCGGCGTTGTATTTTACGCGCGGCGCGTCGAGCGGATGCGTCTTGTCGTGACGGGTCTCCACCTGTTCGTAGTTGGGGGTGTCGCCACCCTTTCCGATACGCAGATATGTGATGCCGGTGTTTTTGCCGGTGATGGCATCCGTGCGGCACGCATACTGATAGTCGCCGTTGGCATAGTAGGCTGACACGTATTTCAGAATCTCGTTGTCGGCGTCAGCCTCAGTGCTTGATGTTGTCGCCGCGTCGCGGTGGCGAGCGCGTAGATAATACTCGTTGAGGTCGTATGCCACCCGTCCAAGTCGGAAATCCTCCGTGGTGTAGCCCTTGTAGGGAGAGCCGTCCCAGCGATAGACCACAGGCGTCGATCCGCTTTTGCCCGATGCCGGCGCATACTCGAAGCAGCAGTGGTAGTTTCCGATTTTGCCGTCGGCAGTCAAGTTGGATATTTTTCCGGAAGCAAGTCCGAGGTTATAGATATTGCCAGAGCTTTCGATGTTGTTGAAAAGAGATTTTCCCGAAGGGATGCCGCTGATCACGTGACCGTCGCCATGCAGTATTCCCGCGAAGTCGGAAATGTAGTATCCGCCCTTGTCGGTTGCTTCCAGAGCAATGTCGTTCTGCAGGAAGAACTGAGCTTTTGCGCCATAGCGCGGAGCGTTGCTGTCAGTTCCGATAGAGTCGACGAAAGCGACAAATGCAGAGAGGTCGCTCTTGTCGGAAATGTAGATTCGCGGTTCCGGCAACGGGTCTGATTCCGTAGTGTCAAGGCTTTCCTCATTGACGCGGGTTATCGCCTCGGCAAGATGCAGGTTTATACCAGCCTTGTGGGGATCCATGCGGTGGTAGTTGTGCACGACAAACTTGTCGGCGTCGTGCATACCCACTTCCAGGATGTCGTTGAGTCCCGTTATCGAGACACCGAGTTGAATGCCGTAGCCGTTCATATAGTAATAAACAGGGACGTCGAGAAGGTCGTCGGTCTTGTCGTAGTGACAGCCCGCAAACAGACCTTTGCCATTTTCATCGGCTTGGTTGAAAGTATCGTAGCCTGTTGCCACGTTGTTGCTGATATTTTCTTTAGTCCACGGCGTGGTGTCTTTAAACTTCCACTTGCCGTCGGCTCCCATTTGCCGCTTTCCGATGCGCCAGTAGTAGCCGTTGACCGCAAACGACTGGTCTGCGCTGACCACGATGTTGTCTTTGGTTACGCGCACCATCTCGCCCGGCAGCGCGCAGTTTCCAATAGTGATTTGTCCGCTGACGGTTGGCCCCTGCACATATTCGATTGTCAGATATATGGTGTAGGTGTATTCGCGCGGAACGTAGTATACCGTCGGGTTGCTCTCGTCGATTATTACATCGGAGATGTTTTCAACCTTTTCATACTTTTTGTTGACGGTGTTGTATGTGAAGAGGTTGTCAATCTTCACAAACTCTTCGGTCTGAGGCTGGTAGTAGGTGTTGTCGGCGTCGAGGTTGCCCGATTCCACCAGCTCGTAGCCTGTTTCGGTCTTCTTGTAGAATTTACCTGTGTTGGTGTATATCGGCTTGTTGTCGGTCTCACTGACATATTCCTCGTAGGCTGGCGCCTTCAGCACAAGCGTTGCCATACTCTTTCTGCCGAGGTGCTTGTCGAAGTAGTCGGGCTCAACGTAGTTTGTGTTGTCGACCATGTCCACCAGACGGAACGAAATCTTGGCATCCTCCTTCAGCCCTGCGGGCAGCGAGTTGTTGAAAAGGGTGGCTTCGTCGTCGCCCTTTTCTCTCATCGACAGCAGTGCGGCAAAGCCTTTCGACGCCTTGTCGGGTTCGTCGATGGAGGTTGCGCCTGAGAAGTTGTTGCTCTCCGCGCCGCCGACATATAGTTTGTAGCCTCCGGCAACCGCGTCGGAATAGTATGTCTTGTCGGTTTCGTTGGTCTCGGTTCCTGTGAGATAGTTTCGATATTCCAGGTCGCTTGAGTATTGGCTCTTGTCGTCGGGATGGCCGCTGCGCATCTTCCAGTTGAAGATGCTTATAGGCTGGGTGCTCTTCAATCCGGCGAGAACGGTGAGTCCGTCCTTGTTGTCGCTGTCGAATTCGAGTGGATTCTCTTTCGACGACTTGAACGTGTATCCGGAGATGTTGACATTGTAGTAATAATGGAATCCGGTGACATACCAATAGTGAACCTTCACGTCATCGACCGTCTTGTCCGATCCGGGCGCGGTGATGGCATGGTATCCTGTCGGGAAACAGTCGTCGACGATGTATCGGCCCTTGTGGTATGGGAACACAAAGTTGCCGGTGGTCTCGAGGAAGTCCTCCTCGTGGGAGTCGCCGTCATGCCGCTTGTGATTGTTGTCGGCATACACATAGCCTCCGCCCTCATCCTCGCGGACGTTGATAAGGTTCATTTCCACAACGCCGTAGATTGGGCCGTACAGTTTGTTTTCCACCACTTTTTTGCGGTCGGAGTCGTATGTTTCATGACAAAGTTGAATCTTCATTGCGTATCCCGAAGCGATGCCGATCATGTTCATCGCCGTTCCGTCGTTTCGTTTCTGGAACTCTCCGAACGGATCCTCGGCGTCTTCCTTGTCCTTGTTGGCGTTATAGTCGTCGATGTAGTGCTGCTTGACGCCCTGATACGACATTCCGGCAAAGGCAGTGTTGTCGGTAGAGGCGGCGGCAAGCTGACCGTTGCGGTTGCGCCACATCCCGCTGTTGAAATCCACATTCGACGTGATTGCGCTTACATAGAGGATATTGTTTGAGAATCCCATGTAATTGCGGGCTTTCGTGCTGTATCTGAAGTCCGTGTTGTTGTCGGGCTTCGCTTCCAGATTCCCATTGCTGTCAAATCGGATGTCGTTTGCCACCATCTTGATTTCTCCGACACGGGCGATGGAGTAGGGCGTCTTGTCGACATTGTTAACCGTATAGTCGCGGGCGCCGAGCAGTGAGAAGCAGTTGTCCTCCAGGCGGATGATGTCGAGCCGCTGGAATGTGTTCAGAATCTTCGGATTGTCGATGGTGTGTCCGGCAAATCCATATCCTGTCAGGTCGGCGCTGCGGAAGCCCTGGGCATACGACAGGTGTCCGTCGCCGAAGATGCCTCCCTCGCTGTCGTATTCGTAAAACTCATTTTCTCTGATTCCCTCAAGTCCCGACGGCGGCGTTGCGCCCGATTTGAAGAAATATTTGTCCTGCAGCGAGATGTAGCGGTATGTGTATATGCCGTTGGCGGCATCGTCGTCGCTGGCATAGTGCTTGTAGTAATAGCCGTATAGGTCGGTGCCGTCGGGCAGTTGCACCGGTCTGATGTCCTGGTGGGAGATGGTGATATGTTCACTGTCCTTGTTGTCGCCGACAAGTACAAGCGTGTTGCCGCAGAATCCAGCCGTAGAGCCGCCGGGCAACAAGTTAAGATCATCGCCGTTGCCGTTGGCGATTATGGCATAGTCGAGATTGTATTTGTCGGTTAGTTTCAGCACGGTTGTGTTGTTGGCTAATACCGAGCCTTGAGCCACCGAATATCCGCCGCCATAGACAGCCTCGTCAATGGTGATGTTGACGTTTTCCCAGCCCACCGACGGCGCGGCGGAAACTATCTTCTTGAAGTAGTGGGCGCGGTTTGCGTCGGTAATCGTGTCGCGCATGCCGTTGCCGTTGTCGATAGCCACGATGTCTTCGTAGACGCCCTGCGATATCCACTCGTCATTAAGCAGATATATGTGCTGCTTGATGGCAGGTGTCTTTTCCTTTCCGTTGTCGTTCTCAACTCCAAGATTCTTCCGGTCGGCGCGTTTAAGCTCATATCTGCCTCGGACATGGTTTTGGCGGTTGGTCGAGTAGTAGGTTGGATATCCCACAATCACCTGAGTGGAGCCATACACATAGCCCGAATACGAGCCGCCCGTGACGGCGCGGAATATGTGGCCGTTGAGTATCTTGATAGTCGAGTAGCCCACCACGTTGCCCTGCTGGCCTCCGCCGTAGACGAAGTTGGCAGAGACGCCCAGACCTTCCGGATTGCTGTCGGGGTCGACCACGCCGCAAGGCAGAAACTTGTTGCCGTCCATTTTTGGCTCGGAGCATTTCACCGATTCGCCGATTGTCACGTTTGCGATTCCGTAGATGTAGCTTTCCATACCGTATCCGGCACCGTAAACGTTGAGTGCGGAATATTCGGCAGCCTTGACCAGCAGCTCGTTCGACTTCTCCAGTTTGTCCTTGTCCTTTCCAGCCAGCATGTCGCTCTGCAGGTTGATGAGGACGTCGCCAACGATTGTTCCGCTCTTGAAGCATCCGCCATACACATTTCCGCCGACGTATGCGCCGTTTTTCTCTTTAGGCATAAACTTGTTGCGGATGTTGAGTTTGATGAACGGATATTCAGAGTCGGCATCGCCGAGCAGATATCCGCCCCTGTGCTTGGCCTTGCCTTTGTAGTCGTAGTTGGTGTTGTTGCAACCGCCCACAATCTTGTCGGTTATAGTCAGTCCCTCAGGGAATGTGTATTCAAGCACATTTCCGATTTTTCCGCTTGTCTTCGGCATAACGTTCATATTACCGCGGTTTCCGCCGCAGCAGAACGTGCCGATTACGCAGTCGGTCAGCCCCTCTCCGGTCTCGCTGCCGTTCCATTTGAGCGAGCCTTGTATGTTGGTCTCCACCGGTTGGAAGTAGAGGTCGAGTAGGTACGGATACACAATCGGACGTTTGCTTTTTTCCGTAGGGAGATACACTGTGCTGATGTTTGCGTTTTCGGAGTCGTTGATCCAGTCGATAGGCTCAGCAAAATCCAGCTCCTGAGTGTAGTCGTTGATGTCGCCGTTCAGCTTCTGGAACATATTCATGAAGTCGTTGTCCTCCGACTTCACAAACAGCTCCTCGCCGTTGCATCCCATAAACACGCCGCCGATACGTACGTGGTTCCCGATGTTGACGCTGATGTCGCCGGCAGACTTGTCGGTATCTTCCGACGCCCCGTAGGCAAGCAGCTTCTGCACGGTTGCTGAGTTGCCGCCGCCATACACGTTTCCGTCGATGCGTACCGTGTCGGATGTCGACACACCCTGGATGTTGATGCTCACTTTGTTGGTCAGCGGACGCCATGAGTTGATGTTCACCATCTTCACCGCGTCGCTTGTGGCTCTGGACTGCGTCATGTTCTCGCGCATAGGCACGGTGTAGACCAACGGCACCGTCTCGGAGTCGGGGTCGTTGGGATTGATGGGATAATACTCGTTGACCGTCACATTCTTGTTTCCGTTTCGGTCGGTGGCATACAGGTAGTTTCCGTTGCCTGCGCCATACACGTCGCCAAACAGATGACCGCCGTAGATGTTGATGGTGGTTCCTGTGCCGCCGTTGTCCATGAAGTAGCCATTCTTGTTCAGTCCCACGTTGACATATCCCGACACGTCGTTGCCGCCATACACGTTGCCATGAATGAAAATGTCGGCATTGCTGTAGGTATGGGGACTTGTAGCCGGCTTGTTGTCGCCAATTCTCACAGTCGTGCTCTTAAGCACATCGCCCATAAATCCGCCTCCGAAAATGTCGTGGCAGTCGATGGCCGTCAGCTCCACGTCGGTGGAGTTGACCGAGCTGTAGGTGCCTCCTCCGAACACACGACGGCAGAATACGCCACCGGAGCCCACGATGTGCGTGTCGCCGACCACTTTGCCGGAATATCCGCCACCGATGATGTCCATCACCGAGTAGCCGTTGAAAAAGTGCTTGTATTCCTCGCCTTTCACGATGTCGATGCCTTCGAGGATGCTTCCTCGTCCTTCCATTTCCACGTTCACATACGTGTCGCCCATCACGATGGCATTTTCGCCGAATCCTCCGCCGAACACGCTGAATTGCGGTGTGCCGATTTTTTCGTAGATTTCTTCCCACTCAATGCTTTCAAAGAAATTCTTGCCGGTGTCACGTCCAGCCACCATTTCTGTGCTGTTGTAAAGGAGTCCCTTTGTCATGGTGAGATAGGAGTTGTTGCCCACAACGCATGCTATGTTTCCGCCACCGTAAATATTGTGGTCCACTTTGAACTTACGTGCTTTAGGGTCGTACTGCGGAGAGTAAATCGTTCCGTCTACGATGCTGGCAGGACTCCATGTGCGTGCCTGCACATCCCATAATGCATGTGCCTGCACATTGCCTCCAAGAATCAGCAGGTTGGTGTTGCCGGTTACGTCGGCAGATGTCACCGCCACGCTTTCGCTGCCATTCTCAGTAATGGTTTCGGCGCTTCCCAGACCACCTCCGTGAGCGCTTTGTCCAAACCATCCGTCGTAGATTGTCAGCAGGGTGTTGCCATACACTGTGCCGTTCTGGCAGCCGCCATAGAAGCGTTCCATGAGAGTGGGGTAGTTGTCGATGTCAACGGGATGCACCATGTTGGCGTCATCGTTTGGAGAGAGATATTCTTTCGTTGCGTCGTCCCAATAGGGGTAGTGCATCACCGGGCGGTCGATGATGAGGCACGAGTTGCCGTAAACGCCTCCGAGACTCTTGCTGTCGGCACACTCCCTGACAGAACGTCCTCTGCCGCCTGCAAACACCTGCGACATCAAGGATCCGCCACGGATGTTTACGAGAGTGGTGCGGTTTGTCGGGGATAGATAGTTGTCGCGGGTGAACACCGCAGCGTCGGCTTTTTTGCTGCCTACATTCGCCAAGTCTCCGCCGCCGTAGACTCTGCCGAATATCAATGTGCGTTCAATCAGTCCGAGGCCATTACGGTATTTGAACATTTTGCCATAGATGTGCACTTCGGTTTTCTCTACATGCGCCATGTCCGGAAAATCGATGAATCCGCCGTTCTTTTTTACAGACTCCACTCCGGAACCTCCACCATAGACACTATGGTTGACATCGCCTCCTTTGATGAAAACCATCGACTTGCCTTTCACCGAACCGAACCGAAGTCGTAGCCGCTGCCGCTGGAGAAGTCGCCGTAGGGCAGCGCTCCCAAACCAGCGCCAAAGATGTCGTGGCAGCCAAGTTGGCAGTCGGTTTCCACGTATGTGTCGCCCGTTACATATCCGGCATATCCGCCGCCATGAATCTGAAGCAGCACGAGTCCGGGCTCACCGATTTTCCAAGACAGACGGCTGATGTGGTAACGGCGGAATATGTTTGGATCGCTCTCGCCGCCATCATAACTTCCGAAATAGAGTTTCTTGTCTTCCTTCGACAACTTGAGATAGTCGTTGTAGATGTCATCTTCAAGGTCGAGATATGTTTTAAAGTCTTTGTTTTGATAGAGATAGCGGTATTTTATGCCGTTGATTGTTAATAAGCCGTCGTCGTCAAATTTTGCTCCTGGCTGCGCATAGACTTCGGTCTTTCCGACAGAAGTGTTGACACCATACCCCGCGCCGAACACTGAGAATGAAGGGTTGGAAACGTATATGCTGTTCAGGAACCAGCAGAGCCCCTGCAGAGTGGTGTTTTCAAACATACTGATGGTTTTCCCCTTTGAGTCCTTTATGTCGTCGAGGGGGGAGTGGTTGATTATGACCACTGATTTGCCTGTGTTGGCAACAGAGGCGGAGCCGACATGGCAAGCCCTGTTTCCTCCGCCAAAGATGTTGTAGCTGTTGGTGAAGGTGAATCTGTCCAGATCGAAGAATTTCTTAGTGTTCTCATTGTTTCTGATACGGTCGATGGCATTCTGTGCAAGAGGGTCGCCGATGTTGTCTAACGATGTTGCCCTGTCAATGGCATAGGCAATCTTTCGGAATTCGTTATGGTCGCTGCAGATGGGGCTGCTGTCTGACTCGGCGTCAAGCCATGTCGTGATGTTGCCGTTGCTGTCTGCTTTGCGGTTCCATATCCATGAACCTCCGTCGATTTGCACCTTTGTGTTGCCAAGGATGTCGGCATACGTGCCGGTGTCGGCTATGTCCTTCTTGCCGAGCACCTCCTTGTCGACAGTCAGCTCGCTGTCGATGTCAATGTCGCCATATCCTCCGCCATACACGTTCTTGCCCAGCATTCCGCCCTCGATGTGCACAAGCGTGTTGCCGTCGACCGTTCCGTATTCGCAACCGCCGTAGATGTCGCCCCAAACGCATGGCACCACATTGTCGATGCCGCTGTCAACGCCCGGATTGCTGTTGACCACGTGTACAAGCGTGTTGCCGTTGATGCGGCCGATGTTGTAGTATTGGTTTGCCTCAGCCTTTTTGCAGCCCACTCCTCCGCCATACACGTTTCCAAAAATGTTGCCGCCGCGGATGTTGACAAACGACCGGTAGCCCTCGGCTTTGTAGCTGATGAATGAGCCGTCGGCTTGGTTTAGCGTCGAAGCGCTTGTCAGCAAGTCGGGCGAGTAGTAGTCGGAAGGTTTCATCTCTTGGTAAATGCCCACATTGGCATTGTCGCCGCCGCCGTACACGTTGCCGTAGATATTGGCGTCGTCGGCAACCTCCACCATGGTTGTGCCGATGACACGTGCCACGGTTATGAAGTGGGTTGAAGAGGCTGTCTCAGGCTTCAGTCCTGCACTTCCTCCAAACACGTCGCCGTGGGTGAAGGCACCGCGCATATATACCTCCGTGTTGCCGCCAATCTGACCTGTGGTGTTGTCCTCGGTCGACGCGATGTCGCCGAAGCCGCCGCCAAACACACGGCGGATAAACGTTTTTCCGTCGACAGTGACTTTGGTGTTGCCAGCCACAGTGCCGGCATATCCGCCGCCCAACACAGCCCATACGGTGAAGTTGGGCGCTCCCATTGAATTGTCGAACGAAGGAGCGTTTGGGTCTATATTGCCGTCGTGGCCAGGGCCGTTTTTGCCATAGTCGCCGTCAACGTTGACGGTTACATCGGTGCTGCCAACGGTCGTCAGCCGTCCGTATCCGCCGCCGAAGACACTGAAGTGAGGATTCTCGTTGTCGGTGTACGACTGTTTCCATTCGTCGGTTATCAGCAGTTCGTAAGGCGTCATGCCTTTCTGCATCATCACGGTGGCAAGGCCGGTGCCGTCGGCAGGGGTTGTTGTCACATTGCCGTCGGCGTCTTTGTATGTGCCCACGTTGCAGGCAAGATTGCCGCCGCCATAGATGTTGTGGGGATTCAGAAACTTGCCGTCGGCATAGAATTTTGATTTTTCGTATACAGTGTCCTCCGTGGCAGGCTCGTCGCCGGCGTCGTCGATGTCGGGGTCCCAGATGTAGAATATGTTTTCAACCGGATCCCACATCTTGAACCATATCACATTAATCGAGAAGCTGTCGTCAATCGGACCGTGGCCTACGTTTTGTGTGCCGCCCTCGTCCTGCGCCAGGGTCACGTTGGTGTTGCCGAGCACGTCGGCTGAAGTGACCGTGCCGTCGGTGATGTCGCCGTTTCCGCCTCCGAACACCTCTCCGGCGATGTTTCCGGCATAAATGTTGACATGCGTGTCGTTGGCAACCTGTGCAAGATTGCCGCCGCCGAAGATGTCGCCGTAAATGAAAGGAGCCTGCTGTGTGCTGCCCGCGAACGACACGTTGGCATTGCCGGCAACCAGACCCACCAGCTCAGGATGCTGCGTGAAGCCGTCGCCGGCGGCAAACGCTTGCGAGGCAGGGCGCAGACGGCGACCGTTGCCACCGGCAAACACCGAGCCGCGGATGTCGGCGCTGTCGCCGATCACGACGTTTGTGGCGTTGCCGTCAAACTCAACAATCGCCATATCGCCTCCGCCATAGATGTTTTTGTAGAAAGTGCCGCCCATGATGTTCACGCTCGACTGTCCGTAGATGCGTGCCATGTCGGAAAGCGTCTCTACGTTGGATGTGCCCATCTCCTTGGCGTCGGCCACTCCGTATCCGCCTCCGAACACCGGGCAGTAGAAAATGCCGCCGTTGATGTTCAGCTCCACGTTGCCATAGGTCTTGCCGAGGGCTTTGTAGTTGCCGGAATTGCCGCCGTAGGGGTTCTGCGAATAGAAAAAGTCAGTGCCACGTCCGCCGGCGAAAATGCCGTTGGTGCAATGAAACTCACCGCCGTTGATGGTGATCGACGCCACTGTGGCGCCAACCTTTCCGTAGACATTGCCTCCGCATTTGTTTGGAGTGGCGGCGGTGCTCGACCATAAGCCTTTGCTCATAAAACCGCTTCCTCCGCCATAGATACCGTCGATAGGGTCGGTGGTAGAGCCGAACTCTCCACCGTTGATTACAATCTTGGTGTTGGTGTTGGTTGGGTCGACATCTGTGAACGACTCGAAATCATCGTTGTTGTAGCAGTGATACGTCACCAGACGATCCTTTACAACGGCATACGGACCGTAGAGCATAACGTCGCCCGATTCATTCCAATAGGCGATGCTTTTATCGGGAGTGTGGCTGTCGGCATTGTCGTCGCCTTCGCCGATGCCGTTCATACCGCCTGCGCCAGCACCGTAGATTCCGCAGAAGATGTTGTCTTTCTTAGTGTTGCCGGCAGGCAGAATCTCGAATAAGCCGCCGTTGATGGTTATTGTGCTGTAGCCATAGAACGGGTTGTTGACAATCACGTTGCCGGTGTGTCCACGACCGGTGCTGCCGCCATACATCTCGGTGACAATAACACGGTTGTCAATCCATTCGTCGTTGTTGTTTCTTGAAGACGCCGGGTCGAGCAAGATGTTTGCACGTCCCATATAGGTGTTGTTTGGCACGTAGTAGTCAGTGCCGTTGTAGGGGAGGATGAAGTCGCGCTGCGCACCCAGCGAACCGTTTACGACACGCGCCACCTTTCCGCTTCTGATTATTATGTCGACATCCGCATACATGGCACCCTCGTGGCTTCCGGCGAGAATGATACCGGCATCGTAGTCGCTCTTGCGTTTGCTTGTTTCTCCCTTGATTCCCCTTTCCGGGTTGTGGGCATCGTTCCATTTGCGGTCGATGTCCATCTCGATTGTGCACTTTATCGGCAAGTTTGGAGTTCCCATCACTCCATTGTAGTCTTTCTCAGACGATGTCTGACGTCCGCCCGCGCTGATTGCGGAGTATAACCCGGACTTGATGGATATTTTGAAACCCTCCTTGCCGTGAGGCATCGATTGCTCGAAATCGGAGATGCTCTTCTTGTTGCTCAGCGGGAAGAAACGTCCGTCGTTGTTGAAACCGCCGAATATGTGGAATGCAGTGGTCACAGCGCCGTCGATGGTGCCGTAGTCAGGCGAGTTCTGACCGAAACCGGTCATCTGTATGCCTTCGCCCATCTCAAGGTTGTTGTACTGGCAGTAGATAATCTTGTAGAAATCGCCGCCGTTGTTTGTCACAGGGTCGTTGTTGAATGTGATGTATTCAAATCGGGTGTCGCCCCATATCGGCAGACCCTTTTCGGCACCATAAATCTCGATAGTGCCTTTGTAGTCGGTGCCGTCCCAGTCGCCCGTGATGGTGGCGTTGCGGAAAAGAGTGGACTCTCCCTTTGCTTTAGCCCATTCGTCAAACTTCAGAATGCTTTTGCCTCTGTTGTTGCTGGTTATGTTGAAACCTGTGTATTGACTGTTGGTCACGTCGGTATGGCTTGTGCCCATCAGCACGATGATGTTTTCATCCCAAGTACCCGTCTTGGCGAGCTTGCTGTAGGCGCCTTTCCACGTCTTCATTGCCTGTGTCGGGGAGTAGCCCCACTCCTCGTCGTCGTTGTCTTCGCCCTGTGCGTAGGTTGTGCCGTTGATGCTCACCGCCTCAGGACATAGGTACACCACGATAGTCACTTTGATGTTTTTGTGGAAAATGATGTTGCCACCGCTCTTTACGGTAACCGTACAGTTGTATTGGTCCTTGTTGGTGGCAGTTTCCGGGCGTACAAACTCGTTGGACGTTTCCGACAGCAAGGTTTCTTTGTCGTGCCATTCGTATGTGATGTCGAGCCCGAGTTCGTCGTTTGTGAAATTCTCTTTCGTGTCGTTTTTCACATTTATGATGTATGTGCCGGGCTTGGTGTCGTAGTCGAGTTCGGCAGTGATGCCGATAGCCTCGACGAGTACGGTGTTGGTGCGCTGGCTGCCGTCGACGGTCATGGCGTAGACATACTGGGAGTAGGTTTGTCGAGGCAGGGTGAACGGGTTGCAGGCAGTGCTGTTTACCTTTTCGCCCTCAGTGTTGTCGGTCGATGCATACCAGTTGTAGACATCGGAAGTGGTTTCTCCGTCTTCTGTTGTCACGGTGAGCACATCGCTTGTGCCGCGCTCCGCCTTCAGGGCAATCGAGCTGAAAGAGAACCGTTTGGAAGAGTTTGAATATAACCACGGCCTCTTGTCGAGGTTGTTTTGGTTGATGTACAGGTTGTTGAGCTCGGCAAACGTCTTTCCGAACGGCTCTCCTGTGGTTGCGTCGGTTGCCGAAATGTCTTTTTCAACGCCGTATTGGTTGTAGGCGTAGGTGTCGGCAGCCTTGTTGGCAGGAGTGTAGTACCATGTGTCCTTCACCTTGCTTGCAAAGTTGTCGGCGGCTATAAACGCCATCACGCTGGCTTTTTTGCATTGGGTGGTGTTGGCGCTTGTCTTCAAGCCGGCACCGTGCACATAGATGTTTCTTGGCCATACGACATAGCCTGTTTGGTTGGCAAGTTTGCTTGCCGCACCGAAACCGCATGAAATTGTCACTTGTCCTTCCACACCGTTGAGTGCAGCGTTCCGGAACACATCAATCTCCGTGTCTGCGGAGATGTTGAATATTCTCAGACTCACGAAGTTGTTCAGATATCCGGCTATACCTCCAATTCTGAATTTGGTCTTTGTCGAGAAACTCTCGTTGTTGTCGGTGATTTTTGAGTTGCGGATTATGATGTTGCTGAGTTCCGCGTTCTGGGTCATGTCGGCAACCACAATGCCCATCTTTACCGTGTAGTTGGCGTTGTTGAGAGGCATGTGTGCCTCGAGCTTCTCTATCAAGGCGTTGTCGATGATGAGGTTTGTGACAGCCGCATATTCATGCTCGTTGTTGCCCTTGCCGTTGAGTCGGGCGAACAGACCCCACGAAGCCTCTTTGGCTGTGTTGAAGCTCCATTTGATGAGCAAGTTGCTGACGGAGTGTCCATCGCCGTCAAACTTTCCGGCGAAGAAATGTCCGTCGGAAGCCTTCGCGATGCCTTGAGCTGTGCCGATAGGAGTCCACAGACCCTTGCTTAGGTCGATGTCCTTGGTGAGTTTGAAATATTTCTGAGAAAACATTTGTAGCTCGGTGCCGTTGTTCACTTCATGCGCCAGTCTTGCCAATTCCAAGTCGTTGCTGATGAGGTAGGGCTTTTCCTTAGAGCCGTCGCCCTCGGTGCCGTCGGGATATAGCTGGTAAGAGTCGGCATAGAAATGGTTGCCGTCGTAGTCCACGCCATAGGCTTTCGGCTCGATGCTGAAAGCGATGGTCTGCGATGTGTTGTCGGCAGACGTGATTGTCACATCGCCGCTCCGAGTCTTGTTGGTCAGCGGCAGCGTGATGGTCTGTCCGCTGTCGGAAATGCCGTCGGTGACACTCTTTGAGTCCACGTTCCATGCAAATGTGCTTCCGGCAGGGATGTCGGCGGAAACGATGGAATAAGCCACCGTGCCGTTTTTGAAATCCCATGAGGCTTTAATGTCGTTGCTGCTTAATCCTTGAGCCATGGCCAGATTGACTCCGGCAATCATGAGCATGAGCAGAGAGAAAAAAACTCGTGATATGCTATGTGTTGAATGTTTTCTCATTTTCCAAACACTTTATTGTCGTTATCTATTGTTAGTCTATCAATAATTGACCCGTATAGGCATCCTCGTCGGCAAGTACATACAGGTAGCGTGGCTGTATGAGGATGCGTATTGGGTTTATCATCGCAGTCTTGCCTGTTGTGAGGCTGCTGAAATTATCCTTGTTGATGGTTATCCCGGATGTTACGTCCTTTCGGGTGACGATGGTGGAACCGTCCTCCGCTATGAATTCCACGTCGTATTTGACGTTGATGACAGGCAGGAATTTGGCATCGGGTATGGTGTAGATGTCGGCACCCCATTGCGTGTAGCCGGCAGATGTGACAATGACGGTCTGGGTGTTGTCGTCGTAGTCCGCGGAGCCGTAGCCTTTGTAGGCAATAGGGAATGGTGTCTCTACAAACGACTGACGTTTGATGTCGCTCCATGTTATTGCAGAGGCAGACCAACTTTTTGATGTTGTATTCCAGACGTAGGAACGCGATATTGTGCACGATGTGGAGAAGCTGCCTGAAAGCGTCACGCTCTTGATGCGGAAGTGGCGGATGGCGTTCATCTTGGTGCCGAGCATGAAGAGCAGCTTGTAGCCGGTGAGTGTCTGGTCGAATTTCAGACTGACCGTTCCGCCTCCGTTGCTATCGGAAATGGCTCCTTTGCTGCTCGGGACGGCGCAGATGATCGGCGCCGCCTTTGTGTCGTAGATTACCGGCACAGGGTTGCCGCCGTCGCTCATGGCGAACGGAAACGAGAGGGTATATGTGTTGTTGGCGGTGCGCAAAAGAGCGGCGCCGCCTGTATATGGCATATATGCGAAGAAGTCGAACGACGAAGCCTTGGTGTATTCAGTCCAGCGCTTCTTTGTCGCAGTGTCCCAGCCGTATGTCGCTACGTTGTAGGTGGCAGTTTCATTGTTGAATATGGTGTTTGCAGCCGACGCATAGCGTTTCGGCATGTCGTAGTATCCGAACGTGCCCATCGTTGCGGGATGGCGCGTAGGGTCGTAGGCCTCGTAGGGGTTGGCGCGTGTCGCTGTTTTTTGCGGTTGCGCCGAGAATGAGATGTATCCGTGGTTGTCGGCTTGCTGTATGGGCATGTCGGAACCCTCGCAGGCAGAAAGCGTTGCGAGAAGCGCGATAGCGGTTATTTTTGAGATATGTTTCATCCTTGTAGTCAATTCTTTTTACCAGTCTTCAGTGCCTGAGCCGTTGTTTTTTATGTCGGCACCGGGAAGCCATTGCTCCACCATCAAATCGTTGAAAGAGATGCTGTCGCCAGTGTCGGACAATTTGAAAATGTATGTGTATTGGCAGCCCGCCTTCCACTGCATGTATTGCGCCGGCACTGTAGCCGACACCGTTTTGCCGCCGATGCTGGCGGTTATGGTATATGCCCCCTGTTCGTAGGGGATGTTGGCGAGCGGCGGCACGTAGTACCATTTATTGTAGAGAGTAGGGTCTTTGAGGATGTGTATCTGGTCGCCAGCCTCCTCGTAGGGAGTGGTGAGAACCAGGAGTCCGGACGCATCAGCCGCTTCCGACTTCGACATCGTGAGAGTCGGAAATGTGCCGACCGGAATTCCGGTGAGCGGATAGGCGGCGTCGATGGTGCCGCGGAGAGGGGTGTCGGCATTTGCCGGGGTGTCGACGAAACGGCTGTCGCGGAACTTGATGTTGCTTATCGCAACGTTGGTCGTTCCGTCAGGATAGGTGAAACGGAAACGCACCTTTGCGATTATCGGCGCGAAAGTCAGAGTGACACACGACCCGTATGCCGGCGACGTCGACGAAGGGGAGGCAAGCCAAAGGCGGCTTGCGTATGGTGTTGAAGTAGCGGTTGCTGCTTCAGAATATTCAAAATTAAAAGACAAGGTAGCGGTAGCGTTGTCGCCCGAGCTGACCGAAGTCTTTACATCTGGATTGAAGGGACTGTATGCGAAAAAGCGGTAGCTCGTTGCCGAGTAGTCCCAATATTTTATTGTTTGCAGGGTGGCAGTTATAGGATTTTCAATGCCAGCATATTCCCAGTCGGCAGTGTTTGTCGTAGAGCTGCCGGCAGAGCCCTGATTGTATGACATTTTATATCCGTCCATCACAATTTGCGGCGATGACGGGTTCGGGGAGTTTGTTGTGGTTTTATATCCCCATGTGCGGAACGTCTGGAAGATAGTCTCGAGACCGTTGCCCGCTGCTTTTGTTTTTGCATCCTGCCAGTTGTTGTTAGTGCTGCTGAAGGCGATGCTTGTCTGTGTATTGTCCGGTTCGGGCACTATTGGTTCGTCCGGCTCGGATTGCGAGCAGGAGAATAGGGAAAGTCCCAACAGAGGAAATATTAGGATGCGATGTTTCTGCATGTCTTCTTGTTTTTTTTAAAGACGGGCGGGGGAGAAACCCCCGTCCGACATATAAATGTGTCCGAGGCGTGTGAAAACACACCTCAGACACAATGTTTTTAGTCAGAATCCAAGGCGTGGGCCAAGGAGAAAATTAGTTTTTGACAACTTTGACAATCTTGTATGACTTTTTGGTTCCATTGTCGTATTCAACAGCGTAGTATGTTGTAGCCGGGTCGGTGGCAACACCTGTCCACTTGAGGGCATTTACTTTGAGAGTGTCGCCAGGACCTGCTGGAACAGAAGTTACAGTAGAGGCAACACCTGTTGTTTCTGTCACAACCATCTTCTTGCCAGCGTAGTCGGTGACAGTCCAAGTCTTGGTAGTAGCGTCGTGGGTTCCTTTCACGAGAGCGTTGGCAACGCTTGCCTCGTTGATAGTCTGAGTGGCACCGTCTACGAGAGTTACGGTGTACAATTTCTGAGGAGCGACGGTTTTTGCAGGGTCTTCGCCTGCAGCAGGAACATATACAGTTGCATAGATGTCGGTGCCGTTAACATATTCGTTGCCGTTGGTAGTAACCTTGTCGTCCTTGTAGCCGTATGTAGTGAAGCTGTTGTCAGAAACAGTTGTGATTGTTTCCTGGAGGCCGTTTGCCTCATCGTCAACAACAACGGCGTCGAAAGAAATGGCAGTCAAACCAGTGCTTGAGCCGCCGGTAGAACCGTTGGTGTCCTGAGAAATCTTGAAGATGTAAGTGTAGGCATATCCAGACTTCCATTCAGTGTATTCGGCAGGAACGGTTGCAGTGGCACCCTTCACGTTGATTGTCTCGTTGGAACCGTCGACAGAAGTGAGCTTGTAGTCGATGCGCAGAGTGATGGCGCTTGCCTTACCTTCCGACGGAAGCACGTTCTGATAGCCGGCGCCGCAGTAAGAAGGCTCCGCTGCATTCTGGCTGAGGTAAGTTTTACCTGCAGAAATCGTGCCTTCGGCCTGGTTGTTGTAGTTGACAACGCCGAATCCTTTATGATTCAATACGCCAGTCTCACCTGCAGTTGTTGATGCAGTGAAGCTTACGTGAGCCTTGTTGTAGTCTTTCTCAGCAGCGTGGTCGGTACCTGTTGTAGGAAAGTACACTGTCAATGTTCCGGAGTTGTTGAATTTTCCGATGAGTGTGCCTTCCGTGTTGTCGGTTGTGGTGCTTGTTGCGTCGGTATAGAACTTCACGTCGCTGATCACATAACCTGGAACAATCTCGAAGAGAGCCATGCGCACCTTGCTGGCAAGGTGACGGAAGGACATTGATACAGGAGTCTTGTTGTACTCTTTCTCTTTAACAGTCTTCATGTCGGAAATGTAGCACTCGCTGAGAGTGTTTACGTTGCCGGTGAGAGTGTAGGCGGCAGATTTGAGATTGGCTTTGTCAACGTGTGTCGGAGTGGCGTATTTTGACGCCGCATCTTTTTTACCCATTGAGAATGCGATGAAGTCGTAGGATGCGCAAGAGTGGTCCCAATACTTGATGGTCTGCTGCGATGCTCCGCTCTGTGCGAGAGATTTGTCGGCTCCCTTTACCTTCATGTCCTGATTAACATACTCCCAACCAGCTCTGTTTGACTCGGTAGAGAATGCTGAACCGTCTTTGAAGTTCACGTTGTAGTGGTCGAAAGCGTACGTTTCGTTGTTGGCTGCGTCTGTCTTGCTGCCTTTGAAACCGACAACTACAAAGTTGTTTTCGAGAAGTTCTGCGGCTGCGTTGCCCTTTGTTGTGGCGCGTGTGATTTTGCCCGTGTCGCCACCGAAGTTGATTGCGGAAGTGGCTCCATTTTGCTCATTCCCCTGAATTTCTCCCAAGAAATCGTCGCTTGAGCAGCTGGCGAGAGCCAATGCCGAAGCGGCTGCGATAAAAAACTTGTTCATAAATTAAAAAATTAAAATAGTTCGTATTATTTATTATGTATAAAATTTTCTGTTGATTACATGTCGAATATCCATTCTTTCTCTTCGTAGTCCTCCACCACAGCATCGAAGCCGGAGCCTCCGGACTGGTTGGGGACAGGCACCTTGTCCATGTCGAGCTCCACCGTGATTACCCCACCCCGGAACAGCCGTCGCGCCTGGTTGGTGACGTCAAACACGAACGTGGAGTCTTTGCCGTTGTAGAACTGCATTTTCACGTCAATATAGTGGCGGTTGTTAAGGTCGGCATCCCTCACTTTCTGCAGCGATTCCAGATATGCTCGCGCGTCAAGCTTGCTCGGGTTTAGTTTCGGGATGCCGAAAGTAAGCACCTTTCCACCTATCACGTCGACCTTGTCGCCGTTCTTGTCGGCAACGTCCTGCTTCATCCGCATGAAGAAGTTCACGGTGATGGCGTCAGCCCCCGTCACGCCTGTGTTGAGGTTTACGGAGCGAGCCATGCCGCTTAGATTGGCGTTTCCCTCTACGGCTGTCACCTTTCTGCCGTTGTGGTCGTTGTTGCGCAGAATCACTTGTACCAAATAGATGTAGGTCACTGGCTGCAGCTCCATCTCGAGCTGCCGTACCCAGCAGTTGCGGTTCTCGTCGAACGTGAATCCGTCCAGATTCTTGTTTATCTCAATTCCTCTATGGTATCCGGCAAACAGCTCCTCCGGCTGATAGAAGGAGCGCGTGAACTGCGGCGAGTTGTAGAGCGCCGGGTATATTGTCTGTCCGGTGTAAGCTGTGACGTGGTCGTAGGTGGTGTTTTCGTCGATACGCACACTCTGTACCCCGTCGGGAGTGTTGATGTTGTTCCAGGCAAGAATGTCCCAAAAACCGAAATCGTATTTGGCTTGAAGGTGGTTGCCGACGATTGAGTGCCTGTAAGGGGCATTGTGGACACCGAACTGGACGTTGCCGGTGAAATAGCGGCGCACCTCGAAGGCGTTAGGCTCTGTGTAGCCGATAGTGCCAAACATTTCCTCGTCGGTGTTGTCCCATCCGTAGATCCACTCCGCTTGCCAGTCGTATTCGGTGTCGTACTTGAAAATGTAGTTCCATATCACTTTCAAGTCGAGGTCGACGGTCGGTATCTCCATATCGATGTCGGCGCCGCCCTGGTGGAGATGGAGCTTAGGCTCGCGCACGCATCCCGTTGCGACAAGGCATAACAATGCAAAACACATGACGGCAGCCTTGTTGCAGGCTTTGCGGCTTGCATCAAGGATGATTCGTGATATGAGTTTTGTTATATTGCGCATTGTTGTTATGTTTTGTCTAATAGTTGATTGTCGTTTCTCGGTTTCTGAAACTTACGCCTTTTTTGTTGTTGCGTCTGTAGAGCAGGTCGTAGCTGAGCGTTATCTCCACTCTGGTAGGGCCAAGCCACGAGAAGCGGTGCTGCCTCTTTTGGAAATCCTTGGCATCGCCGTACCACTTGTAGTAATATTGCTCTTTGTCGGTGTCGGGGTCTACGGGGCATTTCCACTGATAGGGGTCGTAGTTGGTGCTGAGATATCCCGCCTGCAGTCCGAACTCCAGCTTCCAATGTCCGGAGCGACCTAACGGAACGACATAGCCTATACCCAAACCAGCGCCCCAGCCTTCGCCTTCCCATCCGCGTTTCTCATCGAAGCAGATGTTGTATAGGTACGCGTGCGCGTATAGACTGAGGTATAAACCTCTGAAAGCCGCGCCTTCTCCCGGTTTGCGTTTGCGGATGTCGCCGCTGCGCAGATAGTAGCGGGTGTGCAGCTGATAGTTTCTGACCTGAAAATATTTATGCTCATCATAGTGCTGCCACCACGGGCAGTCGAAACTTGCACCGTAGGTGAAATGACCATGAAGCGGATAATATTCCAACGCAACGTTTGGAATAGGGCAGAAGCGGTCGTAGCCCGGCATGTAGGCAAAGTCAAACAGCACGTTTGTCTTCACGCTCAGCACCTCGCGACGCGGCAAAGCCGAGGCGGGTGTTGTCGCTGGGATAATGTATGCCGGTGTGATGTCGGCATTTTGGATGCGCAGATGGCAGTCGGCGACAGTTGCCGGAATGGTTGCTGCTATAGGTCGTGGAGCCAGGTCGTTGCTGTCGATGTTGGCAAGCCTTTTGTCAACGACAATTATTCTCACTGCGCGCAGTTTCGGGAAATATTCTTTCAGCAGGTAGCGCCATAGCTTGCCGCCGTCGTGCCGCTTCATAGCCGCCTTAAGACGTTGGGTGTCGTCGGCGTAGAGAGTGATTAAGGAGTCGACATCATGGAATTTGGCGTCGTGTTTCAGCATCATCATGGTGTAGAGCAGGTCGTAGTCCTCAGCCACAACGTCGTATTGGATGTGGTCGGTGCCGATGCCGTAGCTTCGAAGCAGAGCGTCGACCGATGCGCGACGTTGGTTTGCCAGACGACGGTTGTTGTCGTATGGACCTTCTGGAGAAGCGGCGGCACGTCCGAAAACAACGCCACTATCCCCAAGCCTTTGAAGCTCTGGGATAAGCACATCAGTAATCCATTCCCTATCTTGGTCGCTGATGTTGATTCTATTTACAACAAATTTTATTGGGCGCGAATTTTGGATAAAGATGCTGTCGGCGGTTATTCCTTCAGCAGCCATATCCATTGCTAAACCAATAATTAGTGTAATTATCAGTCTGATATATCTCAATCTTTTTTACCTGTTCTTTTAAACCTTTTTATGCCACAAACACTGATTAAAGTTGGGAAGTATGGTGCTGTGACATACCTATATTAATCGTTAATGTGTGGATTAAAATATAAACTGCTTTTAATAGCGGATGCAAATTTACAAAGAATACAAATACGGGGGGGGGGGAAATTTAAATATTTTTTTGTTGTTGATACTGTTATTTTATGTTAACGAAGCTTTGGCTTGGAGATATTCGGCGAAGATGCGTGCTGCGCTCTCCACCTTGGCAGCGCAAGGACGCGACCTGTAGTATTCGGCTGTGCGAGGCGATGCCTCGTAGGTCGACACTGCTTTGTCGTGGCCTTTCAGTCCGAGAATTTCGGCGCAGATGAGCGAGCCGTTTTGCTCGCGCGATTTCTCAAGAAGTTGTTGTACAACCTTGTAGCAAGCCGATTTGCCTTCGCGGTCGGCACCGTCGGTCTGACCGCAGTCGAGTCCCGCAAGCGACACGATGCCCGACACGGCGCCGCACATCATGCGAAGCCTCCCAACGCCGCCGCCGAAACCTGCGGCAATGCGTTTTGCGAGGTCGTCGCTGAGTCCGTAGATGTCGGCGAAAGCCGCCACCACTGATTGGCAGCAGCCATAGCCTTGCATAAAATTGTCGACAGCGCGCTGCACGCGCTCTTCAAGTTCCGGTGATAAGGTAGTATAGTCCATAGTTATGAAAACAGTTCCATTTGCTCTGGAATGTTGGGGTTCGCGTGACTCTTTTCCGGTTCTTTATGATTCTCTATTTCGGGTTCTTCAGGCTCTTCGGCAACGATTGGAATTGCGTTTGTCGGCGGTGTGGGCATCAGCCAGTCGGAATATTCGGTTGTGTAGTCGATGGCAGATATTCCCGACAGCGGAGCCGCATGGTGTTGAGCCTTTTTCTTGGCTTTCTTTTCTGCCTTTTGGATTGAAATCTCGTTTTTTGCTGATTCCAGCTCGTCTTTCAGCGCCACAATCTGTTGGCGGAACTCCTGCTCCTTGTCGGCATAGTGCTTTTTGTTGCGTTCCAATTCCTTTTTCAACTGCTCGTAGACAGAAGAAATCTCGTCTTTCGTGCTGTTGAGGTCGTCGATTTGCAATTGTTTTTGCGACAGCTCATTGTTGAGTTTCTCCACGGTGTCTTCGAGCTTGGCGCGAGTGTCTTCGATTTCAGCCATCTTTGCGGTGTCGCCGGTCTCGTTAAGTTTCTCGTGCAAGGCATAGAGCTCGTCGTTCTGGCTTTGGATTGTGGACCGCATGCTTGCCAACTCATTGTTGCGCACAGCAAGTTCGTTTTGGAGCTTTTCCAGTTCCTCGCTGCTTGCCGCTGGGGCATTTTTCAGCGCTAACTTTTCATCTTCGGCTTCGGCGAGTTTGCGTTTTGTCTCTTCCAGCTCTAAGGTGGCCTGCGAGAGAGCCGTAATGCGTGCCGTCAGCGCTTCTGCTTCGGTTTTGGCGTTGCTTTTTATGGTCTCGAGTTCGGCGTTTAGACGCTCGATTTCCGCCTCCTTCTCGTTTGCGTTGTCGGGTTGTGATGACAATTCGGCAATGCGCGCCTCCTTCTTCGCCACGTCTGCTTTGGCGGCAAGGATTTGAGCCGCCGAGTCGGTGGCCTTGCGTTCGGCGTCGGCTTTGATTTCGGCAATTTCGTTTTGCAGATTCTCGTTTGCCGCGCGCAAGTCATCGTTGTCCTGTCGCAATGCCTGCAGCGCCTCATCGTTGACAGCCGCCACTTTGATTTTGTTCATCAGACTTTTGCATTCCAGCTGATACTGCTCGCGTTCAGCCTCCGCTGAGGCAGCGCGGTTTTCCAATGTCGATATGCGGTCGTTGAGCGTGGTTTTCTGCCTGTCAAGGCTTAGAATGCGGTTTCGCAGCTCTTCGTTTTTTGTCTTGTATTCGTTCATCTGCTTTGAAGCCTCCGACGATTTGTTGGCAAGGTCCATACGGTCTTTTTGCCATTGCTGGCGAGCGGCTTCCTCCGCCTCCTGCTTGATTTGCTGCAGGAAGTCGGTGAGCGTTGATCCGATGAGGCTTCTCACGTAGTTGGCTTGCGCGTCTTTGTCGATGCATTCACGCACGTATTCCGGCAATGACGTGTTGAGCACAGAGGTTACCTTGTCGACCACTTCATCGCTTATGGCGTCTTCAACATCCTTCTGTGAGATTTTAGCCACTTCCGGAACAGGCGGTGGCAATGGCTTTTCATTTTCTTTTTTGAACGGGTTGATGTAAGACGGCGAGTTTGTCTGCGATGAGTTCTCGTTGCCCATATCTTCTTTGTCGGGAAAACCCAACATTGCTTTTAGGTTGTTTATGATTGACATATGTTCAGTTATCTTCTGTTGTTGGTTTTACAATGATTCCTAATCCCGTCTTGCCGTTTATTCCGATTTGCAGCGGTCGGCTGAAACGCACGGAACGCAAATGGTCTGACTCGTAGACGGCAGGCATGCTGTCGAGATACTCAATGTCGCAGATGTCGCCGTTCTTGTCGTTTATGGTGAAATACCCGACGCCGAACGATGTGAGATTCTGAAAGAAATGCGTGCCCTGGCTTGGCTCTATGCGGTATCCCGGCAGTGCCGTTTCTGCAATCACGCGTGCGGCTGAAATGTGCGCCCATTTCACGGGGATGCCCAGTGCGGGGTCGCTTGAGCCCCATCGTCCGGGACCTATCAGAATATATCCCTTGTCGGCTTCTACGTATGACTTGTTGAGCTTCTCTATCTCGCGTGCCACCATAGGGTTGTTGAACGAGGAGAAGTTCTGCGTCTTGACATACACCACGTCGGTGACACCGTCCATCATGCCGTGTCCGAGAGCGCTGGATGTCTTCATGATCAGCTGGCTGTCGGATGTATGCATGATTTTCTCATCGAGCATTTCTTTGCGGTCGACAATTGGACGTATCTGCAACCAATATACGTTGCCTTTTGTCTCTCCGTGCTTGTCGATGCATCCGGCAAATTCGATTTCCACCGGACGACGCATCTCTTTTTCTCCTTCGGAAAGCATGAAGTCTATAATCTCAGCAAGCGGGAATACTTTGTGTTGCAACACGTTGGCGAATGTAACCACGCGGCGTCCGTTGCCGTACTCGCTGTCGCGAATCACTTGGTCGTAGGGGTCGAAAGTCGACACCATATAGCGCAATGAGCCATTTTTTGCCGCGTCCTGCACACGTATTCTCTTTATGTTGAACCCGTCGTCGACCTTGAATCCGCCTTCAACGTCTTTAAGGTCGAGGGCGTAGAGTTGGGTCTGTGTGTCGCGCAGGGCAAGGTCGAGAGTGCTTGTTTGCAGCACTTTGTCGGGATGTCTTGGCGAAAAACGCAGAGCCAGACCTCCGTCAACGATGTATTTACCGAGTCCTACGGCAATTTCTGCCACTCCGTCCTCGGGCATCTCGTCGTTGATGGGGTAATAGTTGAGCGAGCGGCCCACTCCTGCAAACGATGGGTAATAGTATCCGTCGTGCTCCGCGCCAGCCACCTCTTGTATGATTATAGCCATCTTTTCTTGGTCGATAAGATTGCTTGTGGCGGTCATGTATGCTTTGCTGTCGGCATAGAACACTGACGCATAGACGCTTTTTATGGCGTCGCCGAGCAGATGCAGCATCTCCTCCTTGTTGTCGAGACGCGGCACCATATATGTGGAGTATATGCCGGCAAAGGGCTGATAATGCGAGTCTTCGAGAAGGCTTGAGCTGCGTATCGCCAACGGCTTGTCGATAACCTCAAACAAGGCAAGAAAGTCGTCTTTAAGCTGCGACGGCAGTTTTGCGTTTATGAAACAGCGCAGAATCTCCTCGTCGGGGGCGTCAGACAGGGCGATGGGATATAGGTTATTTTCTTCCATGAATTGGTCGAAAATGTCGGTGCAGAGCACCACCGTTCGCGGAATTGACACTGTGACGCCGTCAAAATTGTCGCATATCGGATATTTCTTTATGATAGAGTCGATGAAAGCCAGGCCGCGTCCCTTGCCGCCAAGTGAGCCTTGGCCGATGCGGGCGAAATTGGAGTAGTAGTCGAAGCGGTTTTTCTTGAAAATGGCAACGACTCCTTTGTTCTTCATCCTGCGGTATTTCACAATCAGGTTGAAGAAGAATTTCTTTACCTCTGCCGCCTCGCTGATTTCGCGGAAACGATGGGCTTGAATGATTTCGGCGATGGGAAACATCGCGCGCGAATACAGCCACCGCGAGATGTCGTTGCGTGAGGCGTGGTACAGCAGCGACTCGTCTGGAATCTTGAATAGGTTGTCCTGAAACTCTTTCAGGTCGGTTATGCGCATCACTTCCTCTCCGGTCTCGGGGTTGCGTATCACGAAATCACCGAAACCGAAATTGTCGGTGATGATGCGCCCAAGGTCGACAGGAAACTTCTTGGAATTCTTGTCGAGAAACGAGATGCCCATTTCTTTGGCGTAGACTGCATTCTCGGTCTCTGACGATTCCATAATGATGGGGACATAGGGGTCGATTCCCTTTATCTCTTTGGCAAGGCGGATGCCGGCGTGCTTGTCCTTCTCCCCGTCTCTGCTGAACGACACGTCGGTGATTACGCCGAGAATCTCGTTCTTGTACTTGTTGTACAAAGTCATCGCCTCCTCGTATGTGCGTGCCAAAATGACTTTTGGGCGTCCGCGCATACGGAGCATCTGCTCGTGCTCATTGAGCGCTTCGGTTGAGAAAATTAGCGATTGCTTCAGCAGAAACTTGTATAGGTGGGGCAACACTGATGAGTAGAAGCGCACGGAGTCTTCCACAAGCAGTATGGTTTGGATGCCAACTTCAAGAATGTCGTTGTCGCTGTTCATCTTGTCTTCCATCAATTTGATGATGGCAAGAAGCAGGTCGACGTTGCCGAGCCAGCTGAACACATAGTCGACGCCGGAGAAGTCTTCGTTGGCAAGACGCCGCGACACTTCGCGTGAGAATGGAGTCAATACGATAAACGGAATGTCGGGATAGCTTGACTTGATGTTTTTGGCTTCGCGGAATGTGAGTCCGATGTCGTTGCCAGGCATCGCGATGATTAAATCGAACGACTTACTTCTTAAAAGATCGTGGGCGTCCTCGTAGCTGCTTGCCTGTGTCACGCGAGGGGGGGAACTCAGATTGAGCGATGTGTACTCAAAATACAGCTGCTCTTCGATGCGTCCGTCTTCCTCCATCATGAAGGCGTCATAGGGCGAGGCGATGAGAAGCACGTTGTAGATGCGGCGCTGCATCAAATCTTGAAAAGCAGTGTCGCGCAAGTAGAGTTGACTAAGTTTAGCCTCGTTCATTCGTTCTCGTTTTTCTATTCTTGTACAAATTTACGGAAATCTGACGTATTATAAGAATATTTTGCCATGAATGTTTATAAAAATATGTCTGCTCTTAAATATATAATAATGTGTGTAAATAATTGGGGCTTGTTTCTGTCGCAAAAGAAGGAAAACGGAGTGAAAAAAGTTTCCGAAATAAGTGACGGAGAATCAATGTGTTGTGAAAAAAGTT
>OIWS01000784.1_pt1 | contig 36950 bp, 34 predicted proteins | sample 1587611 | NCBI WGS metagenome assembly OIWS01 (sample SAMEA3888919, study PRJEB22519) | human gut metagenome | biome: human gut; feature: human-associated habitat; material: faeces | place: Denmark | collected 2010 | reverse complement strand
ACTCGCCGTCAGGCGAATATAACTGAGGCGCACTTCCTTACGGAGTGCGCCTCTCAAGCGGATCTTTTGATTTTATCAGTCCGAATATCCTGCGATAAACTCGCGGGTGCGCTCGGATTTGGGATTGTCAAACACCTCTTCTGGCGTGCCCTCCTCTTCGATAACTCCGTTATCCATGAAGATTATCCTGTCGGCGGCCTCGCGGGCAAAGTTCATCTCGTGGGTGACTATAACCATGGTCATCTTCTCCGCGGCGAGATCCTTTATTACCTTTAAAATCTCTCCCGTGAGCTCGGGATCGAGCGCGCTCGTGGGCTCGTCGAAGAACAGAATCTTCGGCTTGAGAGCCATGGCGCGGGCTATCGACACGCGCTGCTGCTGACCGCCCGAAAGCTCGCAGGGATAGTTGTTCATCTTGTCGCTCAGACCGACTTTTTTAAGCAGCGCCTTGCCGTTCTCCTCAATTTCCGCGAGAATAGCCTTGCGGTTCTGCTTGAAATCGGGACGGTTTTTGGCGTGAATTTTTGCGGCGAGAGTGACGTTTTCGAGTGCGGTATACTGCGGGAACAGGTTGAAGGACTGGAACACGAGTCCTATCTTGAGCTGGTTTTCGCGCTTCTGCTCAGCGGTGAGCTTTTCGGTTCTGTCGCTGTCAAAAACAACGCCGCCGTCAACGGTTATCGAGCCGCTGTCCGCAGTTTCGAGCATATTTATGCAGCGAAGCAAAGTAGTTTTGCCGCTGCCGGAAGAGCCGATTATCGCAAGGACGTTTTTCTCCTCGAGAGAGAAGCTTATGCCCTTGAGCACATCCGAATCGCCGAAGGATTTTTTGAGATCTTTAACTTCAAGTATAGCCATGGTTAACCTCTGTAATAGTTAAGTTTCTTTTCGAGCGCGTTAAAGAGCAGAGTGAGAACTCCGCAGAAAATAAGATAGAATATCGCAGTATAGAACAGCGGCCAGATTATGGCGTAGACTTTAACAATATTCTGAGCCGACATAATAAGCTCGCCGACTGCAATAACATTCGCGAGCGATGTATCCTTGACGAGCGTAATTACCTCGTTGCTCATCGGCGCCATGATGCGCTTGACGACCTGAAACAGCACTACTTTGAAGAAGGTCTGTGTCTTTGTGAGTCCGAGAACCTGACCCGCCTCATACTGACCTGCCGGTATGCTCTCTATGCCGCCGCGGTATATCTCCGAAAAATACGCCGCATAGTTGATTATAAACGCTATGATAACGGCGATTATACGCGATCTGAACGGCGTGCCGAACACGAGGCCGGGAACATAAAAGACGACCATAATCTGGAGCATCAGCGGCGTTCCGCGGATTACCCACACAAAAGCACGGCTGATCCAGCGCAGGGGCTTGAAGCGGCTCATCGAACCGAGAGCTATCGGCAGACCGAGCGGTATAGCCGCGATGAGGGTTATAAAAAATATCAACAACGTATATTTAAAGCCCCCGAGCAGCTGAGCGTTGACGCCGAGAAAATCCATTTATGTATCCTTCTTCCTTTGAGGTTATCTGACTGTCCGATATATATTAAAACATTTCTTCACACAACGCAAGCCCCGCCGCAGAAAGTCGGCAGGACCTGCGTGATTTTTTTGTTGCGTTACTGGGCGATAATTCTGCCGGAGAGGTTATACTTGTCGGCAAGCTTTGCAAGAGTACCGTCATCGTAGAGCTCTTTGATAGCGGCGTTGATCTTCGCGGTGAGTTCGGTGTCGCCTTGGCGGATACCGACCGCATAGACCTCGGAGTCTGCGTCCGAGATGACATCGACTATCATAAGATCGTCATAGTCGGTTCCCTCGCCGATGCTGCCCGCTGCGGTAACAGCGTCGATTATCGCGATATCGGCAGTCTTGCTCTTGACTTCCATGAGCGAAGTGCCCTGATCCTTGACGGGAAGGTAGCTCTTGCTGAGTCCCGCGTCTGCCTTGACGGCTATCTCGCCTGCGGAGCCTGCTTCTGCGACAACCTTGGCGCCGCTCATCGAAGCGAGATCCTTATATTTTGCGGCGTCAGCCTTGCGGATAACGGCAACCTGTGAGTTGTTCATGTAAGCGCCGGAGAAATTGATCTGATTCTTGAGTTCGTCCGTTGCGGTCATGCCGTTCCAGATGCAGTCGATGGTCTTGGAGTTGAGCTCGGTAACCTTGGAATCCCAGTCGATCTCCTGGAACTTGGCGGTCACGCCGAGCTTCTCGCAGACGGCCTGAGCAAACTCTGTCTCGAAGCCGACAAGCTTGCCGTTCTCCATATAGTTCATGGGTCTGAAGTAAGTAATTCCGATGACCAGCTCGCCCTTATCTGCGATATAGTCCCAATCGGTCTTATCGTTCTTCTTGCAGCCCGCAAAGCCGAGCGCGAGAACGAGGGTCAGGACTGCGAGCGAAAGTGCAACAATTCTTTTTTTCATGGTGTGTTCCTCCGTTTTCTTTAGTGTGGTTGTATGATACCACGTTACCACGCTAAAGTCAACACTTTTTTTCAAAATTTTTTACTATCGGCGAAACTGTAAAAAATTTCGTTCTCAATCCCCGCTTTTTATACAATAACACGGTAAAGCAATACCTCCCGTTTAAAAGTCCGGGAGGTACGGTATATTTTATTTATTTCGTCTGCATGCGGCAGTCATTGCTTTTTGCCCTGAGCCGCAACCTTGTTTATTTTTGCGGCTATCACGGACGGATCGCCGAGATACTGTTTCGAGATAACATTGAAGCTGTCGTCAAATTCATAGACAAGCGGAACGCCCGTCGGAAGATTCACCTTCATTATCTCGTCCGCTGTCAGCTTTTCAAGATGCATAACGAGCGCACGCAGCGAATTTCCGTGCGCCGCGATAATAACGCGCTTACCCGCGCGCATCTCAGGCGCTATCTCGCTTTCAAAATACGGCACGGTTCTCGCTATTGTGTCCTTGAGGCTCTCGCCGAGCGGAAGCTCCGCCCTGTCCTCGTCTCTGTACTGCGCCTGATTGGCGGGGTTTCGTTCATCCGAGGGCTCAAGCACGGGCGGTCGGACATCGAACGAGCGGCGCCATATGAGCACCTGCTCCTCGCCGAATTTTTCGGCGGTCTCGGATTTGTTCAGCCCCTGAAGCGCGCCGTAATGGCGTTCGTTCAGTTTATATGATTTTATAACCGGGAGCCATGCCCTGTCCATGACATCAAGCACAGCGTCAAGGGTATGAATAGCGCGTTTAAGATAAGATGTATAGCAAATATCGAAATCATATCCGCCGTCGAGCAGAGCCTTTCCCGCGGACAGCGCCTCTTTTCTGCCGTTATCGGACAGCTCCACGTCGGTCCAGCCGGTAAAGCGGTTTTCAAGATTCCATTCGCTTTCTCCGTGGCGAAGCAGCACAAGCTTCATTTTCACACAGCTCCTTTGTTTCAAGATAACCGGAGTCTCCGACTCCCGCCTGCGGATATATTATACACCTTTTTGGTATGCAATGCTCCGCTTATTCATATTATTTAAAAATAATTTACAAATTCGCATGATTGTCACAGCCGGTTCGCCGATATTTTTCTTGAACAGCCTAATTCAAATGAGGTTTAACACGTATTTATCATAAGCAAACAGTCAAAAAAAGTATAAAAAGAGCCCGGAATTACCGAGGCTCGTCGTCGAAAGGCTAAACTTATGAAACAGTTTAGAAAATCATTAAAAAAATCATAGCAATAGGAGAAAATTTTAAATTAAAAAATATTGACAAGCGCCTGTCTGATGCATTAGACTAAAAGCGTGGTCTAATACATTAGTCTATGGTGGCTCAGCATACAAGCAATTACAATGAGTGGGCAAGTAGCAGTAAAAACGGTTGGGATAATATCGGCGGTGACGGAGGTAAATATGCTCGAGTCAAAAAATAACAAATGAGGGATTAAAATGAAGAGTATATTAAAGAGAGTATTATTAGCTGCTTTATTATTAGTAAATTTATCAACGCTGCTGTTGGATTGGCAGACAATTGAGGGAATAACTTCACGCGATGGCGTACTTGTTCTTTCCGGTAATATTGTTTTATCAGGTGTTATTTTATGTATTTTCTTTTTGAGTTTATTGCTTTACAAAAAGTTAAAGACAATATGTTTTATAAGCGGCTTGTGCTCTCTTAGTATGTTGTTTGCACTTGAATTTTCCAAATTTGAATCATACGGAAGATTTAATAACTCAGCGATAGGTGTCTATTTGGGATTATTGACTATGATAATTACTATTGCAGCATTTATCTTGTTGTTAAGAAAAGAAACATTTCTTGCTGATAAATAAAATAGGGAGGGTGTCAATATTAACACCCTCTTCCTATACTCTGTTTTTAAGCCCGCTCTCTGTGTCAGCGCAATATATGCGGCGGCGATGGGTTATACAAGGCTTGCCGCCGGAGCGCATTATCTCACGGACGTGGCAGCCGCCGCGATAATCGGATACACGGCGTTTTTGACGGCCGGAGCGATTTACATAAAGCTCTCGGCGAATATATAAAAGAACACGGCGCGAGTTCCGCGCCGTGTTTTTACGTCTGTATTATCTTTGAACAGGAGAAATTATCGGCTTTCCGTCTCTGTCAAACAGAGACGTCATGCCGCCTGCATAGCCGTCGGCACGGAACAGATAATTCACTCTGGTCTCTTTACCGGCCCAGATTTCCATGGTTGACAACGAACCTTGCGAATAGACATTTTCGAATCTTTCGTTTTTGGCTATTGTATTGTCTCCGTGAATTTATTTGTCAACGCACAAGCTCTCTTATAATACCTATAACAAGCAAATGGAGAGGATAATATGCGTAGAACAGCCATTTCATAAATTTGTTGATTTTCGGGCTTCTTCCGCGCTTTCCGTTATAGAGGAACAGGAGCGGTACGGCGAGCACCGCGCAGAGCTGTATAAGCCCGTATATCTTATCTATCGCAAAGAAATAGACAACGGCATAGACCGCGATCCAGAGCACGCACCACGCAATCTGCTTTTTAGGCTCTCCCCTGTTCGTGCCTATAGACAGCACGCTCAGCGACGCTATGCAGCTCCAATCGGCAGGCAGGGCGACGGCGCAGATAAGCAGAGTCAAAATCACCTTTGCCGGCATTTTGATTCTGTTGTTGTCCGCTATTCGCAGCAGGACGAGTCCCCATGCGAGCGACCATATGACGCTCGTCTGGTTGAGGATATTCCCATAATAAAACGGAATAAACGAGTGCCAGTCTGCAAAATCGTTTGAAGCGAATATATAGGCAAAATGCGATATCACCGCAAACACAAACAGGCGCGCCGTATATTTCTTAATATCGCGCGTATAGTGATAGCCCTCGGCGATAAAAAAGCACATGACGGGGCAGGTCAGCCTGCCTATTATATGTAAAATAATCGGCAGAGGCTCCGCGGGATAGCCGGGAAACAGAAGCCACGCAATATGATCCGCCGTCATGGCGACTATCGCAATAAGCTTCAACATATTCGAATCGAGCCTGCGGCAGTTCACTGTTTTCTGCATAAAATCACCTTGTTTCGAGTATACATAACATCTGATTTTAGCATAATACTTTTATAGTGCCGTGTCAAGCGAGTATGCGGCGTGAAAAGCGGAGGACACGATAATTTTGATTAAAAAATGCACAAAAGCACGCATGGTTATACACCTATTTTTCTACTTGACAATTCACAAATTCGGGACTAAAATACAAAACATAAACGCGATGATGCGGACAAGTAGGCGTTGATATCCTTTCAGAGAAGTGCCGGGAGCTGCGAGACACAAAGGAATTTCAGCGACGAACTCACCGTTGAGCGGCCGCACTGAAAGGCTTTTGAGACAATAGGCGCGGACGGAACGCTGCCGTTAAAGAGCAGGGATATGTCAGTATCCCCTAAGTGCACTCCCCTGACGGGAATGAATAAGAGTGGTACCGCGGAAGGTTTGTCCTTTCGTCTCTTGTGTTGACAGGCATAGGAGACGAAGGGGCTTTTTGCTTGTCCGAAAAAGCCGCAGAAAATGCGGCACAGTATGCATCAGGGGCAGAGCTGCCCGAAGTGCAGACATAAGAACTTCACTTTTCAGAAAGGATGATACATATGAAAAGGACACTTTTTCCCGGATATTCGGTAGGCACGGACGCATATGAGGATATAAAAGAAATCTGTCCGTCATACGGCAAAAAAGCAGCGATAATCGGCGGCAGGCACGCCCTCGCCGCGGCGCAGGACAAGATAATCGCGGCCGCAAAGGAGGCCGGAATCGAAACTGTCGGGCCGTTTTGGTACGGCGGCGAAGCTTCGGTCGAAAATATAGAGATGTTAAAGCCCAAGGTCGCGGACGCGGATATGATTTTTGCGGTCGGAGGAGGCAAGGCCATAGACACCTGCAAGGTGCTCTCCCATTCGACCGACAGACCGTTCTTCACCTTCCCGACCATCGCCTCGACCTGCGCATCCTGCACAAGCCTCGGCATTCTCTATCATCCGGACGGAAGCCTGCGCGAGTATTCTTTTTCAAAGATACCGCCGAAGCACATCTTCATTGACACGGGGATAATCGCCGACGCGCCGGATAAATATCTCTGGGCGGGTATCGGAGATACTATGGCAAAGCACTACGAGTGCACGGTATCTTCGCGCGGAGACATTCCCTCGCACTCGGACGCCATGGGCATTGCCCTGAGCTCAATGTGCGCGGTGCCGATGCTCCGCTGGGGCGAAAAGGCTCTTGCCGACTGCCGCAAGCACAAGGTGACGGACGAGCTGACCGAGGTAATACTCGGAATAATCGTCTCAACGGGACTTGTCTCGAACCTCGTTCAGGTCGATTACACAACCGGTCTTGCCCACGCCGTCTACAACGGCTTCACCGTTTTGAAGAGCACGGAGGAAAATCACCATCTGCACGGCGAGGTAGTCTCCTACGGCATACTTGTTCTGCTGACAGTCGACAAACAGTACGACGAACGCAAAAAGGTGTTCGACTTCAACCGCTCCATGGGTCTGCCCACGAAGCTCGGCGACATCCATGCGACACCCGCCGACGTTAAAACCGTTGCCGCAAAGGCGCTAAAGGGCATCGATGTTCGAAAATATCCGTACGAGGTTACCGAGGATATGATAGTCGACGCCATAACCGAGCTCGAAAAATACAACACGGAACACTAAAAAGGATAGTGATAAAAATGTCTGAATACAACACAAACTATAATCTGTATCTGCCGAGCTATTCTATCGGCCCCGACTGCTACAAAGAAATACCGCATGTCACGCGTTTCTTCGGCAAGACCGCCGCAGTCATCGGCGGAAAGACCGCAATGGCTAAGGCTAAAAAAGCCATGATAGACGGCGTTGCCGGGAGCGATGTAAAGCTGCTCGATTTTATCGAATACGGCGGCGATTCTACATACGAAAACGGCGACGCGCTGATAGCGAATCCGACTGTCAGAGACGCCGACATGATATTCGCAGTCGGCGGCGGGCGCGCATGCGACACGGGCAAATATGTTGCAGACAAGCTTGACAAGCCGCTGTTCACATTCCCGACCGTCGCTTCAAACTGCGCATCAGTGACTGCCATCTCGGTCATATACAACCCCGACGGCTCGTTCAGGGAATATTATTATCCGAAGCTTACAAACCACTGCTTTATAAACTCCGCAGTTATCGCGGATTCGCCGGAGCAGCTGCTGTGGGCGGGCATCGGCGACGCGCTGAGCAAGGAATACGAAGCTGTGTTCTCCTCAAAGGACGACACGCTCTCGCACACACCGCTCATGGGCAAGCAGATAAGCAGGATATGCACCGACCCGCTGATAGAATACGGCGCAGAGGCTCTGGAATCCATAAGAGAAAAGAAAGCGTCGTTCGCACTCGACCAGGTGACGCTCGACATTATTATATCGACCGGCATTGTCTCGAACATGATGAGCACGGTTGACAGCTACTATTACAACTCCACCCTCGCCCACTGCGTCTACTACGGCTCAACCGTAACCGAACACGGGCACCGTCATCTGCACGGCGAGGTTGTTTCGCTCGGCGTGCTCTGCTTGCTCGAGTTTGAACAAAATGCCGACGAGGTCGGGCGCATAATGAAATTCAACAATTCGATCGGTCTCCCCGTCTGCTTCGATGATATCGAGATTGACGAGAGCGAATTCGAAAAGATGGCGGATAAATTCGTTCAAACCACCGAATGGGCGCACAGACCCGCAGGCGTGACACGCGAGGGCTTTATCGCCGCTATGAAATCGCTCAACGCCAAAGGGCGCCGCTTCAAGGCAGAAAGCAAATAAATTCAATAAATTGCACGGTCTGATTTTCAGGCCGTGTCAGTCTGTAGAAAAACCCTAAAACTCAAGAGAGTTTTAGGGTTTTAAAGTTGAAATAGAACAAAAAATTGGAAAACAAGGAAAAATCGGCAGATGGCTGAGGTACATTCAGCCTTTTCCACCTGTGAACTGCATATTTTTTCAGGTTCATGGCAGCGAATTTAAGCCTAACCCAGTTGGTTACTTGGGATAAGCCTCTGTAAGGGGTGTACCGCATTGCGTGTTTTTCTTTTGCGTCTGCAAATACTCGTTCAATTGTTTCTTTTCTCCGTTCATACATTTCCTTGTATTTCGGAGTGTGTCTGATATCTTCCACCTTTTCAAGATAATCAGACCAAATGTGCTTTGTTACCGTTTTCTCATACTTGCTGTTTTCTGTGCACTTGTATCTTGACGGGCAGTTTTCGCATATATATGTTTTGCTCTTGAATTCTCGGTATCCTTCTCTGTTTGTTGTAGCATAATTCAGCACATGATTTTCGGGACATATTACACAATCATAGTATTTATCATATACATATTCGTACGGTTTAAAAAAGTCTTGTTTACCCATCGGTCTTTTATACGGCAGTACAGGTATTCGCTTGTCATCCAATACTCTCTTGCTTATCCACGGTGTCTTGTATCCTGCATCCATTACTACTGCTTCTATTTCAGGATTCTTTTCTATGAGTCTTTCGTACAATCCGTCAAATCTTCTACTATTTCATATATGTAAGTGAAATCTATCGCACTGTCTATTTTTCTTAACAAATGGTCTGCCGGTACGAACTCTTCTATGCTGAATATTTCTACCTGTTCGCGCTTTTCTCTCTGCTTTACTATCATTTTATCACCGCTATCATTTTACCACATTTTTCAAAAAAGCCCAGCTCTTGCTGGATCTTTTTCGACAAACTGAAATCCAAATATACTTTTGGATTACCATATAATAATGAATTATTAAACAACCTTATTTTTTTTATATTTGTCATTGATTGAATTAGATTTGTTTCTTTCATTTTGAAGCCTTATAACCATCCGCTTGCATAAAATAAAGTTTTTTGTAAATCCCATCAGCTTCTATAAGTTCTTTATGAGTTCCACTCTCTACTAATTGACCGTTATTCATAACTAAAATCAAATCAGCATCTTTTGTTCCTGATAACCGATGCGTAATATAAAATGTCAATTTGTCTTTTGCGTATTCTTTAATGCATCTGTAAAACATATGCTCTGCTTTAGGATCAAGATCGGCTGAAGCCTCATCGAAAATCATCATATCTGCATTAGAACATATTGCTCTTGCAAGCGATAACTTTTGCCATTGCCCATCTGATATTTCAGTTCCACCTCGAAACTGCTTTCCCAAAATAGTTTCATATTTATCTGGCAATTGTGAAATAAATTCGTCAGCACTTGCTGTCTCACACGCTGATATAATCATATCTTGAGAAATATCTGCTTCAACATCTGCCAGCTTAAGATTTTCATTTACAGAGAAAGCAAATTTTGCTGGACTTTGAAATACCCCGGAAACCGCATTGCGGTAACAATCAATATTTAAATTTTGAAGATTTTCATTATTAACCAAAATTTTACCACTATCAGGAGAAAACAAGTCAAGTAACAGTTTTATTAATGTGCTTTTTCCCGATCCATTTTCTCCTACAATAGCTACGAGTTGGGGTGCTACACATGAAAAACTCACATTTTTTAAAGCATATTTATCCGACCCTGGATATTTAAAGGAAACATTTTCAAAAACAATACTTTTTATAGAATCACAAAGTAGTTTATCCCCTTTTTGAGGAATTTCAAGATTCAAAAAATCAACAAAATGTTGCACATAATTATTATTGACTTTTGTCTGCGTAATACCATTAATAATTGCACGTAACCCATTTACAAGTTGAGGTAGCAAAGATATATATAAAACAATACTTCCTGCTTCAACTCTTTTTGTTAGTGCTGCTTGTATATACATAAATAATGCGGTTCCACTCAACAAAGCACTGAAAGTTGTACACGCCACACCTACAAGTGCGTACTTTTTTCTTTCTGTGTTAATTCTCGCAAATTCACAAGCAAACAATTCTTTATATTTATTTATAATATAGGCACCAAGATTAAAAAGATGCATTTCCTTTGTGTAGTTAGCTTGAGTAAAAAGCTCACCAAAATATTGTAGTTTTCTCGCAGGTTCAGATTGAGAGCGGAATAGCGAAAGACGATTTTTAGCCGCCCAAAAATTATATACAGTCGCAGGGAAAATAGAAAGAAGAGCTATAGCTGCAATTCCCCAATGTACTTGAACAAGATATACGGAAGTTATAATAACTGTAATAATTCCACAGAAAACTGATGTAAACATATCAGTAATAGAAATAAATCTTATTCCAGACCCATTCTTTGCAAGCAACAGTTTATTGTAAAACTCGTGGTTTTCAAAACAATCAATGCCCTTAAATGAATTGATTTTTCTATAAAGCATTTCTTCACTTGTTGCTCCAACTTTATCTTGAAATCTTTGGTGTACAAATTCTTGTATCGGTTGTATAATTTGTAATAATATGTTAAGTAACAAATAACCAAATGTTGTGAGTAACAATGCATTTTTATTTAATAAAACATCCCCAGTAAACAACGATACGATATTACTAACGAGCTTTGTACAAACAAGCGGAATTATACATGAAATGCTATTAAAAGAGATTATCAAAATAAAATCTTTAATGTCAGTTTTACTTAATACTTTCAAAATAAACAATGTAATATTCTTTCTCATTGTAAATTCCTCCATTTATATTTATACAAAAAGTCTAAAATTTTACACACTGATCAAAAATCAAACATTAATCTGAGGATTATATGTTCGCAGAAAATTCTCCAATCCTATAAGAACATTGAATTTTCTAGTATCGTTTTTAAATTCAATTCTACCCTCAATAATATTCTTACATAAGTTCCTAAAATATCCTTCATAGAATACACGGGGCTTATCAATGATTCAAATACAAAGTATTTCCTTTACGGACCAATGCATGGTGAGGATATTTGGCTTGATAACGGCATTGATGATGCAGTTTGGGTTCCGATTTTCATAGAAAGATATGCAACACAGCAAGTTCCTAATGATTATCTTAATTTATATAAGCGTAAGGCAATTTGCGGAATAGGATTAACAAAAAGATGCAAATTTTCTGACGGAGTAGTTTCTTACTTATACAACAGAAAGATACGTAAAAAAGGTGTACTTTTAAAAGAGAAAAATACTCTTTGTTTACCTCTTTTCTGGCTTGATAACACATATTTTCTCTATAGCGATTCTAACTCATACAAAAACTTCAGATTCACGGATATAAAAAATGCAAATGCCAAACTTTATAAGGTTACCCCACACGGAAATACGTTTGTACGAGACATTGAAATCAGACAAAGTGCTTGCAGAATACAAGTTTCTCCAAAAACAGCGTATGTATTGAAAATATTAGAGTATTAATTTACTATTATGCGTTATTTGCCGGATAATTAGGTATACATTGTTTAAAAATTGAAATTACATATTTTATTACGCTACATTCATTTTGATCTCTTCTACTGTTCTTCTGAGTGACGGCAATCCGTATAGATGCTGTATCAACACCATTTTAAATATCACAACCGGGTCTATGCTCGGTCTGCCGTTATCCGCACAATACAAATCTTCTACTATTTCATATATGTAAGTGAAATCTATCGCACTGTCTATTTTTCTTAACAAATGGTCTGCCGGTACGAACTCTTCTATGCTGAATATTTCTACCTGTTCGCGCTTTTCTCTCTGCTTTACTATCATTTTACCACATTTTTCAAAAAAAGCCCAGCTCTTGCTGGACCTTTTTCGACAGACTGGCACGGTCTGATTTTCAGGCCGTGTTTTTATTTATATTTGCACAAAACGATGAAAATTTTTATAAACTTTTCGGCAAATCTGCATAGAGTTTTATTGACTTTTTTGCGGCACAAGTTTAATATAAAAAACGATAGGAAATTTTCCGAGGCGGTGAAAAATAATGAAAAGCAAAAACGGACTTTCAAACGCAAAATTCTGGATCCTCGTATGGGGGCTCGGAATCGCCGGACAAATCTGCTGGAACATGGAAAACCAGTGGTTCAACACCTTTGTCTACGCAAAAATCGCAAAAGATCCGACAATAATCTCCTGGATGGTTGGCGTTTCCGCAACGGCAACGACCATATCCACCTTCCTCTTCGGCTGTATCTCCGACAGAATAGGCAAGCGCAAAATAATGGCGTCTGTCGGCTATATCCTTTGGGGCATATTCACCATTGTTTTCGGGCTGACGCAGTATCTTGTGCGCGGCAGCAACGACACACCGTCCGTGCTCATGGCAGTCGGCGTTGCGGTCGTCGCGGCGGATGCGATAATGAGCTTCTTCGGCTCGATGGGAAACGATATCGGCTTCAACGCATGGGTCAACGACCACATGAAAGACAGCAACAAGGGGCAGATAGGCGCGGCTCTTGCCACTCAGCCTGTCATAGGCACGATAGTCGGAACCGTAGCCGGCGGAATGTTAGTCGGCAGCAATGACAACTATATGCGCCTGTTTCTCGTCATGGGCGTCGCCGTTATTCTTTTCGGCATATACTGCCTGTTTGCGATGAAGGACAGCCCGGAGCTAAAGCCCGGAAAGCGCGGCACATTTGCTCAGCAGTTTTTCAGCATACTCAACTTCAAGAACTACATAAAGCACAAGGAGCTCGCGTGGGTCAACCTCTCGCTCTCCGTCTATTTTATAGCATTCAATATGTACTTCGCCCATATCGGCAATTACATGATATATTATCTCGGCTTCTCCGCCGACATGATGGGATACATCGAGGGCGTCGCCCTTGTGCTTGCGATGCTGTTCACTATCCCCTGCACAAAGCTTCTCAACAACAATAAAGCCCCTCTGCTCTGCTTCATTTCAACCGTTCTCAACAGCCTCGGAGTCGGACTGTTGGGGTTGTTCGTAAGGCCGGAAAACGTCAACACAAATTCAATTTGGAATCCGATGCTTCTGCTCGGCGTGCTGTTGCTCGGCATGGGATATGTGCTGTTTTTGCAGAGCAGCACGGTCTGGGGCAAGCAGCTCTATCCCGAGGACGCAAGAGGTCAGTTTGAGGGAATACGTATTCTCTTCTTCGTGCTCATCCCGATGGTAGTGGCGCCGCTTATCGCAAACCCGATAATCAAAAAGAGCGGAGAATTTGTTGACGAAAACGGTCTGACGGCATATCTGCCGACCTACACCCTTCTGCTCGTCGGCGCGGCTCTCGTTCTGTTGACGGTAATCCCGCTCATCCCGGCAAAGAAATACCACGACAGGCGCATAAGCGAAAAGAAAGCGGAGGACGGAAAATGAGAAGCGATCTTCCCGTAACCGAGCTCGCCGAAAATGTATATCTGCTAAACGAATTTGACGGCACGAACTGTTATCTTGTCGTCGGCAGCGAAAAGGCTTTGCTGATAGACTGCGGCACGGGCTTTTGCGACATAAGGGGCGCAGCCGAAAAGCTCACCGACCTGCCGATAACCCTCGCCGCGACGCACGGACACGGCGACCACATCGGCGGCGCGGGTCAGTTTGAAGAGATATACATTCACCGCGCGGACTGCGAACGGCTCAACAAAGCGCAGATGTCGCTGCTGTTTCGCAAGGCATTTCTCGCGTCAAACGCGCCCGTAAAATCGCATGGATTCAAGACGAGCGACGTAAAGCCCGGCCAGTATAAAACAAAAATCATTCCCATGGACGACGGACATATTTTTGACCTCGGAGGGAAATCCGTGCGAGTAAAGCACACCCCCGGTCACTCACGCGGTAGCGTCGCATTCATCGACGAGCAGGACAAAATAATATTCAGCGGAGACAATGTCTGCGATGCGCTTTGGATGCAGCTGCCCGGAGTTACGAGCATTGAGGAATGGCTTCCGAGCGCCCGGTGGCTGTACGGCATGAGCGAAGATTACAGAATCTTCTGGGGTCACAGAGTCCCGCAGCTCGAGCGCGGCTACATCGCTCAGGTCATAGCCTGGGGCGAGGAAATAATGGCAAAAAGTCGGGGAAACACAAAGCTGCCGAGGATAACACAGTATCCGAACAGACCCGACGGAATAATCTACCGCACCGACAAAGTATTCAGGAAATGAGGGTAAAAATATGAAAAAGAACATCGCAGGCACCGAGGAAAGAGTGTCCGCATCAAGTAAGTTTTGGCTTTGCTCGGCGGACTGCCTTTGCACAACGATAAACAGCCTGCTGACCGGCGGAGGAATGACATATTTCTTCACGAAATTTCTCGGCCTTTCCGAGGGACGTGCGAGCACGGTATGGATGATTTTCGCCATATGGAACGCACTGAACGACCCGCTGTTCGGCTATATCTCCGACCACACAAAGTCAAAGCTCGGGCGCAGAATACCGTATATCAGATACGGCGCGTTCTTCTATTCGCTGATATTCGTGCTGACCTGGATAAGATGGCCGCTCGGGACTTCGCAGACGGCACTGTTCATTCAGATGCTTTCTACACTGTTCCTGTTTGACACGCTTTATACGGCGATTGCAACCTCGCTCTATGTCATGCCCTACACCATGGCGGTATCGAATAAGGCGCGCAGCGGCATCTTCCTTTGGAAGATATTCTTCACGCTTATCGCCATGGCCGTTCCGCTCGTAGTTTTCCCGCTGATAAAGCCGGAGGTCGGCAGCGACCCGACAAAATTCCAGCTGATAATGACGGGAATAGGCGTACTCGCGTTCGTTATAATATTTGCGTCGACCTTCTTCTACAAAGAAAAGGTCACAACAGAGAGCGATAGGAACGAAAACATTTTCAAGGCAGTTATAGACTGCTTCAGGAACCGCTCGTTTGTCGTTTTTGAGGTGCTCTCTTTCACGGTTGTGTTCATTCAGACGATACTTATGCAGGGCGTTATATACTATTTTGACGAATTTGACCTGCCTATGCCGATAGCCTACGGCGCGCTGGGGCTCGGCGCGGTTCTCGGAGTTATTCTGTGGGCGACTAAGGTCAGGACATGGGGCATCAAAAAATGCGTATTCATCATGTGCTTGATATTCGCCTGCGGCTCTGCGGCAATGGCGATATTCGGCAAGATAAGCGTTATTGCCGTTCTCGGGTTCTTCACTGCCGGCATGGGCTTTGCGGGTGGAATGTACCTCGTTCCGCTGATGAACGGCGATGTTATCGACTACGACGAGAGCGTCGGCGGACTGCGCCGCGAGGGTATGTACGCGGGAGTCAACAGCCTGATAACAAAGCCCGCAATCAGCTTTGCAAACTCCGCATTCCTGCTCATAGCAAAGGCGTTCGGCTATGACACGTCTCTCGCCTCCGGAATGCAGAGCGAGTGGGCAAAGCAGGGCGTGCTCGTCGCATGGATGGCGGCGCCCGCCGCGCTGCTCATAATATGCGCAATAAGCCTGCGATTCTATCCCCTCGCAGGAAAGAAATGGGACGAGACCAAAAAAGCCCTCGAGGAAAAACACAGAGGCTGATACTTCTAAGGGGAGCCGACAGATTCGGCTCCCCTGCTCCGCGCACGGAATAATTTTGCGCAACGGGCGACTTTATTGCAAAAAGCTCTTGCAATTTCCGCGACAATAGTATATAATTCTTAAAGCGCTTCGGGGTGTGGCGAAGTTTGGTATCGCGCTTGGTTCGGGACCAAGAGGCCATGGGTTCGAATCCCGTCACTCCGACCATATAAAAAGCCTTGATTCTTAACGGTTTCAAGGCTTTTTTCATTTCTATTTCAATGCACCCAAAATGAAATCCGTAGTAACCCTGTAGTAACAGCCGCTTTTACCTGTGCAAACATTGCTTGATTTTCAAAGCATATAATGTTATAATACAATTAAAGAGTCTCCGGCTCTATATCCTATTTCACGCGGCTCTCGGTCTGACCGGGAGCCGCGACTATAAATGAGAAAACCGGGCAGAGGAAAATCCCCTGCCCGGTTGTGTTTTAAATCGCTCCGAAGAGTTGGAGAATCTGTACGACCGCCCAAGCTCCGTAAAGTCCGAACAAATTAAGCAGATTATAGATGATTGCTGTTATCATTTCTCCGCCTCCTCTGAATCGATACCGGGTGCCTCGTTTGCAAATCCCTGATTGTGCAAATACTCATCTGCCGCTATGGCAGCTCCGGTGAAGCTGTTGTTTTTCCAAAAGTTTACAACACCTACGATAGCCGACGCAGCAACGCTGATTATCATATATAGCTCCTCATTGTCAATATGTATCGGGGGCTTTCCAATGGCCGCAAGAATCATGTTGACAACAGTAATTACCATCAGTACAAGTCTAACCCATGTGCTTGCCTTAACTTTGCTGATGTTTCCGATAATGTCTTTTACCTTGTTCATAAATTATTTTTCCGTTATTTAAGTATGTATGCGATAAAAGCTCCTGCGAGCGCGGCGATGATTGCCATGATAAGACTTTCCCAGCGTTTGCCCGGTTTGCCTTTGAGGCTGTCTATCGATTCGCGCACGCGGCCGAGTTCCACAAGCACATTATCAAGCTTTTCTGTGATCCGCGCTTGATTTACTTCCGCCTTGTTTGTACGGCTGTAGAGGATTTTTATATCTTCCTCGCATTTGCTAATACGCGCCGAAATCGATTCAAAATCCATATCACACCACCTCCAAGCTCGTCACGGCTATCCATGACATTGTGCTTTCGCAACTTAACCCACGCAGGAATGCGCTGACCCGTGGCATATGCAAGAGGTTATAGACGGTTGCGGAGCAGGATATCAGACTCAGAAGCGCATACAGATATTATTCAACCAACTATACCGCTGGTGCATCAATCATGAGGCGATACAAAAGAACTATGCCGAACAGGTGACAGTCACGGCGAAAGAAGCACCTAAACCGCGAGCGGCGTTCTCGTCCGAAGAAGTCGCCAAGCTTTGGAGCTCGTTAAATCAGCACGAGTATATATCAATAATCCTAATGTTAATATACTCAGGCGTTCGAATCTCGGAGCTGCTTGACCTCAAAAAGGAAGATGTAAACCTTGAGGAACAGTGGTTCAGCGTCCGGCACTCCAAAACAGAAGCGGGCGTTCGAGCTGTCCCTATAGCGGATAAGGTTCTCCCATTTTGGCAGAGCTTCATGGACAAGTCAAAAAGCCCGTATGCAGTGTGTACCGAGAGCGGACAGAAATTAAGCTATGACAACTTCATAAAAATCCATTGGAATCCACTGATGAACGAGCTGAATATGAAGCACACGCCACATGAGACGCGGCACACCTTTATTTCGCTCATGGTAGCCGCTAACGCGAATCAAACAATCCTCAAGAAGATAGTCGGTCACAAGTTCATAATGAACCTAACCGAAAAGGTATATACTCATGTCGAGATACAGACGCTGCTCAGAGAAGTGAATCTGATTTAATTTGTTAGTTGTGTGTTAGTTGTAGCGAGCAAAACAGGCGATTTCAGAGCACCTTAAAATGAGCAAAAGCCTTGAAAACATTGAGTTTCAAGGCTTTTACTGTTATGGCTGGGATGGCTGGATTCGAACCAGCGAATGACGGAGTCAAAGTCCGTTGCCTTGCCGCTTGGCTACACCCCAAGATATATGCAATATATAAAAAACGCAAAACATTTCTGCTTTGCGTTGGTCTGCTGGGGTGGATAATCGGATTCGAACCGATGACCTCCAGGGCCACAACCTGGCACTCTAACCAACTGAGCTATACCCACCATTTATTCTGCTGCGGGCACATCGAAAGACATACCCGCAGGCGTGGCGCGCTTGAAGGGACTCGAACCCCTGACCCACTGCTTAGAAGGCAGTTGCTCTATCCACCTGAGCTACAAGCGCGTATTGGAGCGGGTGATGGGAATCGAACCCACGTAACCAGCTTGGAAGGCTGGAATTCTACCATTGAACTACACCCGCAGTTATTGCCGCTTTGTGACGACGGCAATTATTTTAACAAATAACTTTAGATATGTCAAGTATTATAGCGAGATTTATTTAAAAAATCACTCGCATTTTATCGGCTCATATCCCGCTTCTCTGACGGCGGCAGTTATAACCGCGTCATCAACATTTTTATTGAGCGTGAGCACCGCTTTTTTATCCTCAAGGCTGACTTCAACGCTCTCCACTCCGTCGAGAGCACCGAGCGCCTTTTGAACATGAGCCGTGCAGTGACTGCACATCATACCGTTAATATAGACTGTCTTTTTCATAGCTGTTTCCTCCGTGTTTTTTATATTTTCTTCTGTCGGCATGAGCTTCGGGAGCTCTGCCGGCTGCTTTGATTTGCCTTTGAACGGGCGGTCGGGCTTAAAGAAGTTGAGTCTTAATGCATTGGTGACAACGCAGAAGCTCGAAAGGCTCATAGCCGCCGCGCCGAGCATTGGGTTGAGCGCGATATTGAATGCGGGAATCAGCACGCCTGCGGCAATCGGGATGCCGATACAATTATAGAAGAACGCCCAGAAAAGGTTTTCGTGAATATTTCTGAGAGTTTGGCGCGAAAGGCGTATCGCCGCCGCAACATCGCCTACGCTCGATTTCATCAGCACAACATCCGCCGCGTCGAGCGCAACGTCGGCTCCCGCGCCGATAGCGATACCTATATCGGCCTGCGTCAGCGCCGGGGCATCGTTTATACCGTCGCCCACCATGGCAACCTTGCCGTATTTTCGGAGCTTTTCGACTACCTCCGCCTTGTCGCCCGGAAGCACGTCGGACACCACCTCGTCTATACCTGTTTGCTTGGCCACCGAGAGCGCGGTGCGCCTGTTGTCGCCCGTCAGCATAACGGTTCTTATTCCCATATTTTTAAGCTCGGATATCGCCTGTCCGCTGTCCTCCTTCACAACGTCGGCGACCGCGATTATACCGGCTATCCTGCCGTCAAAGGCAAAGTACAGCGGCGTTTTGCCCTCGTCCGCAAGCCGCTCGCCCAAGGTTTTCATATCGGCGTCGAGCATCCCTTTTGATTTTATCAGAGCCGCGTTGCCGCCTATCGCCGTTTTCCCGTTTATCTCCGCTCTGACTCCGTGACCGGGCAGAGCTGTAAAGCCCTGTGCCTCGTCCGTCTCCACATTGTTCTCCCCTGCCCTGCGCGTTATCGCCGCGGCAAGGGGATGCTCGCTCTTGCTTTCGAGAGAGGCCGCAAGTCTTAGCAGCGAGTCGGCGTCGTAACCCGACGCGGGCAGAATATCCGTGACCTGCGGCTTGCCTTTAGTCAGCGTTCCTGTCTTATCGAGCACGACTATCTGCGTTTTCCCGGTCTGCTCAAGCGCGGAAGCGGTTTTGAACAGCACGCCGTGCTTTGCGCCCACGCCGCTGCCAACCATTATCGCAACGGGAGTCGCAAGTCCGAGAGCGCACGGACAGCTGATAACAAGCACGCTTATTGCCCGCGCAAGCGCGAAGCTGAACGGACGCCCGGAAATGAGCCATGCCGCGCCCGCAACGAGCGCGATTGCCATAACAGCGGGCACGAACACGCCCGACACCTTGTCGGCTATTTTTGCTATCGGGGCTTTTGTTGCCGCAGCATTCTCGACCGTCTCTATTATCTGACTGAGCGTCGTATCCTCGCCTACGCGGGTCGCTTCGCAGGTGAGAAATCCGTTTTGATTGAGTGTCGCCGCGCTGACCGCGCTCCCCTGCGCCTTATCTACGGGTATGCTTTCGCCCGTGAGTGCGGATTCGTCCACGGCGCTCTCGCCGCTTATAACTCTGCCGTCAACGGGTATGCTCTCGCCGGGTCTGACAACAAAAACATCGCCCTTGACAACCTCTTCCGCAGGTATGACAGTCTCTTTGCCATATCTGATTACACACGCTGTTTTCGGCGCGAGATCCATAAGGCTCTTTATCGCGTCCGTCGTGCGTCCCTTGCTGACGGCTTCGAGGTACTTGCCGACGGTTATGAGCGTCAATATCATCGCCGCAGACTCATAATAGAGCCCGTGGAGGTGATGCATGGCGGTCTGAATATCGCCGTTTACCGCCGCGTGACACATCTCGAAGAGCACTGCGGTGCTGTATATATATGCCGCCGCGCTTCCGAGGGAGACGAGTGTATCCATATTCGGCGCACCGTGAAGAAGGCTCCTGGTTCCGCTGATAAAAAAGCGCTGATTTATGACCGCCACGGCAGTTGTCAAAAGGAGCTGATAAAGTCCTATCGCAAGCGGGTCCGAGGCGAAAATTTCAGGCAGCGGCCAGCCCCACATCAGGTGTCCCATGGATACATACATCAGCGGCAGGAGCAGTGCTGTCGAGGCTATGAGTCTATAAAGTATTTTCTTCGGCTCACCGCTTTCGAGCGCCGATTTTTTATTCTCTTTTTTGCCGCCGATATTCTGCGGTGCTGCGCCGTAGCCCGCCGCAGACACGGCAGCGCATATCTTTTCGGCAGTGGCGGGCGAAGAAAAATCGACGGTCATTGAATTTGTCAGCAGGCTGACCGCCACCTCTTTTACGCCCTCTACCCCGCGCACCGCACGCTCGACATGAGCACTGCACGCGGCGCAGGTCATGCCGGTAACATCAAATTTTTCCATCTGTCTCACTCCGATTATTTGAGCTTTTTAATGAGTTCCACAGCCTCAGCTATGACCTCATCATCGCCGTTTTTTATCCCCTCGGCGACACAGGTCTCCATATGCTCCTCGAGTATAATATAGCCCACATTTCGCAGCGCATTCTGTGCGGCGGCAAGCTGGATGAGGATATCGCCGCAGTAGCGGTTATCGTCGAGCATATTTTTTATCCCGCCGAGCTGACCGATTATTCGGCTGAGCCTGTTCTGCAGTGCCTTCACCGTCTCGTCGCTCCTCGGCGTCGCCTTATGCCGACAGCATTCGCAGCATTTATTCCCGTTTTCCATCTTATCATCTCCAGCTTCTGTCTTTAGCTCGATTATATACCCCCATGGGGTATTTGTCAATGCCTGCTTTTCACTTTTCTTTCAAAATCACGCAAAAAAAGAGCTGCCCATTTCTGAGCAGCTCCCAAAAATTATATTTTTTAAGCAATCAGATATTCTCGAAGCCGCTGAAGCCCTTGAATATACGCTCGTCGTACTCGTTGTTCTCGTCCTTGTCATGGAGGGGATACCAAACCTGAGCAAAGAACGGGTTGACCTTTGCCTCGGCATCGTATGCCCAGTGGAACTTCTTGCCTTCGCTGTCGGAGGGAAGCTCCTTCGGGCACCAGTGACCGCCCTTGAGAACAAGGTTCGGGGTCATCTCAAACTCGTGGCCGTGAGCGCACTTCCACTTCAGAGGAGTGAACAGGTCTCCCTTGGTCATCTCGGTCGAGAGGCACTCGCCGCCGCGGAAAGCAGCAGCCTTCTTCATATCCTCGAGGTCAAGCTCGCTGTCGGGCTTGCTCTCATCATAACCGTGGTCAAGGAGGGTAACTTCCTCGGTGGGACGCTCAATCTTAAAGGTGTCCCAATTGCCGATGGCTTCCCAATTCTTCTTGGAGCCGTAGTAAGCGGTGATTCTGTCTTCAACGTTGTTGGAGATCCACCACATGGTGCCGTAGATCTCGGTGTTTGCGAGCTTCTTCATGAAGGTCTTCTTGAGAATGCCTGCGAAGGGCTTTGCAAGGAAAGCGAGCTTGTAGTAAGGTGCAACCTGAGTCATCATCTGCTTGAAGTAAGCCTTTACGGGGATGTTGGCTCTGAAGTGCAGGTACTCCTCAAGCTTATCCGAGTCGGCATACCACTGTCCGTGGAAGTTGCGAAGGATGAACCAGTTGGCATCAAAGAGCTTCTTGGTGGAGCCGATGCCGAGAGTGCCGAGGAGCAGCTCCTCGAACTCGAAGTTAGTGAGTCTGTACTCCTTACCGCTGCCTATGTTATAGAACTTTCTCCAGAAATCCTCGGGGATATCGGGATTGCAGAGGTTTGCAAGAAGGCGGCCGGAATCCTCAACGGTTGCCCACTCAAGCACGCCGTTTATCGGAACATGGAACATGATGGGATCGATGTTCTTGAGAATGTCGGGATAAAGAATACCGGACTGACGAAGAGATACCCAATGCTTAAGACCGGACTCGGCGAAAATGCTCTCGGCGATGGTCTTGCTTATCGCATAGTGATCGTAGATGCTGATTTTAATCGGGTCACCGGTTCTTGCCCAATGGATAGGAGCGTTTCTGTCGCCCGTCTGAGCAACGGTGCCGATGTAAACGACCTTGATGTCGTCCTTGTTAGGCTGAGCCTTAACGGCGTCAACTATATTTCTTGCTGCGCCGGTGTTAGTCTGGATGGTTCTTGTCGGATAATAGTCTGCCGAAGGCGAAACCATTCCGCCGACATGAAGGATATAATCGGAACCCTCAACGCACTTGAGGACGTCGTCATATTTCTTCAGGTCGCCCCAAACAATTTTAACGCTGGGGTCGTTAAGGTAATTTGCGAACTTCTTTCTGTTCTTCTCACTGTCGCGCAGAAGCAGGACTATGTTAAGCTCGTTCTTCTTTTTATAGAGCTCTTTGAAGCCTGCCCAGCCCATGTGGCCGGATGCGCCGGTGAGAAACACTGTCTTTTTTTCTGCCATGAGTGTTTTCCCTCCATTTGCATTAGTACAAAGTGTATAATAGCACATAACTGCGCGATTTATTTTATATTTTAGCAATATATGTCAAAAAACGCACTCAAGTACAAAAAAATAAGCGTAAAAGTATCGATAAAGCTTTATCGGTGTATCTCAAGAAAGCGAAATATATTCTCGACCGTCCTTCTGTCGAGAAAGTGCTCTATAAGCTCCGTTTGATGAAGCTCCGAGCCGCTCCCGTTTATCAGTCTGAGCAGGCTCTCGATGACATCATGACGGAAGACAAGGTACTCCCCCGTCTCTCTGCCCCTTGGGGTCAGATATATAGTACCGTACTTTTCAAAATTAACGAGCCCCGTTTTGCTGAGCTTGTGCACCATTTTAGATGCGGACGACTCGCCGACATTTATTTTTCGCGCGAGTACACCGAGGCGAACCGTGCCGGACGGCGGGCAGTTTCGGCAGATCATCTCGAGATAGTCCTCCTGCGACGCCGTGAGCCCGCTCTCTCCCCTGTATTCGCCTCCGTTGAAGGTAAAGAATTTTTCGCCGCCGTCCACACACGTTCACCCTTTTTGAAGATGTAAATATTATGGTATAGGGAAACTTTTGCCCTGTATAAACTTATATTAAAAGGTGAATCAAATTATGAGTCTTGTCTCTTTAAATACACTGGCAGTCGGCGAAAAGGCATATGTAAGCAAGCTCGGATTCGGCGCAAAAGATAGGCGCAGAATGCAGGACATAGGCCTTATCGACGGCACGCGCGTGGAATGCCTCGGCAAAGCGGTCTCCGGCGACCCGGCGGCATATCTGATACGCGGCGCGGTAATAGCCCTGCGAAGCGAAGACGCCGCAAAAATAGCGGTCAGCAAAATATGACGCACGGAGGCGGTATAATTGGGACTGACGCGCACTTCAACGGGAATGCACGGCATAAGCTTAGACGGCTCTGCCCCTAAAAAGAACACGGATGACATTGTAATAGCGCTCGCGGGAAATCCGAACGTCGGAAAGAGCACGGTGTTCAACGCCCTGACCGGCATGAATCAGCACACGGGAAACTGGACGGGAAAGACGGTAGCTACCGCCTGCGGCGCATTCACGCGCAACGGAAAAAATTATATCACGGTAGACCTTCCCGGCACATATTCGCTCTTCACGCACTCGGTTGAAGAGGAAGTGGCGCGGGACTTTATCCTGAGCGGAAAAGCCGACGCCTGCATCACGGTGTGCGATGCCACCTGTCTGGAGAGAAACCTCAATCTCGTTTTGCAGATAATCGAGATAACGCCGCGCACCGTCGTCTGCATAAATCTTATGGATGAGGCAAGGCGAAAGAAAATATGTGTAGATATACCCGCTCTGGCTCGGGAGCTCGGAGTACCCGTGGTCGGCACGAGCGCAAGAAGCGGCAAGGGGCTCGACGAGCTGATTGACGCTGTGGACTCGTTGAAATCGAAAAATCCCGCGCCGCTTGAGCCCGTGCATTACGGGAGCGGAATTGAGGAGGCACTGCAAATACTTGCACCCGCCCTTGACGGGATATCGAGCCATCCGCGCCGCGACGCTCTGCGTATACTCTCGGGGGAAAGCGAAGCTCCCGAAAAAGCGCAGGAGGCGGCGAAATCAGCCGACGAAGTAATCGACAGATACGGTCTGACGCAGGAGATGATACGCGACAAAGCGGCTGTTGCCGCCGTTATGAGGGCGGAGGAAATCTACAAAAAATGCGTGACGGCAGACAGACAGCACTCGGCGGCGGACAGAAAGCTTGACCGAATATTTACGGGGCGCGCCGGAATATTTGCCATGCTTCTGCTTCTCGCCTTAGTGCTTTGGATAACGGTATACGGGGCGAACTACCCGTCCGAGCTGCTGTTTTCGGCGTTTGATGCGCTCGGCGTAAGGCTGCGGCAGCTGCTGAGCTCTTTAAACGCACCCGAGGCTCTGACGGGCGCACTTATTGACGGAGTGTACCGCGTGCTGTCATGGGTAGTAGCGGTCATGCTCCCGCCGATGGCGATATTCTTTCCGCTTTTTACCCTGCTTGAGGACTCCGGATATCTGCCGAGAGTCGCCTTTAATCTCGACCACAGATTCAAAAAATCCGGCGCTTGCGGGAAGCAGGCTCTGACTATGTGCATGGGCTTCGGCTGCAACGCCGCCGGGGTGACGGGCTGCCGCATAATCGACTCTCCCCGCGAGCGTCTCATGGCGGCGGCAACGAACGGTTTTGTGCCCTGCAACGGCAGATTTCCGACGCTGATATCGCTGATCTCCCTGTTTGTCGCAGGCGCTCTGCCCGCTCCGTTTAACTCGTTTGCGGGCGCTGCTCTGCTGACGCTGCTGATAGTTCTGTCCGTCCTCATGACGTTTGCCGCCTGCTCTCTGCTCTCGAAAACAATTCTCCGCGGCGTGCCGTCGTCCTTTACGCTCGAGCTGCCGCCGTATCGCCGCCCGCAGATAGGCAAAGTCATTGTGCGTTCGATTTTTGACCGCACGCTGTTTGTGCTCGGACGCGCCGCGGCGGTCGCGGCTCCTGCGGGGCTTATAATATGGATAACCGCGAACATAAAGCTAAACGGCACGAGTATTTTCTCTTACTGCTCCGATTTTCTTGACCCCATAGCGCGGCTTTTCGGTATGGACGGGGTTATTCTTACGGCATTTATTCTCGGCTTCCCCGCCAACGAGACCGTTGTGCCTATAATGCTCATGGGCTATCTCGCTGACAGCAGCATTTCGCAGGCGGACGGCGCGGCTCTGCACTCGCTGCTGACGGCGAACGGCTGGGATATCGGCACGGCGATATGCGTAATAATATTCATGCTCTTTCACTGGCCGTGCTCCACGACGCTCATAACCGTAAAAAAAGAGACGGGCAGCATGAAGTGGACTCTTATCGCCGCACTTCTGCCGACCGTCGCAGGGCTTATATTATGTTTTGCCGTGTCTCACATTTTCGCGCTTATCTGACGGAGAACCGCGGGTATCTCCGAAAGAGTCTTTACGGTAAAGTCGGGTTTTATGCCGCCGTCATTCGGGAGCCCCTTGGGATTGAACCAGACAGTCGCTATATCGGCGTTTATTCCGCCTTTTATATCGGAGCTGAGGCTGTCGCCGACTATTACCGTCTCGGCGCGGGAGAAGTCCGGTATCTTCGCAAAGCAGATATCAAAAAATTCCCTGTCCGGCTTATTGACTCCGAGAAGCTGGGATATAAATATGCCGTCCATATACTTTGCGATTCCGGAGCTGCCTATCCTGCGCTCCTGCACCTTTGCCGTACCGTTTGAGACGATATAGAGCCTGTATTTTCCGTGCAGCTCTTCGAGCAGCTCGGGCGCGCCGGGGATAAAATAATGCCCTACCCCGAGCATATTTTCATAGTATGCGGTGGCCTCCTCGGGATCGCGCTCAACGCCTATCGTTTCAAACAGCTCGCGGTAACGCCCGACCTTGACCTCCTCGCGCGAAAGCTCTCCGAGCTCAAGGCGCTTCCAGTGCGCCGCATTTATCGAGCTGTAAAGCGCCAGCGTCTCCTCCGTGGGATCGACTCCGAAATGCACAAGCGTCTTTGTGAGCGCTATTTTCTCCGCCTTGTGAAAGTCAAACAGCGTATCGTCCAAGTCGAAAAGCACATTTCTTATCATCGCAAGCCTCCGCATTTTTCTAACTATTATACCACCCGCTCTGCCTTCGGAAAGTATGCGCGGGAATTTTTTAGAAATATTTTTCGCCGCCCGGTGATTGTTCACAGTTTGTTTAAATTCGGGTGGTAGGATTGTCGTGTTTGGAATAAGGGGTCATTGGGAGGCCTTGCAAGAAATGAACAGCACGACGGAAAGAAGAAGAAAAAAAGCACTTCTTATTGTCAATCCCTGCGCGGGAAAGAACAGGACAAGAGCAAATCTCAGCGAGATAGTGGACGCTTTTCCCGACGGCGTATTTGACTTCACCATCAAATACACCACCTGTCAGGGCGACGCCATAAACATAGCACGCGATTTCGCCCGGGAGCATGACCTTGTTATCTGCTGCGGCGGAGACGGCACGCTCAACGAGACTATAAACGGGCTGATGAGCGCGGGGGTGTCTGTTCCGATAGGCTATCTGCCTATGGGCTCGACCAACGACCTCGCCGCGACGCTCGGTATACCGACAAAGCTCAAAGAGGCCGCCGAGCTTATCGCCTCGGGACACACAAACGGCTACGACGTCGGCGACTACAACGGGCATCAGTTCTCATATGTAGCCTGCTTCGGCCCCGGCACAAAGATATCCTACAGCACCCCGCAGAAGATGAAAAATCTTCTCGGATACAATGCATATATGATAAACGGCTTTTTCCTGCATCTCATTCCCGCCCTTGCGGATGTAAAGCCAAGGCATATAAAAATCGAATATGACGGAAATGTGTTGGAGGACGATTTCTATTTCGGCTCTTTTTCAAACTCGACGTCCGTCGCGGGACTTTTCAAGTTCGACAAGAACGATATAAAGCTTGACGACGGCAAGTTCGAGCTTCTGCTCGTGCGCAAGCTCTCAAGCCCGCTCGCGGCATTCGGTATGCTGCACAGAATAATGAAGCGCGATTTCGACGGGGATTCTCTTATATTCATAAAGGCTTCCGAAGTAAAATTCACTTTCGAAAAGCCCGAAGAATGGACTCTCGACGGAGAATGCGGCGGCTCGACAACGCAGGTCGATTTAAAGGTCCTTAACCGCGCAGTGAGCATATTCTCGCCCGAAAACCCGATGTTTTCATTCAAAGAAGAAAAAGAAGAAGCAACAGTATAAAAGGCAAAGACTTTATCCGCAGGCTCGCTCTGCGGATTTTTTTGTTTTTAAAATTGCCGCCGTTTTCTTGCGCCGAGTCTTATAATTTTGTAGATTTTACGGAGTGTATGTGGTATTATATTTACATATATAAGTGCTTTCGCCGCCGAACGCACGGCATAACTCACAGGAGGACGCAGCATGAATCTTGTTCATTTGAAATATGCAGTCGAGGTAGCCGAGACGGGGTCTATAAACAAGGCCTCCGAGAAGCTCTATGTCAGCCAACCGAACCTCAGCAGGGCGATAAAGGATCTTGAGGCGAGCCTCGGTGTAACGATATTCGACCGAAGCGCCAAGGGTATGGTGCTGACGCCCGACGGCGAGGTTTTTGTGCGCTACGCACGCTCGATACTTCGACAGGTCGACGCTATAGAAACGGTGTTCAGCAACGGCTCGACCGAGAAGAAAAAATTCTCGATATCCGTGCCGAGAGCGAGCTACGTGACCGACGCTTTTGCCGAATTTTCAAAGCTTCTCGACAGAGATACTCCGGTCGAGGTGTTCTATAAAGAAACAAACTCCATGCGCTCAATGAAGAATATTCTTCAGGACGAATACAAGCTCGCCATAATCCGCTACGCCGAGAATTACGACAAGTATTACAAATCCACCTTCGACGAAAAGGGACTGACCTACGAGCTTATCACGGAATTTCAATATGTCCTGCTCATGAACGGAAAAAGCCCGCTCGCAGATAAAGAAAATATCACCTTCGACGACCTCAAAAATCTCATCGAGATAGCGCACGCCGACCCGTATGTGCCCTCACTGCCGCTGTCCGAGGTCAAGAAAGAGGAGCTGCCCGACAATTCCCAGAGGCGAATATTCGTATTCGAGAGGGCGAGCCAATTCGAGCTGCTCTCGCGCAATCCCGACACTTTCATGTGGGTCTCCCCCATTCCGCAGGAGCTGCTCGACAGATACGGGCTCATTCAGCGCGTCTGCCCGGAGAACACGCGCAAATATAAAGACGTTCTGGTTCACCGCAAGGACTATGAGCTGACGGCACTCGACAATATGTTCATCGAACAGCTCATCAAGGCCAAGAGAAAAATTTTCGAATAAAGGAGACTGCGCTATGAAATGGTTCATCGCTTCCGACATTCACGGCAGCGCATACTACTGCCGCAGAATGCTTGAAAGATATAAAGAAGAGAATGCCGACCGCCTGCTTCTGCTCGGCGACGTGCTCTATCACGGCCCGCGCAATGACCTGCCGGAGGGCTACGCGCCCAAAGAGGTCATTGAAATGCTCAATGCCATGAAGGATGATATACTCTGCGTGCGCGGCAACTGTGAGGCGGAGGTTGACCAGATGGTGCTGAAGTTCCCCGTCCTTGCCGACTACGCGATAATAGACCTCGGAGACAGCTTAATATACGCGACGCACGGACATATATATAACGAAAACAACCTCCCGCCGCTTAAACGCGGAGACGTGCTTCTGCATGGACACACCCATATTCCGGAGTGCACAGAGCATGAAAATTATATTTATATGAACCCCGGCTCGGTCTCAATACCGAAAGAGAACAGCCATCACGGCTACATGACGCTCGAAAGCAAAAAATTTATCTGGAAGGATCTCGACGGAAACGTCAAAAAAGAGTTCGTTTTAAGATAAAAACACCATAAAAAAACAGAATGTTCCCTACTATCTGTAAACTATGCCGAATAAAGGTAAAGGTATATCGATATCAATAATATCGATATACAAAAGTCGTAATTCCCTTTTGCTCCGTTATGCGATAGAATAGTATCGGTCAGAAGTCATATTACTACTATTCGGGAGGTGCAGCATGAAAACTACGGACGTGTCCAGAGCCGCTCTGGGGCGCATCCCTGTTTATCTCAGATTTCTCGAGAGCCTGCCGCAGGACACCGAAACCGTTTCGGCAACCGTAATAGCAAAGGTGCTGGGCTTCGGCGAGGTTCAGGTTCGCAAGGATCTCGGAGCGATATGCGGCTCGGGCAAGCCGAGGATAGGATACACCGTATCCGACCTCAAGAAATGCCTCGGCGGCCTCATAGACAGCCGCAACGGAAAGGCGGTCATAGTCGGCGCGGGAAAGCTCGGCAGAGCGCTGCTCGACTACGGCGGATTTTCCGACTACGGACTTGACATTCTCGCGGCGTTCGACACGGAGGTTCCGCCGAACGGCGAAAGCGAAAAGCCGATATTGCCGCTTGACGGTCTTGCGGATTTCTGCAAGAAAAACAATGTCAGCATCGGAGTTATCGCGGTTCCTGCAGAGGCGGCGCAGGAGGTCTGCGACAAGCTCTGCCAAAGCGGAATAAAAGCCGTTATGAGCTTCGCTCCATGCAGACTCACGGCGCCGGAGGGCGTAGCCGTTCAATACGAAAACATGGCGCTCTCGCTCGCACACCTGAAAGCACAGATAAAACAGTAAAACCGTTTAGGGGGATAAAATCATGAACAACGAAAGAAAAATCATCGACAGCGTTGAAACACTCGAGGTCGCTCTCGCTTCGCTCAAGGAAGCGGAGAAGAAGTTTTCGACTTACACTCAGGAGCAGGTAGATAAAATCTTCCTTGCTGCCGCTTCCGCCGCAAACAAGGCGAGAATACCGCTTGCAAAAATGGCGGTTGAGGAGACCGGCATGGGCGTAGTTGAGGACAAGGTCATAAAGAACAACTACGCTGCAGAATATATTTATAATGCCTACAAAAATACAAAAACCTGTGGTATAATCGAAGAGGACAAGGCTTTCGGCTTAAAGAAGATAGCCGAGCCCGTCGGCGTTATCGCTGCGGTCATCCCCACGACCAACCCGACCTCCACCGCCATATTCAAGTGCCTGCTTGCCCTCAAAACGAGAAACGCTATCATCATCAGTCCCCATCCCCGCGCCAAGCAGTCGACCGCGGCCGCGGCAAAGGTTATCCTCGACGCAGCGGTTAAGGCCGGCGCTCCCGAGGGTATTATAGAATGGATAGACACCCCGAGCCTTGAGATGACGAACCTCGTTATGAAAGAGGCGGATATAATCCTTGCCACCGGCGGCCCCGGAATGGTCAAGGCGGCATATTCCTCCGGCAAGCCCGCAGTCGGCGTCGGCGCAGGCAACACGCCCGCCATCATCGACGAGACGGCGGATATCGTCCTCGCGGTCAACTCGATAATCCACTCCAAGACCTTCGATAACGGCATGATCTGCGCCTCCGAGCAGTCCGTTATAGTTCATCAGAACGTCTATGACGCGGTAAAAACCGAGTTTGCGGCCCGCGGCTGCTACTTCCTCGATCCCGACGAGACGGAGAAGGTCAGAAAGACAATTATCATAAACGGTGCGCTCAACGCAAAAATCGTCGGTCAGCCGGCGGTCAAAATCGCAGAGCTCGCAGGAGTGACCGTTCCCGAGGGCACGAAGATACTCATCGGCGAAGTCGAGAGCGTCGAGCTCTCCGAGGAGTTCGCCCACGAGAAGCTCTCCCCCGTGCTTGCCATGTACAAGGCGGCGGACATTCAGGACGCATTCGGCAAAGCCGAGCGCCTCATTGCCGACGGCGGCTACGGTCACACATCCTCGATATATCTCAACGAAATAACCGAGCACGATAAGCTCGACGAGTTCGCGGCACGCATGAAGACTTGCCGTATCCTCGTCAACACCCCCTCCTCACAGGGCGGCATCGGCGATCTCTACAACTTCAAGCTCGCTCCCTCCCTCACCCTCGGCTGCGGCTCATGGGGCGGCAACAGCGTCAGCGAGAACGTCGGCGTCAAGCATCTTATCAACATCAAGACCGTGGCTGAGAGGAGAGAGAATATGCTTTGGTTCAGAGCACCTGAGAAGGTCTATATCAAGAAGGGCTGCCTGCCCGTCGCTCTCGATGAGCTCAAGAACATCATGGGCAAGAAGAGAGCGTTCATAGTCACCGACAACTTCCTTTATAAAAACGGCTACACCAAGCCGATAACCGATAAGCTCGACGAGATGGGCATAGTACACGCGACCTTCGGCGACGTTGCTCCCGACCCGACGCTCCAGTGCGCCGAAAAGGGCGTTGAGCAGATGAGAGCCTTCGAGCCCGACACGATAATCGCCCTGGGCGGCGGCTCCGCGATGGATGCGGCAAAAATCATGTGGGTTCTCTACGAGCATCCCGAGGCGGACTTCATGGATATGGCAATGCGCTTCATGGATATCCGCAAGCGCGTCTACACCTTCCCGAAGATGGGCGAAAAGGCGTATTTCATCGCTATCCCGACCTCGGCAGGTACCGGCAGCGAGGTAACTCCCTTCGCCGTTATCACCGACGAGACAACGGGCATTAAATATCCCCTTGCAGACTATCAGCTCATGCCCAACATGGCAATAGTTGACACCGACTTCCACATGAGCGCCCCCAAGGGACTGACCGCCGCCTCCGGTATCGACGCAGTCACCCACGCGCTTGAGGCCTATGCCTCCGTTATGGCGACCGACTACACCGACGGACTCGCAAAGCAGGCGCTCAAGGTCATATTTGACTACCTGCCCAGAGCATATGAGAACGGTCAGACCGATATCGAAGCCCGCGAGAAGATGGCTAACGCCGCAACGATGGCCGGTATGGCATTCGCAAACGCATTCCTCGGCGTCTGCCACTCCATGGCGCATAAGCTCGGCGCTTATCACCACCTCCCCCACGGCGTTGCCAACGCGCTGATGATCGAAGAGGTTCTCCGCTTCAACGCTGCCGAGGCTCCCGCAAAGATGGGCACCTTCCCGCAGTACGATCACCCGCACACCCTTGCCCGCTACGCAGAGGTTGCCGACAGCCTCGGACTCGGCGGCAAGAACGACAAGGAGAAGCTTGAGAGACTCATAAAGGCCATAAACGAGCTCAAGGAGCGCGTCGGAATAAAGAAGAGCATAAAGGACTACGGCATTGACGAGAAATACTTCCTCGAAACTCTCGACGAGATGACCGAGAACGCATTCGACGATCAGTGCACCGGCGCAAACCCGAGATACCCGCTCATGAACGAGATAAAGCAGATGTACCTCAACGCATACTACGGCAAGAAGCATTTTGAAGAGAAACCCATGCCGACCGAAGCGGACATCGCCGAGGACGACAGCGCTCACAACTTCAAGCAGGCTTACCGCAGAGCGGAAAACGGCAAGAACAAGGCATAAGGAGGGTTCACAATGAATCTTGACAGAATTATAGCAGTAAGAAACAACAAGACGGTTTACCGCGACGGCGACCGCTGTCTCAAGGTTTTTAACGAGGGCTATTCCAAGGCAGACGTGCTCAACGAGGCGCTCAACCAGGCGCGTATCGAGGAGACGGGGCTCAACATTCCCAAGGTCCTCGAGGTTACTGTCATCGACGGCAAATGGACGATAGTGTCCGACTATATCAAGGGCAAGACGCTCGCACAGCTGATGCAGGAGAATCCCGAGAAGAAGGACGAATATCTCAACCTCTTCGTGGATATCCAGCTTGAGATACAGTCAAAGACCTGTCCCCTGCTTAACAAGCTCAAGGATAAGATGAACAGGAAAATCTGCCAGACAGACCTTTCCGCAACGGTCAGATATGACCTGCACACCCGCCTTGAGTCTATGCCCAAGCACAACAAGGTCTGCCACGGCGACTTCAACCCCTCGAACGTTATAATCACCGACGACGGCACGCCCTATATCATAGACTGGTCGCACGCCACTCAGGGCAACGCCTCCGCCGACGCCGCACGCACCTATCTCCTCTTCTGGCTCAACGGGGATATCGACGCGGCGAAGAAGTATCTGAATCTTTTCTGCGAGAAGAGCGATACCGCAATACAGTATGTCCAGAAATGGATGCCCATCGTCGCCGCATCACAGACGGTAAAGGGCAACGCTGCAGAGCGCGAATTCCTTCACTCGTGGATCGATGTTGTTGACTACTCGTGAAAGAGGTGAAACAAATGAAAATAACCGTTTGCATCGGCTCCTCCTGCCACATAAAGGGCTCGCGCCAGGTTGTCGAACAGCTCCAGTATCTTATAAAAGAGAACGACCTTAACGACAAGGTTGAGCTCTCCGGCACCTTCTGCATGGGCAAATGCCAGCAGGGTGTGTGCGTCACGGTAGACGACGGCTTCTTCTCCGTGAAGCCCGACACGGTCAGGGATTTCTTCAACGAAAACGTTCTTGCAAAGGTCTGAAGCATATGATTATCCAGATTTGCGTAGGCTCCGCTTGCCACCTCAAGGGCTCGGAAAAGTTAGTCGGGCTGTTTGAGGACGCTCTGAAAAAATATGACCTCGAAAACGATGTTACACTTGCCGGCAGCTTCTGCACCGGCAGGTGCAACCGAGAGGGCGTGACCATATCGGTTGACGACGATGTATATACCGGAATAACGCCCGAGGGGTTCAACAGCTTCTTCGAGGAGAAGGTACTAAAACGGATAAGGGAAGAGAGGGTGTGACGGCATGGACTGCCTGACTCTTAAAAAATCCAACTGCAAAAACTGTTATAAATGCATACGCCATTGCCCGGTGAAGTCTATTCGCTTCTCGGGCAATCAGGCATATATTATCGGCAACGAATGTATCCTCTGCGGACAGTGCTTTGTCGTGTGCCCGCAGGATGCAAAGCAGATAGTTGACGAGACCGAGAAGGTAAAAGTCCTGCTCCAGGGCAGCGACCCGGTCATCGTCAGCCTCGCCCCGTCCTTTATAGCGAACTATGAGGGCGTGGGCATAAACGCTATGCGCGACGCGATAAAAAAGCTCGGCTTTTTCGACGCCGAGGAGACCGCCGTCGGCGCAACAATAGTCAAGACAGAATATGAGCACATGGTAGACAGCGACACGAGGGATATCATAATCTCCTCCTGCTGCCACTCCGTCAACCTGCTCATTCAAAAATATTTTCCGGCGGAGCTGCCGTATCTTGCAAATGTGCTCTCCCCCATGCAGGCTCACTGCAAGGATATAAAGCGCAGATATCCGAACGCAAAGACCGTTTTTGTCGGCCCCTGCGTTGCAAAAAAGGATGAGGCGCAATACTACGAGGGCATAGTTGACGCGGTTCTGACTTTTGACGAGCTGACAAGCTGGTTTAAATCGGCGGGCGTTGAGCTTAACCGCGAGACGGACTCCGACGAGCACAGCCGCGCGCGCTTTTTCCCGACGACCGGCGGCATACTCAAGACCATGGCACAGGATAATCCGAAATACACCTATATGGCAATAGACGGCGTTGAGAACTGCATAGCCGCGCTCAAGGATATTGAGGACGGCAAGATACATAACTGCTTTATCGAGATGTCCGCCTGCTCCGGCAGCTGCATAGGCGGCCCGGTAATGGAGAAATTCCACCGCGCGCCCGTCAAGGACTACATGGCGGTAGCTCGGTTCGCGGGCAAAAAAGACTTTGAGGTCGAGCAGCCCGACAGCTACGCGCTGCAGAAAAACTTCACCGTCATCGAGCGCAAGCTTCAGCCCCCGTCGGAGGCCGAAATAACCGAGATTCTTCACCGCATGGGCAAGACGAAGCCCTCGGACGAGCTCAACTGCGGCTCCTGCGGCTACAACACCTGCCGCGAAAAGGCTATCGCAATATATCACGGCAAGGCCGAGATATCCATGTGCCTGCCCTATCTCAAGGACAAGGCCGAGAGCTTTTCGGACAACATCGTGCGCAACACTCCGAACGGACTTATTCTCCTCAACGAAAAGCTTGAGGTTCAGCAGATAAACAAAGCTGCGCTCAAAATCATGAATCTCCGCTCACCCTCCGATATCCTCGGAGACGGCGTTGTGCGCGTGCTCGACCCGCAGGATTTTCTCACCGTTCTTCAGACGGGCAGAAATATACACGACAAGCCCATGTACCTCGCCGAATACGACAAGTATGTTGAAGAAACCATAATATACGATAAGGAATACCGCCTGCTCATCTGCATAATGCGCGACGTTACGCAGGAGGAGACGGTGCGCGAGCAGAAAGAAAACATCAGCCGCCAGACAGTCGAAATAGCCGACAAGGTCGTTGACAAGCAGATGCGCATCGTTCAGGAGATTGCGTCCCTGCTCGGCGAGACTGCGGCGGAAACCAAGATAGCGCTATCCAAGCTCAAGGAGTCGATCAGCAATGAATAACCTCTGCGCCGAGATAGGCTGGAAGAGTATAAACCACGAGGGCGAACAGCTCTGCGGCGACCACGTTGACATAATTGAACAGAACGAAAATTCAACTGTCATCGTGCTCGCGGACGGGCTCGGAAGCGGCGTAAAAGCCAGCATTCTCTCCACCCTCACCTCAAAAATAATATCGACCATGATGGCCGAGGGTCTGCCGCTCGAGGAGTGCGTGTCAACCATAGCCGCAACGCTGCCGATATGCTCGGTGCGCGGAGTCGCCTATTCGACCTTCACCATCATACATCTCATAAACAACGAAACTGCCGAGATAATACAGTACGACAATCCGCACGTTATAATGATACGCGACTGCGAACCGTTCAAATATGCGGAGACGGAGCTCAGCATCGGCGGAAAGAGCATTTTCAAGTCGCAGATAAAGCTTCAGGAGGGTGATGTTTTCGTTGCGATGAGCGACGGCTGCCCGCACGCGGGAATCGGAACGGCTTTCAACTTCGGCTGGAAGCGCGACGATATCGCGGACTTCATGTCCTCTCTCGTGCCTGTCGGCTACACGGCGAAAACGCTCTCCACCATGCTCATTGACGAATGCAACAAGCTCTACGGCAGTCATCCCGGAGACGACGCGACAGCGTGCGTAGTCAAAATACGCAAGCGCGAGCCGATGAATCTGCTCTTCGGCCCGCCGCGCAATCCCGACGACTGCGACCGCATGATGTCGCTGTTCTTCTCTAAGGAGGGCAAGCACATCATCTGCGGCGGCACTACCTCCTCAATCGCCGCAAAATATCTCGGCAAACCGCTCAAGGCGAGCCTCAATTTTGAGCAGAGCGACGTTCCGCCCATAGCGGAGATCGAGGGAGTCGATTTGGTGACAGAGGGCGTCATAACGATAAACAAGGTCATCGAATATGCCAAAGACGCTTTGGGCAAAAACGAGCTGTATGAGGAATGGGGCTTCAAGCGCGACGGCGCTTCGCTCATATGCCGAATGCTGTTCGAGGAGGCTACCGACATCAACTTCTATGTCGGCAGAGCCGTCAACC
>OIWS01000778.1_pt1 | contig 37125 bp, 22 predicted proteins | sample 1587611 | NCBI WGS metagenome assembly OIWS01 (sample SAMEA3888919, study PRJEB22519) | human gut metagenome | biome: human gut; feature: human-associated habitat; material: faeces | place: Denmark | collected 2010 | reverse complement strand
CCAGCTTTTCGCGGTGCTCGGCGCTGAGTTCACAGAGCGGCAGCCGGTACTCTTCGCGGATCAGCCCCGCCATCGCCATCGCCGCCTTGATCGGAATCGGATTGGTTTCGATGAACTGATCGCGGAACAGACAGTAGTATTTGCGGTGCAGCTCCAGCGCCCGGGCGAAGTTCCCGGCCGCGGCCGCCTCGACCATCTCGGTCATCTCCGCCGGAATCAAATTGGAGGAAACGCTGATCACACCGGTGGCGCCGACCGCCATCATCGGCAGAGCCAGCGAGTCGTCGCCGCTCAACACGGTGATGTCGCACAGTTCATGGATCATCGACACGCGGTCCACACTGCCGGCGGCCTCCTTGACCGCGGCAATCACCGGATTCTTCGCCAGACGCGCCACGGTCGTCTCCGCAATCGGCACGCCGCTGCGCCCCGGCACATTGTAGAGCACCACCGGCAGACCGACTTTGTCGGCCACCGTCGAGAAGTGGCGGTACAGCCCCTCCTGAGTCGGCTTGTTGTAGTAGGGGGTCACCTGAAGCGTCGCATCGGCGCCGACCTCCTTGGCTTCGCGGGTGAGATGAACCGCCTCTTCAGTGGAGTTCGCACCGGTTCCGGCGATGATGGCGCAACGCCCGGCCGCAGTTTCCACGACCGCTTCAATCACCTTGAGGTGCTCTTCGCAGCTGAGCGTGGGGGATTCTCCGGTTGTTCCGACCGGAACGATCCCGGCGACCCGGCCCTTCACCTGCATCTCGACCAGTTCGCGCAACGCCTTCCAGTCCACGCCGCCGTTCACAAACGGAGTGACCAACGCCGTGTACACGCCCTTGAATTCCATCATTTTCAACGCTCCTTCGCTATTCCGGCATGGAACCGCCCGCGGCGGTTTCCGCTGATCTCCTGCACGGACCCTTCCGCGGATCCGCAATTCTTTTTCATAAGATACTTCAATCCGGAGCTAAAATCAACATGTTTTCGCGGTTTTGATTTGAAAAAAACCGCCAACCCGGCTAATTTAACAGTCGTACATCAACAGGAGATACTTTCAGGAGCAAGAACGATGAAGATGGTACCGGCACTGGCGGCGCTGGCGGTGATGCTGTGCGGCTGCGTTTCGTTTGAATACGACGGGGTTCGGGAAGCGGAACCCTCCGCTTCGGTCAAGATGTTCACCGACAAGGCGAAAATCAAGCAGTCCTACCAGGTGATGGGCAAGGCGGTCGTCTCCGGCGATTACATGGATGTCAGCCGTGACCGGCTGGAGGAAAAACTCCTTTCGGAAGCCGAATCGGTCGGCGCCGACGCGGTCCTCATCACCTCGCAGGAGGTGGTGCGCAGCTCCTCCGGGAAAAACACCAATCCTCTGTACATGAGCGCATTCGATTACGATGACTCCTCGCCGAGCTGGCGCGCCATCTACCGCGACGTCGATCTTACATACGGCAACGTCCGCGGCACGCCGAGCGACACGGGGCCGATCTTCCGCTACCGCCGGGTTCTCAAGGCGGAGTTTCTGAAATACCGCCCCGACACCCCCGCCGAAACGGCCAAGGAGGCAAAGACAGAAGAGAAAGCGGCGAGCGGGAAGGCTCCGGAGCCGGAAAAGCCGGCCGCCGCTGAATCCGGCAACGGGGAGAAAAAATAACGCCTCCCTTCCCCTGATTCCCGGTACGGGCGGAACTCTGAACCGAGTTCCGCCCGTTTGTTTTTCCCCCCAGGATCCGACAGAGAATCCGGGGAAACAAAACGCCGCCGCGCCCCGGAGAAACGGAGGATGCGGCGGCGTTTTCGGCCGGCGGGCGGTTATTTGCGGCGGGCGGTTTCCGCCGCCGCGGCTTCCGCGCTGCAGAGATCCCCGGCGATATGGACCGCCTCGTTGAGAACCGGATCGAACTTGGCGGCATCGGATTTCCCGGAGATTCCGGCCTGCTCCTCGTAGAGTCGCTCGGAGGCCTCCTGAATCTCCTTCTCCTCGCGGTACTCCTTCCACCGCTTCGCCTCGTTGAGCGAGACCTCCTTGCGGTCCTTGTAGCGCTTGAAAAGATCGATCCGCCGCAGGAGCGTCTGATATTCGGGGTCCGCCGCAATCCGCTTTTCGGACGCGGCCTTCAACGCGGGCAGATAAGCGGAAAGTCCGGGGTTGACAATCTCGCGCCGGACCGGCTTGATCGAATCCCACGGCAGGTGATTGTCCATGAACATTTCGCCGACCTCCATATGCTCCGTGAGCGACGGCAGCTGAATGTCCGGCTCGATGCCGAGCTGCTGGACGGAGCCGCCCGCGGTCCGGTAGAACATCGCGGTCTCGTAGGTGGCGGAACCGGCGGGGAAATCCCGGCCGACGAATTTCAGATACCGCTCCAGCGGAACCACGTCGAGCACCGTCCCCTTGCCGAAGGTGCGGCTGTCGCCGACCACCAGCGCCCGGCCGCAGTCGCGCAGCGCCGCAGTGAAGATCTCCGCCGCGGAGGCGGAAAGTTTGCTGGTCAGAATCACCAGCGGCCCGGCGTAGGCGATCTCCGGATCGTTGTCGGACTTCACCTGAATCCGGCGGTCGCCGGTGCGGATCTGCACCACCGGGCCGGTTTTGATGAAAAGCCCGCTCAACGTGATCGCTTCGGGGAGACTGCCGCCGCCGTTGCGGCGCATATCCATGACGACCGCATCGACCTTTTCCTTGTTGAACTTCTCCAGAATCCGCTTCACATCGCGGGTGCAGCTCTTGTAGTTCGGGTCGCCACGGTAGGCGGCGTCGAAGTCCATGTAGAAACTCGGCAGGGTGATCACGCCGACCTTGAGCTCGCCCTTGCCGTCCGGGCGCTTGATCGAACGCACTTCGCCCTTGGCCTCGCTCTCGACCAGCTTGACGGTGTCGCGGGTGATGGTGATGTTCTCCGGAACGGCATTCCGGCCCTTTTCGCCGGAGAGGACGGTCAGCGTCACCTTGCTGTCCTTGGGGCCGCGGATGTACTTGACCGCCTTGTCGACCGGCATGTCGATCACATCGACGGTGTCGCCGTTCTCCTGGGTGACGGCGATGATGCGGTCCTCGACCTTGAGCCGCCCGTCGAGCGCGGCGGGGCCGCCCGGCACGATCGCGACGATCTTGATGTAGCCGTCGTCACTGGTCAGCGTGGCGCCGATGCCGGTGAGCGAGAGCTTCATGCCGATCTCAAAATCCTCGTCCAGCTTGGGGGAGAGGTAGTTCGAATGGGGGCCGTAAACCTGCGCCAGCGCGTTGAGGTAGAGCCCGAGGATGTCGATCCGGTCGGAGTTTTCCAGCGAATTGGTGATGTCGCGGAGCCGCTTGAGCACCTTTTCGGCGGGGGTTTTGCCGGCCCACTTCTTCGCGACCTCGCGGCGGGCCGCATCCTCGCTCGCCTTCTTGTCGTCAGCGGAGACGTTCTTTGCCTTCTTCGCCTTCTCCTCCTTTTCCGCCTCTTCGATCGCGCGATCGAAAAGACGGTAGTAGAGGATGTCGTTCTTGAGCCGCTGTTCCCAAAGCTTCTCCAGCGCGGCATGGTCCACGGGGCGCGCCAGTTTGCGCCGGTCGGTGACATAGGCCTCGTCGACTGTGAAATCGAACGGCTCCTTCAACCGTTTTTCAGCGAACGAGCGAAATTCCCGGTTCCGTTCCCGGTACAGGTCATAGACCTGAAAGGCGAACGAGGTGTCGCCGCGCCGGAGCGCCGCGGCCAGGGAACGGCGGAACGGCGCGAACTTTTCGACATCTTTCTGAGTAAAAAACATCCGGTTGGGGTCGAGCGAGTCGAAATACTCGTCGAACAGCCGTTCGGAAAGATTCTCGTCGAGCGGCTGTTTCCGGTAGTGGCTGGCCGCGAAAAGCTGTGCCGTCATCTGCGCAATCAGCCGGAGTTCCTCTTCGCGGTTTCCATCGGAGTTCCGGCGGGCGGGGGTGACGCGGACCTCCGCGGCGGAAAGCTCCGCCGGCCGCAGAAGAAGGGCGGAGACCGCACCTGCGATCCCGATGGCGAATAACAGGATTCCTGTGGTGAGTTTTCTATACATAATCGTGATGATCCTTATCTTGAGACATGAGTTCCGGCGGCGGACGCCGCCCTTATAATATAATTCAATTTGTATTTTTTTAAAGTGAAAACCGGAACTATTACTTTATTTTTTCCTCCGGAACGCTATATTATGACGCAAAACAGGAGCCACGATTCAGAGAGCAGGAATCCACCATGCGTCAGAGCATCATACCCGCCCGGAACATCTTTTACGCCGGAGAAACCGTCACCTTCCACCTGGAGGGCGTCGCACCGGAACGGAAAGGGAAAGCGGTCGTCCGCACCAACCTCGGCCGCGCCCACATCCGCCGCAGTGAAATTGTGGAATTTGCCGAACACGGCCGCCCGCCCGCCGGGCTGGACTGGCACGACGTCGAACTGCAGGAAAATCCGGACGGCAGCCGCTCGCTGGAGCTGCCGCTGACCCAGATGGGGATTTTCGAGGCGAAATGCTGCTTCATCCCCGACGACGGCGCCCCGATCGAGTGGGCGGAAGGGGAGAACTTCCGGCTCAAGGTGGAGAGCGCCGCGGCACTGACCGCCAACACCGTCTACTGCGCCTTCGTCCGGCAGTTCGGGGCGAACCTCGAACGGGAATACGCCCTCCCCCAGCCCGCCGCCGTGGCGGATCTGGATCAGGCCGGATACACGGTCCTGCCGCCCTCCGGCACCTTCCGGGGGCTGATCAAACAGCTCGACCACATCTTCGGCGCGCTCGGCTGCCGGATTCTTCAGCTGCTGCCGATTCACCCGGTCCCGACCACCTACGGGAGAATGGGATTGTACGGGAGCCCCTTCGCCGCACTGGACTACTTCAACGTCGACCCGGCGCTGGCGGAATTCGACCGCAAGGCGACGCCGCTGGAGCAGTTCGGCGAACTGGTCGACGCCGTCCACGCCCGGGACGGACGGATTTTCATGGACATCCCGGTCAACCACACCGGCTGGGCCTCGAAACTGCAGGGGGAACACCCGGAATACTTCGTCCGCTCCTCCGACGGCACCTTCGAAAGCCCCGGCGCCTGGGGCGTGGTCTGGGCGGACCTCTGCAAGCTCGACTACCGCGACCCGAAGGTGCGACAGCTGATGGCGAAGGTGTTCCTCTTCTGGTGCCGTCGCGGGGTGGACGGCTTCCGCTGCGACGCCGGATACATGCTGCCGGAGGCGGCGTGGGACTACATCGTCGCCCGGGTCCACGAGGAGTATCCCGACACGGTGTTCCTGCTCGAGGGGCTGGGCGGACCGCTCAAACTGCAGGAGCGGCTGCTCGGCAGCTCCGGGCTGAACTGGGGGTATTCGGAGCTGTTTCAGAACTATACCCGCGACCAGATCACCGGCTATTTCCCGGTCATGGACCGCTGCAGCCGGCAGTTCGGCACCCTGATCAATTTCGCGGAGACGCACGACAACAACCGGCTGGCCGCCACGTCGCAGACCTACGCGAAACTGCGCTTCGCCGTCGCGGCACTGCTGGCGGAGAACGGTGCCTTCGGCTTCGCCAACGGCGCGGAATTTTTCGCGAAGGAGAAGATCGACGTCCACGGCAGCGGCGGCCTCAACTGGGGCGCGACGCCCAATCTGGTCGACACCATCCGGCGCTACAACACCCTGCTCGCCGACCACCCCGCCTTCCAGCCGGGCTCCCGGATCGAACTCATTCAGACCGGTCCGGGCAACGTGCTGGCCGCCTGCCGCCGTGCGGAGAGCGGCGAGACACTGCTGGTGCTGCTCAACCTCGACTGCGACCACCCGTCGGAGGTGCACTGGCCGTCGGAGCGCTGTCCGGACGGTGCCGGCCGCGATCTTCTTTCCGACCGCAGGGTGAATTTCCGCCACGAATTCGGCGAACTCTCCCTGCCGCTGGAGCCGGGCGAAGCGCTCTGCATCGCCTTCGACGACTACCGGATTCCCGCCCCGGCCGTCAACCGGGAACCGGAACGGGTCCGGCGTCAGCGTGCCGACGCGATGGCCCGGCGGATTCTGGTCAAACTCGGCGGCCTCACCGCCGGCGCCATCCCCGCCCCCGGCGAAGCGATGCTGGCCGATCCGGAGAAATTCGCCGCCACCGCCACCGGGATGGAGCCGCCGCCGCTCACCCACTGGCGCGAAGCGTTCGATCCGCGCCGCCGGGTCATGCTCCCGCCGGGGGATATTCTGCTGGCGGAGAGCCGCGGCCGCTTCCGGCTGGAAATCCATTTTGAAAACCGCACCATCGCCTTCGGCACCAGCCTCAAGGCGGCGGACGGGCGGGAGATCGTCCTGCTGCCGCTGCCGGAGAACAGCGCGGAAAAAGCGCGGCTGCTGAAACTTCATATGACCTGCTTCGACGCCGACGGTACAATCCGCCGCACCGGCGGAGAGCTTCTCCAGCTTCCGGACCCCCGCAAGGTCCGCATCCACCTCGGCGGCGAACGGGTCGAGCATGAGCTCGGCAACCGGTACGCGTTCGGGGCGAACTCCCGCGGCGGCGTCAGTCTCTTCTCCGCCGCCTGGGGCCGGCTCGAGAGCAAGTACGAAGCGATCCTCGCGGCCAACATCAACCCCTCCTACCCGGTCGACCGGCATGTGATGTTCACCCGCTGCCGGGCGTGGCTGGCGATCAACGGCTATTCGCAGGCGATCGATCTCGATTCGCTGGCCGCCTTCCAGGCCGGCCCGGACAACCGGGCGCGCTGGCACTTCCGTCTCCCCGCAGGTCAGGGGTGCCGGGCCGATCTGGAGATCGAGTTCGCCATGGCGCTCGACCGCGATGCGGTGGAGTTCCGGTTCCGCCGGTCCAACTCCGGCGGACGGCCGGGGGAACTTGACGACGCGACTCCGGTGACGATCATCCTGCGCCCCGACCTCGAGGACCGGATCAACCATCAGGTCACCAAGGCGTTCACCGGCCCGGAACACCGCTTCCCGGCGGCGGTCCGGCCGCTGGAGAACGGCTTCGACTTCACCCCGGCGGAACGCTCCCTGCGGCTCCGTGCGGAAGGGGGCGTCTTCCACTCCCAGCCGGAGTGGTACTACCTCGTCGATCTGCCGGCGGAGCGCTATTACGGGCTGGAGGACAAGACCGACCTCTTCAGCCCCGGCTACTTCGAAATTCCGCTGTGCGGCGGCGAAAGCGCCCGTCTCTTCGCCGAAGCGGTTCCCGCCGGAACTCCGGAGGGAGAACCCTGCACCTGGCCGGAGGAAGGCCGGTGGCCGGAAGCGGTTCCGCCCCGCCAGCTCTTCGAGCCGGCGATGCGCCGGTTCGTGGTCAAACGCGATGAATTCAGCACGGTGATCGCGGGCTATCCGTGGTTTCTCGACTGGGGGCGCGACACGCTGATCGCACTGCGCGGCCTCGTCGCCGGGGGATTCCGCACCGAATGCGAAGCGATCATCCGTCAGTTCGCCTGTTTCGAACGGAACGGAACGATTCCGAACATGATCCGCGGGCTGGACGACGCCAACCGCGACACCAGCGACGCGCCGCTCTATCTTGTCGTCGCCGCGCGGGATTTCGTCGACGCCGCCGGTTCCGCCGCGCTGCTCGACGCCGACTGCGGCGGGCGGACGCTCCGGGAGGTGCTCCGCTCGATCGCCCGTCACTACCAGAACGGCACGCCGAACGGCATCCGGATGGACCGGGAGAGCGGCCTCATCTTCAGCCCGTCGCACTTCACCTGGATGGATACGAACTTCCCCGCCGGGACTCCGCGCGAAGGGTATCCGATTGAAATTCAGGCGCTCTGGTACGCCGCGCTGGAGTTTCTCGGGCGGGAGGAGCCGGAGTTCCGCCGCCTCGCCGAACAGGTCCGCCGGAGCATCGAGACGCTCTTCTTCCGCACCGAAAACGGCAACTGTTCGGACTGCCTCCATGCGCGGCCGGGGGTCCCCGCCGCCGAAGCGGTTCCCGACGACCACATCCGCCCCAATCAGCTTCTCGCGGTCACGCTCGGCGCGGTCTCCGACCGGGCCAGGCAGCGGCGCATCCTCGCCGCCTGCGAAGAACTGCTGGTGCCCGGCGGCATCCGCAGTCTCGCCGACCGGCCGGTGCACTACCTGCTGCCGATTGAGCGGGACGGGCGGCTGCTCAACGACCCGGCCCATCCCTACCGCGGGCGCTACTGCGGCCCGGAGGACACCGAACGGAAGGTGGCCTACCACAACGGCACGGTCTGGTGCTGGCCCTTCCCGGCCTACTGCGAAGCGCTCGCGCTGACCGGCGGGCGGCGGGCCCGGAAACGGGCGCTGGCGCTGCTGCTCTCCGCGGCGGAATATTTTGAATGCGGCGTCCCCGGGGAACTGCCCGAGGTCGCCGACGGCGACGCGCCCCACCGCGAGGGCGGTTGTCCGGCTCAGGCGTGGAGCGGGTCGGAGTTCTTCCGTGTCTATGAACTGCTCAAGTAAACTCTTCCGCAACCTCTGGCTGGCGGACGGCACCGGCGCACCGTTGCGGCGCGCGGCGGTGCTGGTCCGGGAGGGGCTTGTCCAGGCGGTCGAGCCGGAGATTCTCGGTTCCGCGGCGGCGGAGGAGCATCACGATCTCGGCGGCCGGATTCTCGCGCCGGGATTTCTCGACGCGCACGGCCACTCCGACCTCTCGATCCTCGCCTCGCCGGAGGGATTCGGGCGGATTTCGCAGGGGGTGACCGGCGAAATCGTCGGCAACTGCGGCCTCTCCGCCTTTCCGCTCACCGGCGAAAACCGCGACCACCTGACCGAACTCTACCGCAACTACGGCGTCGAACTGGACTGGGAGGATTTCGCTGGCTGGCAGAAGGCGCTGAACGCGCGGAATGTGCGGCTCCGGATGCACGCCCTCTGCGGCCACAACACCTTGCGCGCCGCCGTCGCCGGCTACGAAAAGAAGACGCTTTCCGGAACCGAATTCGATCGCATGAAGGAGCTGCTCGAAACCGCGCTGCAGCAGGGCGCCTCCGGCCTTTCCACCGGACTGCTCTACGTGCCGGGCAAGTTCGCCGACCGCGACGAACTGCTGTTTCTGATGAAGCTCCTCGCCCGCGCGGGAAGTCTCTACGCCACCCATCTGCACAGTGAGGGGCGCGAACTTCTGGAATCGCTGGAGGAGACCATCGAGCTAGCCCGGAGCGCCGGCCTGCGGCGGGTGCACATCAGCCACTTCAAGACCGCCGGGCGGGCGAACTGGCACAAGCTCGACCGCGCCATCGCACTGCTCGAAGAGGCGCGCGCCGGCGGGATGGAGCTCACCGTCGACCGCTACCCCTACACCGAATCGATGACCCAGCTCAGCACCATCCTGCCGGGCGAATGGGAGGATCTCGACGACGAGACGATCGAACGCCGCCTCGCCGACCCGGCCACCGCCGAAACGCTGGAACACGAACTTGCCGAGGCGCGCCCCGCCGATTCGTGGCCGACGGTCCGTCTGGTGGGGACCTCCGCGCCCGGCATGGCGGAGTTCTGCGGCGAAACCTTCGACCGGATTGCGGCACGCTGCAAACTGCCTCCGGCGGCCGTCGCCGTCCGTCTGCTCGCCGCCGACGCGGCGGGCACCACCGCCGGATTCCGCGGCATGTCCGAAGAGAATCTCCGGCGGATCATCGCGCTCGACTACTGCGCCTGCGGCAGCGACGAGAACGCCCGCCCGGCGGATGGTTCGCTCGGGAGCTGCCATCCGCGCGCCTTCGGTTCGCTGCCGCACTTCCTGCGGCTCCGGCTCGACGCGTCCAGTTCGATCGAAGCGGCGGTGCGGCAGGTGACCGGCCTGCCGGCCGGAATCTTCCGCCTCGCCGACGCGGGGGTGGTTGCGCCGGGGAAACCGGCTGATCTTTCCGCATTCGGTCCGGAGACGATCGACGGGCAAGCGGACTTCCTCCACCCGTACGCGCCCGCCTCCGGAATTCTCTTCACCCTGATCGGCGGCGAATTCGTCTACCGCGGCGGCTCGGGATGCTGAGCTTTTTCCGGAGGAAAATGTTTTTGGTTATCTATTTTTTCAAAACCATAACAATAAAAACGGACTTTTTTGGATTTTTTTCCCGAACCATGTTGTATCCGGAGGAAAACCGGGTATAATTAGTTGCCGAAAGGAGTTCGCTCATGAGAAAAGTCATCGCCTGTGCCATCCTGTCGTCAACCGTCGCACTGCTGCCCGCAGGGGAACCGATCAACCTCAATGGAGCCATGGAGCTGGGGCTGACCGGCGCCGGCGTTCCCGCCTACCGGCTCGACATCAACCGGGCGGCGATCTCCGCCGTGCACGCCAATCCGGAAAAGGTCTACTTCGCCCGGACCGTTTCCGGCGGCAACCCCGGCCGCTGTCTGATGATTCCCGGCTACACCGGCGTTTCCAACTACCAGCTCGAACTCGCCGACTTTCTGCTCACGCGCGACGGCGAAGTGGAGATCTCCTTCGATGCGAAAATCGGTCCGGATGAATCCGGCGTCATGCAGCCGCAGAAGAGCTTCTACATCGACTTCCGCACCTTCCCCGATCTCAGCCGCGACAGCTACTACCCCATGCTGACCGGCTTCAGCTTCCGCCCCGGCACCGAATGGAAACGCTTCTCCAAACGGTTCAAGGTCAAAGCCTACACCAACTATTATCACATCTGGGTTCTGCCGAACGGCATTCCGGACGGCGGCACCGGCAACGCCCTCTACCTCGACAACTTCCGTTTCGCCTGGGTCGACGGCAAACCGGCACAGGAGCCGGAGGAATACGCCGTCATCCCCGACCGCACCGACCAGATCTACGCCCCCGGCGACCCGGTCAAACTGACCGTCCGCGCCCGGCTCCGCTCCGACCGGAAGGAGCTCGCCGGAACGCTCCGGCTCAAGCGCGAATATGACAACTCCCCGTTCGCGGCGCTCCCGGTCACCCTGAAAGCGGACGCCGACGGAACCTTCGAAGGAAGCGTGGAACTCAAGGCGGGAGAATACGGCTCCTTCCTCACCGGTCTGGAGATTCCGGGAAAAACGCTCCGCGGCGTCAACTCCACGTTCGTCGTGCTCCACCCGGTCATCCGCCATTCGTGGGGTTCGCCCGGCTGGGGACTCGGCGCCAACGATCCCAGCCTCTGCCCCTACGGCCGCTCGGGGAAGGAGTGCGTCAACAACTACATCCTCCCCTTCGCCGGCATGGAACGCGCCTACCGGCTCTTCCGGCAGGCGGGGGTTCAGATGCTCCGCATCTGGGGCCACTGGCGGCAGATCGAGCCGGAGGAGGGGAAATTCACCGCCGGCATCATGGACCTCCCGATGGAGGAGATCGCCCGTTACAACTATGAACCGATCTTCTGTCTGGTCGGGAACTTCATCATCCACGGCGGACGCAAAGGGCTGGAGCAGCGGCTCAAACGCGGCAACAGCAACCTGCCCGAATACCTCTTCCGCTGGTACCATCAGAGCAGTGATCCGGCCAAGGGCTCGGTACTGCCGCCGCTGGAGGTCTACGGCCGCTACCTCGATTTCGTCCTCGATCACTGGGGGAAGCAGGTGCGGATCTGGGAGGTCTCCAATGAGCCGGGCATCTTCGGCATGCCCGCGAAGAACTACATCGACTACCTCAAGTACACCAACCGGACCGTCAAGAAAGAGTATCCTGGCGCGGTGATTCTCGGCAACGGCGTCACCGGCGACTTCGGCATCAACGTGGTCAAGTGGTGCGAACAGCTCAATGAGGCGGATCCGAATTACGTGGACAGCCTCGACGGCATCGCCTTCCACCCCTACGCGAGCGGGCTGGACTACCTCAACGGCATCCGCGGCCTCTACGGCCAGTGCGTCAAAAACATCCGGAGCAAACTCGCCCGGCCCCGCCCCCTCTGGAACACCGAATGCTACTATCTGCCCGCCGCCCGCTTCCGCCAGATCAACCACGGCCGGGAGTTCAGCCGCTACGGGGCGAACGACATCCAGCGCCACTTCCTCGACGGGTTCTATCACGGCGTCACGGCGGCGGCCTCGCCCGATCCCTCCAGTTACTTCCACCGCACCGGGAACACCGTCAACCTGATCAGTTTCAACGAGGTGGCGGCGGCGCAGAACGCGCTCTCGGCCCTGCTCGAAGGGATGGAGAAACTTGAGAAGGTTGAACTCAATCCGCAGATTCGCTCCGCGCTCTTCCTCTCCCGCGACGGGAAACGGGCGCTTGGGTTCCTCTACGACTTCCGCCCGAGCGGCAGCACCTGGATTCCGGGGCGCGCCGACGGGGTGAAAATTCTCGACCTCTACGGCAACGACCGGACCGCCGCCGGGAAGTATCATCTCGGCTTCGAGCCGTACTACCTTGCCGGAACTCCGGACGCGGTCCGGAAGGCGCTGACCGGCTCCCGGTTCGAACTGGAAAATCCGGTGGAGTTCCACGGTCGGAAGTTCGGCGACCTGCTCCTGCTCGACGCGAAGAACCTCTCCGGGCTCCCCGGCGAAATGGAGTGCGTGCTTGGCGGGATGCCGCTCCACCTCTCGTTCCGCAACGACGTCGGCCACGCCGTGGCCGCCCTGCCCTTCTCCGGAAAAATTCCGGCGGGCGTGAAGATGGTCCCGGAGACGCCCGGCCACACCCTTCCGGCTACGGTGACGCTCCGCAGAGGGACCCGCGCCGCGCTCTCCGTCTCGAACGGAATGCTGAAAATTCAGCTCGAAGTGAAGGATTCCAATCTCAAGGCCGCCGACGGGAAAAATCTCTGGAACGGTTCCGCCGTCGAAGTGTTTCTCGATCCGGAACCGCTGCGCAATCTCGCCGTCGACGACGTCAAGCCGCACCAGTATGTGTTCGCGGCCCTGCCCTCCTCCACCGGCGTGGAAACCATCGCCGTCCGCCGGGAGACGACCCGCGCCGCGCGCAAAGTCGAACGCACCGCGACCGGATACCGGATGACCCTTGAAATTCCGCTCGATGAACTGCCGGATTCGGAATTCTACGGCATCGACATTGAAATCGACCGGCCGGGGGAGAAGGAAAAAGAGTCCCTCGGCAGCCGCCCTGGGCTCTCGTTCCGCAAGCGTCTCCACTACCACCTCATCCGGATTCCGCGGGAGCAGAAGCTTCACAACACCGATTTCTCCGACGCCTCGTACGGCGATCCCGCCTGGTGGTGCTACAGCATTACGCCGGGCATGACGGTCACCGCCGACGGGAAAAACGGGGTTGTCATCACCAATCTCCGGCCGGACAAAGCGGCGGAAAGCGTGATTCAGCAGCAGATTCCGATTCCGCCGGGGAAGTACCGCAGCGGCACGCTGCAGGTCGTCTTACGCTACCGCGACGTCAAGGCGGCGCAACCGGGCCGCGGCCGTCACGGCCTCCTGCTCGCGGTCAACTACAACGGCGGCAACCTCCACTATGCGGAAACCACCCGCAAACAGGATCTGGAAGGGGATGGGGCACGGCAGTTGCGCACCTTCGACTTCAAGATTCCGCCGCGGGCGAACTACCTTGCTCTGCGCATCGGCCTCGGCGCGCACACCACCGGAACCGTCCAGGTGGAGCGGGCTGAACTGATGCTGAACCAGTAATCGAAACACACGAAAGGAACACCACATGAACCGACTTCTTCTCACACTTCTGGCCGCCGCTGCGGCCTCCTCCGTCTCCGCCGCCGCGGTCCGGAATGTCTTCCGCATCGATCTGCAGGGAGACAAGGGGCTTGGAATGGTCTACAAGAGCGGCTCCGAAGGCACCACCGGCAACCAGGCCGGCTGGCTCAAGGAGAAAAAAGATACCCGGCTGATCGTCACCGGACCGATTTCGCAGGAGTGGAAGGAGTTCAGCTTCACCTTCGTGCCCAAGGCGGACGGCAAAGTGAGCATCAACCTCATGAGCGACAATCCGAAATTTCAGGTTTCCTACGACAACATCCGCGTTACCGGCGCGACAATCGCCAACGGCGACTTTGAGACGGCGGCGAAACAGGCCGACCGCCCCGACCGCTGGTGGCCGATGGGCAAACCGGGTTTCGTCAAGGAAGCGCAGGGAGCTTCCGGCAAAAATTTCGTGACCTGCGCCCACAATGACCGCTGGAACCAGCCCATCTCCTGCAAGGCGGGAGAAGCGGTCACCGTCACCTTCCAGGCAAAACTGGCGGAGGCGCCGAAAGCGGCAAAATAATGCAGCTCAAGTTTCCTTCCGGCCGCCGGCCGGAAGGAGAGAACTCCTCCTCCCCTCACCCGGCAAATGAACGACCATCAGAAACAGATCTACCGGTATCTGCTCGACCGGATTGCGGCGAACGAGATTTCCATCGGGGACAAACTCCCGACGGAAAATCAGCTGGCGGCGCAGTTTTCCACCGGGCGGCTCAACGCACACTACGCGGTCAAGGCACTCGAACGTGCGGGCATCCTCCGTTGCGACCGCCGCCGCGGCACCACTCTGCTGCGCTGTCCGCAGGAGTATGAGCTCGGTCAGCTTCTGCTGCCGGTCAGCCGCAAGGTGTGCGTGCTCAATCACAGTCAGCTCAACTACCGGAACATCCACTGGAACGACCGGATTCTCATCCCGCTGCGCACCATGCTGGCACGGCACCGGATCGACTTCGAAGAGCGGCTGATCGACGACTCGATGACGCCGGAACACTACCAGCAGGTGCTGTTCGAACTCATCCGGCAGGGGTGCGGCGGCCTGGTGGTCGTACCGGGCGGCAACTGGGACCGGATTCTGGCGGACCGCCCGGAACTGCTGTTCCGTTTCCGCAACCACATCCACCTCTTCGACCGCGGGGGGATCATGCCGGACTGCTCCTGGTGCAATATCGTAGGCATCAACAACATAAGAGATGGAGCACTCGCGCTGGAAACCGCGATGGGGACCCATCCGGCACGGGTGGTCTTCTGCCTGCTTTCGGTACGGCACTCCCGCTTCCAGCTGGAGCGCTACCGCGGCATCGAAGAGAGCATGCCGCGCTATGGAAAAGAGGCGGTCGAACTCTCCACCTACCAGCCGGACGAAACGGGGCACTATCCGCAGTTCGCCCGGGATTTCGTACCGAACACCGCCTTCATCGCCTGCAACGACCGCGCCGCCGCCCGGCTGATCGACACCGCCCGCGCCGCCGGCTACGAACCGGGGCGCGACTACAAGCTCATCTCCTTCGACGACGACCGGCGTTTCGCCAACTACCATTTAACCACCCTTTCCCCCAATCTGGAGCTGATCGCGCAACTGCTCGCGGAGGAACTGATCGCCGCCATCGACGGGCGGCACCCCGATTTCACCAGCACGCACCGGATCATCTCGAAAGTGATCCGTCGAGATACCATGTAACCCTGAACGGAGTAATATGAGGACCCGTTATCATGACTCATGACACCTTTACGCTCGATTTTCCCCTCTCCCGGCAACATACCGGCCTGCCGATCGCAAACGGCAGTCTCGGCGTTCTCCTCTGGGGAGGCGGCAGAGAACTTCAGCTGACCGCCGCCCTGGAAGCGTGCTGGGATCACCGCTTTTCGGAAAAACTCTGGAAACCGATCCCCTATGACGACCTCGTCGCCGCCTGGACTCCGGAGTCCGTCGACGAGGTCAACCGCCTGTTGCGGGAAAACAGCGGCCCGGAACAGCCCCGTTTGACCGGCACCCGCTACTGGTGCAGCACCCGGGTCGGCGGCGGCACATTCACACTCCAGCTCGCCGCCGAACTCGAACAAATTGAGCTGGAGTACGCCACCGGAACCGTCACCATCCGGACGGCCGCCGGAAATCTCACGCTGGAACTCGATCTCGCCACCGACCAGCTCTCCATCGCCGATCCGGCCGGAATCATCCGCTCCGTCGAACCGCATCCGATGTGGGAGAAACTTCACGACTTCTTTGAAGAGGGCAGATTCCAGGCGCCGGAACGGTTTGAAGGCGGCTGGTTCCAACCCTGTCCGGCCGATCCCGGATGCTGGATGCAACTCAGGAAAGTTCCGGGCGGCTGGCGCCTCTCCGCCGCCCTGCAGCGGGAGAGCCGCGCACCGGAGCTGCCGGAACCCGACCCGGAGGCGGCGCACGCCTGGTGGAGCCGCTACTGGCAGGAGGTCCCCACCCTGAACCTGCCGGATGAGACGCTCAACCGTTTCTACCGGCTCGCTCTCTACAAATTCGCCGCCTCGACCATGCCCGGCAAAGTGCCCTGCTCCCTGCAGGGAGCCTGGCAGGAGGACTATCAGCCCCCCCGCTGGAGCAACGACTATCACTTCAACGTCAACGTCCAGCAGGTCTATTCGCTGGCACTGCCGACCGGGCGCTTCGAACATATGCTGCCGCTCTTCGACATGCTCGAATCCGAAGCGTCGCAGCGGACCATGCGGGAAAACGCCCGCTTTCTCTTCGGCATCGACGACGGCCTTCTGCTCACCCACGCGGTCGATGACCGCTGCATGCAGGTCGGCGGCTGTGCCGCAGGTTCGATGCTCGACTTCGTCTGCGGCGGCTGGATGGCGATGCTCTACTGGCTCTACTATCGCTACACCGGCGACCTGGAGTTTCTCCGCCACCGCGCCATGCCCTTCATGCGGGGGGTGATGAACGTCTTCCGCGCGGCGATGCGCGAGGATTCCGACGGGAAGCTGATGATTCCGCTGGCCATCTCCGCCGAATACGGCTGCACCTTCCCGGTCATCCGCAACGGGAAACCGTGTCACCAGAACGCCGGGAAGAATCCGTCGAACCAGCTCACCTGCTGTCACGCGCTGGCCAACGCCCTCACAGCCGGCGCCGCCGCACTCGGCGAAGAAGCGGATCCCGCCTGGCGGGAGATCCAGCAGCGTCTGCCCCGCTTCTCCACCATCAACGGGCGCGTCGCCATCTGGGAGGGGCAGGATCTCGACGTCTGCCACCGCCACCATTCGCATCTCTCGATGATCTATCCCTTCGACCTCACCGCGGAACTGACGCCCGAAGAGACGGAGGAGGTGGATCAGGCGATCGAACACTGGATCTGGCGCGGCGCAGGGCAGTGGAGCGAATGGTGCTACCCGTGGGCGATGATCCTGCAGAGCCGCTGGGGAATGCAGGAGGCGCCCTCGGTCCTCCTCGAAGTGTGGAAGCGGCTCTTCCTCAACGAGAGTCTGGCGACGGTCTACCTGCCGAAGTTCCGCGGTCTCTCCTCGCACCGCCGGGCGGACGCCCTCAAGCCGAAGGAGACCAACGAGGTGATGCAGCTCGACGGCACGATGGCCGGAGCGACCGCCCTGCTGGAACTGACCATCCACGAACGCGGCGGCGTGATCGAACTCTTCCCGGGAATTCCGGAGATCTGGCCGGATGTGGAGTTCACCAACGTGCACCTGCCCGGCGGCCTGGTCGCGAGCGGTGTGCGCCGGAATGGAACACTGCGCAGTTTCCGGTTGAGCTCGACCGCGGCCCAGCGGGTCCGTCTCCGCTTCCGCCCCGACGGCGAGATCGAAGAGTTCCACTTGTCGCCGGAAAATCCGCTGGCCCTGGAATTCCGGGATTGAAAAGCGGAAAATCCGCATTACATTATTCCCGGAGTTCAAAAACAACCGGCCGGCCTCCCGCCGCCAGAAAGAGGGTTTTGATGATGAGTTACGCAATCAACCGGCAAATCCGCCCGGAAGTGGGAAAAGAGACACTCTCCCTCGCCATCGCGGGCGACACCTGCCCGCGCGGCACCGCCGCGACAGAGGTTTCCGCGGGCCGCTCCGGCGAAATCCTTGAACAGGTCAGAACGTTTCTCGACAACGCGGACCTTCGCCTGGTGCAGTGGGAGACGCCGCTCACCGATGCCGATACGCCGATCTGCAAATCCGGCCCGAACATCCGCTGCGCGCCGGATGCGGTAAAACTGCTGCAGGCGGGCCGCTTCGACGTCGCATTGCTCGCCAACAACCACATCGGCGACTACGGGCCGGAGGCGGTCAACGAGACGATCGCCCGGCTTCACGCCGCCGGCATTCAGACCGTCGGTGCCGGCAGTGATCTGGCGGAGGCCCGCCGTCCGCTCCGCATCCGCCGGAACGGCCTGTCTCTGAGCATCCTCAACGTGGCGGAGCACGAATTCGGCACCGCGACGCCGGCGACGCCCGGCTCCAATCCGCTCGACATCGCGCCGCTGCTGCTGCAGATTGCCCGGGAACGCCGGGCGGGCAACCTCGTGCTGGTCGTGAGCCACGGCGGCAACGAGTTCAATCCGGTTCCCTCGCCCCGCATGGTCGGCAACTGCCGCGCCTTCGTCGAAGCGGGCGCGTCGGCGGTGGTCAACATCCACACCCACTGTCCGCAGGGGATGGAGGTCTATCAGGGGGCGCCGATCGTCTACAGCACCGGGAACTTCTTCTTCCCGATGCGGGAACAGCAGCCGTTCGACCCGGACAACCTCTGGTACACCGGTTACGTGCCGCAGTTCACCTTCGACCGCCACGGAGCGGTGGCGGTGGCGATTCTCCCCTGCCGTTTCCTCGAATCGCCGTGGCGGGTTGAGCCGCTCGACGAAAAAGCGGTTCGCCGCTTCAGCGAATACTTCGACACGCTGAGCAATCTCATCGCGGAAACTACCCCCTGTTTTGAAGCGTGGTGCACCATCGTCGGGGGGTGGAATTTCGAAAGCATCCGGCGGGCGACGGAAGGGGCTCCGTTCGCCGATCCCGGAGCAATCGAGGTGCGCAAACAGATTCTGCCGCTGCGCAACCTTTTCACCTGCGAAGCGCACAAGGAGATGATGGACACCTACCTGCGGCTGATCGAAACCGGCCGCCTCTCCGCCGCAGCGGAGAAAGTGGCGCTGCTCAAGCAGCTCCAGCATCCCGGTCTCTATACGGAATAATCACCAAACCCGATCGGACGGGACAGCCCGGGAACCGGGTTGTTCCGTCCTTCGTTTCATCATTCGAAAGAGGAAAGCATCCATGGACTGGCTGAAGGTACTGGAAAACTCCGTCTATCTGCTCGCGCTGCTCAATCCGCCGAGCAAGATCCTCTTTCTCTCAACCTACGAGCCGGAACTTGAAATGCGCCAGATCTGGGAGCTTTCGTGGAAGTCCTCGCTCGCGGCGCTGCTGATGCTGATCGCCTTCGCCATCGTCGGGCAGTTCGTGCTGGAGCAGATTTTCCGGATCAGCCTCTACTCGCTCAAGATCACCGGCGGACTGGTGATCTTCTTCATCGGCTGGCTGGCGGTCCGGGAGGGGAAGTTCTTCCAGAAGCGGGAGAATGAACTGCGCAACGACTTCACCGAACTTTCGATCGTGCCGCTGGCCGCGCCGCTGATCGCCGGACCCGGCACGATCACCATCGCGATCTCCTTCTCGGCGCAGTACGGCCACCTCTCGTGCATCACCTCGCTGGTGCTGGCGATCTTCGCCAACTTCGTGCTGATGCTCTTCTCCCGCCCGTTCAGCAAACTCTTCCAGAAGCTCCACCTGGTCGGGCCGCTGATCCGGATCACCGGGCTGATCGTCTCGGCGGTGGCGGTTCAGATGATCCTCGACGGCGCCGGAGAGTGGCTCGCCGGGCGCATCGGATAGCAATGTCTCGCGCAAACAATGCGCAACGTTACCCCACAGCCTCAATATCAATAGAGAAAAATTCTGTTTTTTTTCATTGCGGCTTGACAAATGTGTATTTGTCCAGTATAATATTGCTATAAAGAACAAAATAGATTAGCACTTTTAGCAAAATGCAGAGCCTGTTCGAAGAAACAAAAGCCTACATAACCGCTCGAATCGCCTCGCTACTGGAAGCGGGAGACAACCGACTTCCACCTGACCGCGAACTCGCCACGGAGATCACTGCCAGCTATGCAACACTGCGGCTGGTGATGAAAGAACTGGAACAGCAGGGACTCATCCGGCGCATTCGCGGTTCCGGTACCTATTTGACGGCAAAAACCCAAACTCTACTGCAAGAGTCACAGCGGCGACGATTGCATATCTACGCTCCATTTTTCCCGGAAGCTCCCGAGCACGACTATGGGGCTCTACTACTGAGAACCCTGTACAGCAAAGCTGAGACGCACAACTGGAAGAGCGAATTGACCACAGTACGAAATCATCGGGAATTCATCGAACAACTCGAGCAGGAAATCTCTCATACCGATGCGGTAATTTACCTTCCGCCCACCGAACCATTTCCACTGGAAATGATAGGCAGACTGGCCCGTTTCAACTCTGTACCACTGGTAGTGCTCGACTGCGAACTCTCTAACCTCGCAATCGACAATATCACGTCCGGCAATCGACGCGGTGGCATGCTTGCAGCGGCACATCTTCTTGCCAGCGGCCACCGCAATATTGCGCTGCTGCTCTGCGAGCCGCGGCTTCCTCAATCACTGGCACGCGTTCAAGGATTCTGCGACGCACTGGAACTTGCTGGTCTACATGCGGAACTGATTGATTGCCATGTGCAGGCCGAAGACCCACGCGCACTCTTCGCTCGCCGGGCGTTGTTGGACCGCCTGAAGCGCCCTCATGATTTTACCGCCATATTCGCCATTTCCGATGCGGGAGCTTTCGGCGCGCTGCAGGCGTTCGAGGAACTGAATCTTGTTGCAGGCAAGGATATCAGCCTGATTGGATTCGATGGAGTTCCCGCCGGGGAAAACCTCTCCCCGCGTCTCACGACCATCGCTCAGCCGATCGAAGAAATCTGTCGGACAGCGATCAGCTGGCTCGATGATCCGCCGAACTCCCATCCTCAACACCAGCTGTCTCCACTCCTGCGCCCTGGCGAAACCGTCCATACCATTCCTGTGGCAAATTCCAAATAACAAGGAGGAAAGATCATGAAAAGATTCACTTTAATAGAATTACTAATAGTTATATCTATTATCGCAATTCTTGCAGCTCTGCTACTTCCCGCACTGAACAAATCACGGGAAAAAGTAAAAACGGTCCAATGTTCCGGCAACCAACGGCAGATCATGCAGGCAGAGTTACTCTATGCCGGAGATAATCGAGACCACGTGACACCGTTCAATCTTGGAATAAGTTATGCTAAGCGAATCAGTGGGAAATGGTGGATCAATCTGCTGTGTGAACGTTACTTGCCCTGCCCGATTCCCGGCTGGCTGAACGGAGCTCCCGGCAATATGCTTGATTCAGAAAAAAATGCCGATGCAAGGCGCGGCGTTTACTCTTGTCCCTGCAAGCCGGCTGGATTCGCGTGGGGTGGAGGCATCGGCATTTCCGCCGAGGGGAAACACCCCCTGACCAACTACGGGAAATCAATCAAAATCACCCGCATGCGAAAACCTTCCGAGCTGATTCTGCTCGGTGACGCAGCGTGGCAGAGAGCGGGAAGCTCGCTTGAACCGTCACGCAGCATGAAATGTCCGAACAACTGGAACGGAGAAACCTATATTCTCAACAATCCCCACGGTGGCCTCGCCAACGGTGCATTGCTCGACGGTCATGTGGCCACCCGTAACCGGGACAAATGGAAAGATGCTTTCCAGTGTGACCTTGGACCCAAACTCTGATTTCAGGAGGAAATCCACCATGAAACCTTTCTTTTCATGCCTCGCCCAAGCCATCTGCTGCATCGTTTTCGCGGCTCCGATGGTCAACCGTTATGGCCAGTCTGCAACCGAAGAGTGGCCAGGGAAAATAGCCTGTGACGAACAGATGCAAATCGAATTCCAGCAGGAAAACGCCACGCTGGCTAATGTCAAACCTAATCTAAAGCGATTTGACCGTTTCGGTGGCGTAAAAACCGGCAGACAACAAAAAGCAACCGGATTTTTCCGGATCGGGAAAATCGACAACCGCTGGTGGTTTATCACGCCAGAAGGCAATCCCTTCTATCTGCAAGGAGTCGATGCAGTGCCTTACAATGAACGAGGGTACTTTACGGCTGTTTGCGACTCCCGGGGAACAATTCGGAAAGTATTCCAAGAGGGCCTCCCAGATCCGACCCAATACCCTGAAGCATGGTCGAAAGACGGGAAACTGGTCAACTTTCTGGCTGCTAATTTACGCAAGAAATACGGTCCGGACTTCCACAACGACTGGATGGAGCTGACGAAGAAGCGTCTGCGCTCCTGGGGCTTCAATTCAGCCGCAAAGTGGAACAATCCATTTTATCCGGAGCAACTGCCTTTCCTGCATGATGAACAGCTCAAAGTAAAACGTTTTGACCGCTTCATTGATCCTTACGACCCCGGATTCCCGGCTGCCGCCGAACTGCAGATCAAAGCAATGTGTTCCAGATTGCGCAACAATCCATACTTGATCGGTTATCAGCTGGAAAACGAGAACGGCTGGGGACGTAACGCTCCGGCAATTCTGCTGAGGGACACTTCCGGTACGCTTGCCGCAAAAAAAGCATTAATCGAATACCTGGCCGCACACAACGGCGGCGACGCCGGTAAACTCTTCCTCCGTCCCGGCGCGTCAACTGAAAAACTGATGATTGAACGGTTGGAAGCGGAGTCGATCCCGATGGAGCAGCTGGATTCCTTCATCGTGCAGGCCTCCCGCCGCTACCACGAGATTCTTCGCAATCTGATCAGAAAATACGATCACAATCATCTGTTTTCGGGAGCATCGCACTGTTCCAGTCAAAGCATCGAATGGATCGAGGGAGCACGGGAATTCGTCGACTTTCTCGCATTGCACGAATACGACCTTGATTCTCGCTGGATCCATGGCACTCTGGCTCCCCGACTCCGAAAGTGGGACAAGCCTTTCGCCGTACTTGAGTTCTCCTTTACCAACCATCGGCGCGGCTTTGCCTGCGGCAGTTCAACTCTGGTAAAAACTGAAGCTGACCGCGGCATGGCGTTTCAGATCTATACTGAGAAGATGGCTGCTGATCCACTCTGCATCGGTACCAGTTACTTCATTCTGTACGATCAGCCGATCACCAGCCGCGGACATGACGCCGAAGCTTATAATTTCGGATTGATCGACGTGACCGATCGCCCTTATAACGAAATGCTCACCGGAGTTAAAGCCGCCAACACCAGACTCTTCGATGTGCACGCCGGGAAACTGAATCCGACATTGATACAGCTGCAACGGCCCGGCCGGCAGAGTCTCCGGGAATTCCTCCCGGATTCCATCGGTGCGGTCACCTTCGACAGCAGCAACCCGCAGTTTCACCACAACCGGCTTAACCGAATTCGTTTCGGCAGCAATGCCCGATTCGGCGTACCGCTCCCGGTCGGTACCATCGATGCCGGGCGGCCGGACGGCTTCGCTCGACTGGAATTCCATGTATTTCTGTGGAAAGCCGAAAAAAACCGTAATCTCAATGACTGGTTTCAACTTGAGGAATCAGCAGACAACATTACTTTTACCCCGGTCCCCGTCGGGTTCCGGCTCTACCACGATGGCCCCTTTTGTGAATATGTGATGAAACCTGAGGCGCTGAAACCGGGAACCAGGTTCGTGCGGTTGAGTTTTCTCCTGAACAATCCTTCCGCGCCATGGGCTACTTCGCTCGCTGAAGTCAAGGTTGTACGACGCTGACTCAGGTCCTAAGACCGAACGTGGCAGACGACTTTTCTCAGAGAAGCCTGCCGGAGTATGCAATCCGATGTGCCAATCAGATGGAATTCCGTGATGGAATCAACCTTCTGGCAGATTGCAACCTCCGGTAGCAACGCGGCGTCCGGCGGAACACTCCTCCGGGAGAACTCCTTACCGCTGCTCGACCGCGATCGTCGAGACGAAACAGGTTCGCTCCCCGGGGGCGAGCAGCCGGAACCCGGAAATTTCCGGCGCAAGATCGACGTTGGGCGCATCAGTCATCCAGCTCATCGGTTCGATGCAGAAGAATCCCGCGCCGCCGCCACCGTTCCAGCAGGCCAGGTGGCGATACTGAAGATCGAATTCATAGACGATCCGCCGTCCGTTCCACCGAAGCTCCGCCCGGTGTCCCGCCGCTCCCGGCGGCAGCGGAAACATCGCCGCAACCGCTCCCTTCCCGGCGGGACGCTCCCCGCGGAAAAGCGCAAGCTCCTCTCCGCTCCACGGCCGGAGTTCCCCCGTAGGCAGCCGCCGCTCCGGATGGACCGCCCAGCACCCCTCCTCCCGGAAGGGGATCTCCACAAACGCCTCCTCCACCTCCGGCAGACGGAACGCAGTGTGGAATCCGAGCCCAAACGGCATCGCCGCTTCGCTCCGGTTCACCAGTTCGAAGCGGTGACGGAACAGGCCGGGAAGAAATTCGAAGCTGCGCCGCGCTTCAAACGTATGCGGAAATCCGGCGTACTCCGGCTGATCCTCTCCGAAGCGGCAGAGCAGTATCACTCCGTCCGGCGTCTCCCGCTCCAGCTGCCACGGCCGGTTCAACAGCAGTCCGTGCAGATGGTTGCCCTTCTCCGGCTCGTTGACCGGTAGACGGTATTCCCGCCCGGCCGCCTGGAACCGACCGCCGGCAATCCGGTTGGGAGGCAGCAGAACCGGCATACCGTAAACCGCCGGCTCTTTCCTGAGTGCCGCCATGTTAGCGGGAGTCCGGAACACCTCCGTTGCCGTTCTCTTCTCCAGCAGGCGCACCGGACAGCCGCCGGGAACGAGGGCGATTTCAGCCAGCCAGTTCTCGTTCTCCACAGCAAGCAACGTTCCGCCGCCCCACTCGTTCCACCCGACATTCATACCGCAATTTCTCCTGAATCATTTTTTTCATTCGGCTCTCCTCAATTTACCCCTTCTCCTCTGCCGGGTCAAGCATCGTACAAGAAAAGCGCCCGGAATTTCTGGCAAAATCCCGGAACAATGCTATATTCTTCAAAAAGCGGCGGACCGTTTCCGTTCCCGCCGCCCGGAGCGAACGGCGAACCATGATTCTAAAAGGCCCTCTTTCCGCTGCCCGGCAGGCAAGCTCACAGCGGAATTACAGTATTTTCAATGCAATCAACGGCCTCTCCTACATGTGCCTCGGAGAGACCGTGCTGATCCTGCTCGCCGTCCGCCTGGAGTGCCCCGACTACTTCATCTCCGCCCTCGGCGCCATGATCTACTTCGGCTATCTCCTTCTGCCGCTCGGCAAAGTCGTCGCCGCCCGGGTCGGCGCCGCCAGAAGCCAGTCGATCTTCTGGATGGCGCGCAATGCCGCGGCACTGATGGTCGCCACCGCTCCTCTGTTCTGCTTCTTCAACATGCGCCCGGTGGCAATGGTAATGCTGCTGACCGGCGCTTTCCTTTTCTACGGCTTCCGCGCGGCGGGTCTGGTGATGTCGCAACCGCTCATCGGCGAGATCACCGACGACCTCTCACGCCCGCGGGTCATCGCCGTCAGCATCGGTCTCTTCTACCTCTCCTGCCTCATCGCGCTGCTTGCCATCAGCCTGATCCTGCGGGTGAACTCCAGCTTGTGGGTGCTCACCGCAATCATCGTGGTCGGCGCCTGCTGCGGCTTCACCGCTTCGAGATACATCAGCCGGATCGACGAGACGGAAAGCCTGCGCGAATCCGCGCGGAAACCGATCCTTCAGGACTGCCTCGCCGTATTTCGCGACACCACGCTGCGGCGACTGATCCTCTCCGGTTTTCTGGTCAATCTCGCCATCATCATGACCATTCCGGTTTCGATGCTGGCGCTCAAGCGCGGCTATCTGGTCAGCGACACCGATGCACTGCTCTTCGCACTGGTCCAGTTCGGCACCTGCGCCGGAATGTCCTTTCTCTCCGGGAAGATCGCCGTCTCCATCGGACCGCGCAAAATGGTTCTGCTCGCCTATGCGGGCATGATGCTGATCGGTCTTCTCTGGCTCTGCGCCCCCGCTTCCAGAAACAACGTCTTCCTCTGTCTGCCGTTTTTCGTCGCCGGAGCGGTGTTTGTCGGTTCGAGCAACGCGATTACCCATTACTTCCTTCAGACCACCCCTCCGGAAAGACGGGTGGCCGGGTCGATTTTCATCTCGCTGGTAACCGGCGTCGGCGCCGGAATTTCCGGCATGGCGCTGGCCGGGCTGCTGCTCGACTGGTGCACCGGCGGGCAGGCGGATTCCCCCGGAGGCTACCAGGCCTACTTCGCGATTGCAACCCTGCTGCTCGCCCCCGGATTCTGGCTCATCCGGCGCCTTCCGCCGCTGCCGATGGAAAAGCGCAGGATCAGAAAAAGCTGGTTGGAAATCATATAATCACCATAACGCGCGGGCCATTTTGTCACATGAATCGTGTCAATCTGGCGCGATGCCGCAGCGTAACTCCGGTCTGAAAACCGGAAAAAATCCGGTTTCCGCTTCCCCGGCCGCCCATTTCGGGCCGGATGCTGGGCTGGCACGTCTCTTGCTTGCAACAGGTCGAATCATGATGAATCGACCATAAAAAGGAGAGTGAGATTATGAATATGGAAAAACTTACCACGAAAAGCAGGGAAGCCCTGATGGCTGCCCACAATCTCGCCATCGAGAATTCCAATACCGAACTGCGAAACATCCACGTCCTCGCCGCCCTGATGCGCCAGGAGGACGGTCTGGTTCCCTCCATTCTGGAAAAGCTCGGCATCAACCGCCGCCTCTTCGAGAATCAGGTGGATCAGGCGTTGTCTGAACTGCCCCGCGTCTCCGGGTCCCAGGCGCAGGAGATCTACAACTCCCGCGAATTCAGCTCGCTTCTGGTGGAAGCCGCCCGTCAGGCCGAGGCGATGCAGGATGAATACATCAGCGTCGAACATCTGTTTCTGGCGATGTTCGCCGCCTCCGGTTCCTCCGCGGCGGAGTTGCTGAACAAGGCCGGCCTCACCGCCGACCGCGTGCTGCAGGCGCTCCAGACCATCCGGGGCAACCAGCGGGTCACCTCGGCGGATCCGGAGAGCACCTTCGAGGCGCTCAAGAAGTATTCGCGCGACCTCACCCAGATGGCGATGCAGGACAAGCTCGACCCGGTCATCGGCCGTGACGACGAAATCCGTCGGGTGATCCAGATCCTGTCGCGCCGTACCAAGAACAACCCGGTGCTGATCGGCGAACCCGGCGTCGGCAAAACCGCCATCGTCGAAGGACTCGCCCGCCGTGTGGTACGCGGAGACGTTCCGGAAAACCTCAAGAACCGGCAGGTCGTCGCCCTCGACATGGGCGCGCTGATCGCCGGCGCCAAATACCGGGGCGAATTCGAAGAGCGGCTCAAGGCGGTGCTGAAAGAGGTCACGGCCTCCGAAGGCAAAGTGATCCTCTTCATCGATGAGTTGCACACCGTCGTCGGCGCCGGAGCCAGCGAGGGCTCGATGGACGCGGGCAACCTGCTCAAGCCGATGCTCGCCCGCGGCGAACTGCACTGCATCGGCGCGACCACGCTCGACGAGTACCGCAAGTACATCGAGAAGGACGCCGCGCTGGAACGGCGGTTCCAGTCGGTGCTGGTCAATCCGCCGTCGGTGGAGGACACCATTTCGATCCTGCGCGGACTGCGTGAGCGCTACGAACTGCACCACGGCGTGAAGCTGCGGGACAGCGCGCTGGTCGCCGCCGCGGTTCTCTCGGACAAATACATCGCCGATCGGTTCCTGCCGGACAAAGCGATCGACCTGGTCGATGAAGCCGCCGCCGCACTGCGCACCGAGATCGACAGCTCGCCGACCGAACTTGACGAGAACGAGCGCCGCGTCATGCAGCTCGAAATCGAAATCACCGGTCTGCGCAACGAAAAGGACGCCGCCTCGATCAAGCGTCGCGAGACGCTCGAAGCGGAGGTCGCCGAACTCAAGGAGGTCGGCAAGTCGTTGCGCGCCCGCTATGAGAACGAGAAGAAGGCGATCACCGATCTGCGCACCTTGCGCGAATCGCTCGATACCGCCAAGGCGAAACTGGAAAAGGCCACCCGCGAGTACAACTACGAGGAGGCCGCCAAGCTCCAGCACGGAATCATTCCGGGCATCGAGCACCAGATCGCCGATGCGGAACGCAAGATCAAGGAGAGCGGTGACTCCCGCCTGCTCAAGGAGGAGGTGGACGAAGAGGACATCGCCGCGATCATCAGCCGCTGGACCCACATTCCGGTGAGCAAGCTCGTCCAGAGCGAGAAGGAGAAACTCCTCGCCCTCGGCGGACGGCTCCACGAACGGGTGGTCGGGCAGGACGAGGCGGTGACTGCGGTCGCCGATGCGGTGCTCCGCGCCCGGGCCGGGTTGAAGGACCCGAACCGGCCGATCGCCAGCTTCATCTTCCTCGGGCCCACCGGCGTCGGCAAGACCGAGCTGGCGCGGACCCTCGCCGCCGACCTCTTCGACGACGAACGGGCGATGGTGCGGATCGACATGTCCGAGTACATGGAGAAGTTCAGTGTGTCGCGTCTGGTCGGCGCGCCTCCCGGCTACGTCGGCTACGAGGAGGGCGGTCAGCTCTCCGAGGCGGTCCGGCGGCGGCCCTACTCGGTGGTGCTCTTCGATGAGATCGAAAAGGCGCATCCGGATGTCTTCAACATCCTGCTGCAGATTCTGGAAGACGGCATCGTCACCGATTCGCAGGGACGCACGGTCAGCTTCAAGAATACGATCATCATCATGACCAGCAACATCGGCAGCGAAAAAATCCTTGCGCACAAGGGACATGTCGAGGAGCTCAAGGACGACCTCTTCAGCGAGCTGCGGCTGCACTTCCGGCCGGAGTTCCTGAACCGGGTGGACGAGATCCTGATCTTCCACGCGCTGGACAAGTCGCAGATCTTGAACATCGTCGGCATCCAGCTCCGCCGGCTGGAAGAGCGGCTGAAGGCGCAGGATATCTCGCTGGAGGTCACCGACCAGGCGAAGCAGTACATCGCCGACGAGGGGTACGACCCGAGCTTCGGTGCCCGGCCGCTGAAGCGGGCGATCATCCGGCTGGTGGAGACACCGGTCTCCCGGAAGATCATCGCGGGCGAAATCCAGCCGCAGTCGCACCTGGTCATCGACAAGGGTGCGGACGGGCTGACCTTCAGCTCAGCCATCGAGCCGGAAGTGGTGGAGTAACCCCTCCGGCCTTCAGGGCGAACGCCATTCACGGCGAATCCGACAAAAACGGATTCGCCGTTTTTGTATTCTCTCAGCGGGGCAGAGAGTAGAGGAAGAGACGTGTGCCGAACCCTTCCGGCAGTTCAAAACGCTCCGTCACCTGCCAACGGATGGTACGCCCCGCGCAGAGCTGTTCGAGCGCCGGCAGATCCTCCGCCGCCTGTTCGGGGGTCTTGTAGAGGATGAAGCGCCCGTGCCGGTTGGTGAAATTCCCGGCGTCCTTCCAGATCACCGGCGCCGGAGCCACCGCACGGGCGGTCACCACGTCGAATCGGGATTTGAACTCCCCCTTGCGGTTGAGTTCGCAGGAGCGCCCGGTCACCACACGTACGTTGTCGAGTTCGAGCAGCCGGGCCGCCCGTTCGACAAACGCCGCCTTCTTGCCGGTGGAGTCGATCGGGGTGAGCAGAAGATTGGAGAACGCCAGCGCCAGCACCAGCGAGGGGAATCCCGCGCCGCAGCCGATGTCCGCCACCCGCAGCCGCGCCTCCCGGAATTCCGGGAAGTACCGGGCGATCGCCAGCGAGTCGGCCACGTGTTTCACGGCGAACTCTTCGACGCCGGTAATCCGGGTCAGATTCAGCGTCCGGTTGGTTTCCAGCAGATAGTCGCGGAAGAGGTTGCAGCGCTCGACAAACCGCTCCGGCTCTGCCACGCCGCACTCCGCGGCATAGGATGCAAGATCGAACGCCATCGTCACCGCCCTCCGGTCAACACCGCCGCAACCAGCATCGCCGCCGCCAGCACGATCAGAAATCCGGCGCTCGCCCAGCGCCACCGCGGATTGCCGCAGCAGAGCCGGATCCAGTCGCGCAACGCGCACGGACGCCCCGAGACCCAGATGCCGCCGAACCCGAAAATCCACGCAAGCAGAGCAAGAACCGGCGTTCCCGCCGCGTGCACGTTGAACGACTCGTGCACCAGATAGTAGGCCCACAGGATCATCGAACCGCCAATCGCGCGCGCCAGCAGATAGTCGAGAAAGAAGTAGGAGAGCACCGGCACGATCACCGCCAGCGGCCAGAGCAGCGGCAGCAGGAATCCGGGCGACACCACCTGCGCATGGGAGACGCAGAGCCCCAGCGCGACCCAGCCGAGCAGAAGTCCGCCGAGGCGGTTGCGCGGCCAGGATTCGAACCGGGCGAGATTCCCGGGCGAGAGCCGCAGTGTCCACCCGGCAACTGCAAGCAGAAGAATGCCGCCGACGGCGGAGGCGGTGCGGTAGAGGAGAAGTTCATTCATGGCATGTTGTTCCTTTGTAATTTTCCCGCCAGTGGTCGATCATCCGCCGGGCGATTGAGCCCGGCTGGGGCACTTCGGGCATATCCGCCGGCGTGTAGAATCCGGCGGCGGTGATTTCCGTCATATCCGGCACCGGCACCGCCCCCTCCTCCGCCAGTTCGGCGGTGAATCCCGCCATCAGCGAATTCGGATAGGGCCAGCTCTGGCTGGCGAAGTAGCGGATGTTCTTCACCTCGAGCTTCACCTCCTCCCGGAGCTCCCGGCGCACCGCCTCCTCCATCGTTTCGCCCGCCTCGACGAAACCAGCGACCAGCCCGTGCATGTTCCCCCGGAACTTCGCGTTGTGCGCCAGAAGCAGCCGCCCCGCCCCGTCGGTCACCGCCACGATGATCGCCGGTGCGATCACCGGGTAGAAGAGCGCCCCGCAGGCCTCGCACTGGCGGGCGCACTCGGTGGCGTGATCGATCAGAGGGGCGCCGCAACGGCCGCAGAACCGGTGGTTCCGCCGCCAGAAGGCGAGCTCGCGGCCGCGGCAGACCGCGATCTCCTCGGCGCCGCCGAGCAGGAGGCGCGCCGAACGCAGATCGACCGGACGCAGCGGTTCCGGCACCGGCGCATCCTGCGGCAGAGGAATCACCGAACACTCAAAGCGGTCGATCCTGCCGATCAGCAACCGTTCCGAACCGGCGAGCGCCGGCGGCAGTTCCGCGACGGTCGGCAGCCGGAGCGAATCGGGGGCCTCCTCGACCAGAACCAATGCGTCTCCCCGGAGCGCGACCACCAGCTCCTCCGGAGAAACCGCCTCGCGGCGCAGTTCCGCCGCGGTGGGGATGAATCGTCTCATGGCCGCACCTCCCCGTCAAGCCGGAAAAATTCCCGTCCGTTCCGGGTCGTCAGCCGGGCGATCTCCTCCACCGTCCGCCCCCGCTCGACCGCAATCTGCGCAGCCACCAGAATGAGATAGCCGGGGTGATTCGTCGAACCGCGATGCGGCACCGGAGCAAGATAGGGGGAATCGGTCTCGATCAGCAGACGGTCGTCCGGAATCACCCGGAGCGCCTCGCGGATGTTTTCCGCCCGTTTGAAGGTGACCATGCCGGTCACTCCGCAGTAGCCGCCGAGCGCGAGAAATTTCTCCGCCCACGCCGGGGTTCCGGCGAAGCAGTGCACGACGAACCGCCCGCCCGCCGCGGCGAAGTCGCGCAGCAGATCGTACGCATCGGCGTAGGCATCCTCCGCACCATCCCGGTCGCGGATGTGGATGATCGCCGGCAGATTCCATTCGAGCGCCAGCTTGAGAAACTCCTCGAGCACGCTGCGCTGCACGTCGCGGGGGGACTCCTCATAGTAGTAGTCGAGCCCCAGCTCGCCGACCGCGACGAGGCGGGGATGGCCGCGGAACGAAGAGAAGTCCTGCGCCTCCTGCCGGTAGCTCTCCGCCTGGTGCGGATGCACTCCGACGGCGAACCAGGCGTCGGGGGCCACCTGGGCAAACTCCCGCGCCCGGCAGCTTTCGAGATAATCCCCGCCGACCGCCAGCAGGAGAATGCGGTCGACCGCCCCCCAGCTGTTCTGCGGCGGCACCGCAAGTTCCGCGGAGATCATCCGGCAGAACTCCAGCGGCGAACTCTCGCCGTAATAGTGAAAATGTGTATCGAAAATCTCCATGAATGTTCACCTCTTTTGCTTGAACAACCCATCAAAAATATACCGCAGCTCCCGCAGTGTCTCCTTCGGCGAGAGGTCGTGGATCAGCAGGGCCGGTTCCCCGTCGGAATCCGTGCCGAAATCGACCAGTTTGAGCGCCTGAATCCGGCGGATGAAATCACTGACTCCGGCTGTTGCTCCCCGCTGAAGATCGATCTCCGGGCGGGTCAGCGTGCCGCGAACCGGCAGTGTCAGCGGAATGCCGCCGATGGAGAGCTGCGACTCCAGCTGAAGTTTCTGTTCGCTCCCGAGCTGAAACCGGCCGGAAAATCCAATCCGGTCGATCCAGTCGCCGAGGAAACGGCACTCCCGCACGATCACCTCGCCGTGATCGGCGGAGAGATCCAGATCCCCGGAGGAGAACTGAATCGTCCGCAGTGTCTGCTGCAGGGAGGACGCGCTGAAGATCCTGCCCGGCAGAGCCGCCAGCTCATCCGGCATCAGCGTGGAAAGTTTCCCCGCCAGATCCACCGGCAGCAGAAGCAGACGGCCGAACAGCGTGTTGGCAACTCCGTTCGGAATGACGACATTGCGCAGTTTCATCCGGAAATACCCGGAAAGGGTGTTGAGAAATCCGTTCTCCCGCCCGTCATCCAGCCAGGACAGACGCGTATTGAGCGACGAAAGCACCCCTTCGAACCCGTCATCGCGGACTCCGGCAAGCAGCTCCAGCAGCGGACGGCACGCCAGGCGGTCGTCGCCGCGCACCGCCAGTTCGCCCCGGATCCCCTCCGGCCGGCTGGAGGCGCGCCCCTCCGCATCGAACCGCGCGCCATTCAAGGTAAAGTTGAGATATTCGGAGCGCGCCTCCCCCTCCTTCAGCCGGAACCTGCCCTCCAGCGTCGCCTCCAGCTCCGGCGCGAGGCGGAGTTTTTCAAACCGGCAGCCGAAATCCACCGGACGGCGGCCGAAAAAGAGCGCCGGAACCCGCCGCCCGGCAGGACGAGCCCCGGCCCGGAGCGTCTCCGCCGGCGCCCCGTCCCCGCGCGGCGCGGCCTCTTTCCTTTCGGAGGAGCGAAACGCTCCGTCACGGGAGAAGAGCTTCAAAAGTTCCCCCAGTTCGACCCGCGGCGACGAGAGCCGGACGGCAACCGGTCCATCCTCCTGGAAGCGGTCCACCCGGCACTCGCCGGTGAAATCCGCCAGCGGCAGTTCCGCACGATTGAATTTCAGCTGAAAGTTTCGCACGGCCCACTGCCGCGGCGAACTTTCAAATACGGCCAGCAAGCGGCCGTTGCAGGGCAGCTCCTCCCGGGTCGCCGCCAGCCAGCGGGAACACTCCAGCGCCACCGCCGCCCGGAACGCTTCAAAATGGTTCTGCGCCGTCACCTGAACTTTGCCGGTCAACTGCGCCTCCCGCGCCAGGGTCGGCGAGAAAAGTTTGAGAAACTGCTCGTTGAGGTAGCGCAGCTGCCACTCCCCCCGGTAGCGTCCCTCCTGAAACTGAAAGGTTCCGGGGCACTCCAGCCGCAGAGCGGGGCGGCCGTGACGGCGCAGATAGAAATCCGCCGTCTTGATCTCCACCGTGTTGAAATCGGGGAAATACAAAGAGAGGCGGTTCTGCACCCCGAATCCGGAGAACTCCTTCGCGCCGCATCGCAAGCCGATTCCGTCGAGGGCGCACTCCCCGTCGATCACGCCGCCGTCGAGCTGACGGTTCAACCGTCCGGTCAAGGCGCACTGAAATTCTCCGGCCAGCACCCTGCCCCGCTCCGGAGGCAGAAACGGATTGACCAACGAGAGCGGTCCGGCGCAACGGAAGGAAAACTCCGGCCCGTGATTCAACGTTCCGCTCTGCGGAAACCAGGAGAAGGAGTTCAGCTGAAGCGTCGCAAACGGTTTCCCCGCCCGTTCCGCCGTCAGCTTGCCGTCGCGAATGTGAACACTCCTCCCGCCGTCGGCAAAGGCGACCGCCGCGCTCAGGTCCGCCGGAGAGACGCCCGCCCGCCGCCAGATTGCGACAAAAGGCGCGCATGCCGGCTCAAACCAAGTCGCCAGCTCCGGCACCAGCCGCTCAAACCGCAACTGCAGTTCCGCTTCGCCCCGTCGCAGAGATCCCTTGCCGGAACAGGCGAGCGCGCCGATCTCCTGCGCCTCCTTCTGCAGCGAGAGCGTGACGCTGTTCGCCTGAAAATCGAAATTGCGCCGCAGTTGCAGATCCAGCCCGAACAGCGCCTCATCCGCCGGAATCCGGCGGCCGCCGATTTCGCCCCGCCCCTTCTCCAACCGGCCGTTGCCGAGCACGCCGACCGAGGAGAGATTATGCCGACACAGCAGCTGAACCTTGCCCGACAGCTGCCCCCCGATGCCGCGGACGGGGGAGTCGCCGGGCAGAGCAAACCGCAGGAGTTGCAGGTCAAAGCGGTCCAGAACCAGATCGAATTCGGCATTTTCCCGCTTTTCATCCGCCCGCGTCAACCAGCTGTAGCGGACCGGCCGGCGCAGCCGCAACGACGCACTCTCCCGGCCGCCGGCCGTCATCGTTGCGGAAAAGCGGGCAAGATCGATCTCGCTTCGGTTGAGATCCACCACCGCCCGATGGGTCACGTCGAGGCGGAAATCCGGGACATCAATCCGTTCCAGACCGAAAATCGCCTCGCCGGTCCGCGTGAGCCGGATCATTCCGTCGGAAGAGAAGCGGCGGTCGCCGTAGGAGAATTTGCCGCGGCACTCCAGCGTCGCCTCCCCCGGATTGAAGCCCAGCCCGAGATCGGTGCAGACCGCCAGCACCTCCGGCGAGACCGTTCCCCGGGTGAAGTCGGCGCGAATGGAGAAGGGCGCCCACTGCATCGCCCCGGAAAGATCGATGACACTGCGCGGTTCGCCGTTCCGGGACTGCACCAGATGAAATTGCTCCACATCGACGCCGCGCCCCCTCGCCCGGGCCTTCATCTCGAGCGACAGAGCTCCGCCGTGCAGCTCCGCGCCGCCGACCCGCCCCGCGAGCCCGGCCAGTTCACACTTCAGCTCGAGTGATTCCGGGAACAGCGCCTCGTTGAGATGGGAGTTCAGCACGAGCGTCATCCGCCCGTCATCCACCTGACTGGCCCGGCTGGTCGCCAGTTTCACCCGGCCGGAGAGTTCCGCGGAAAACAACTCCCCGTTGCGGAAGACGGGCGCACTGCCGGAGAGGTTGGAAAGTTCAAACGCCCCCCCCGCGCCGGTTTGCCCGTACACCAGCATCAGCCGGGAATCGACAATCCGGATTTGCGAAAGATCGAATTGGAGCGGCTTTTTCCGTTGCGTTTCCGGGTCCCGCCGCACCGCGGATTCGGCAGGCTCCTCCGGCGTTTTCCCGGAGCTGTCCTGCGCCCGCGGCCGGAAACAGCTCCAGCCGCCGGGCACCCGGAACAGAGTGAATTCCCCCCGTTCAACCAGAATCTCCGAAAATTTCAGCGTCCCGCCGAACAGCTCCGGCAACCCGTAGCGGAACGCCGCGCGGCCGGCGGAGAAACAGGGGGCATCCGCCGGCCCGATCCGCAGGTTTTCCGCCTCCAGGCGGGAAGAAAAACAGGACCAGTTCACCTGATCCGCGACGATTTCGATTCCGGCGCGGCGCGAAACCGCCGGCAGAACAACCCGGCTCAGAAAAAATGAGCCGCAAAGAAAGAACCCGGTGAAAATTCCCGCAAGAACCACCGGGATCGCTCCGAGCAGAGTGTATTTAACCGGCCTTCTCATCGCCCGGATGGAGGGATTTCCCTTCAGCGGGCAAAGACCCGCTCCAGCTCTTTCTGGAACGCTTCAATATCCGCCTGCGTCGGCTTCTCCCCGCGCAGATTCTCCAGCCCCAGCCGCCCGAACTGGTCGACGTACCATTCGGCGGAGGAGCCGGAAGCGAACTTCACCGTACCGGAGAGCGCCGTTCCCGGACGGACCAGCTTGCTCACCTCCACCACGGTCTTCCCGTCCCCGGGCACCGCTTCCACGTCGGGTTCGAGCGCGTCTCCGCCCTCGGCGCCCGCCTTCGCCTCAGCCTCCTTCGCCGCTTCCGCCGCGGCTTTCTCCTCGGCCTTCGCCTTCGCCTGCGCCTTCGGGTCGTGTGCGTTCCAGTCGATGCCGTCCAGCTCGGACGCCATGATCCGGATGTCCATATAGGTCAGTTTCTGATTGAACTTCTCATTGACCAGCTGCTGCAGGTCGGAAAGGGATGTGCCTTTCGCGATCTCTCCGGCCATGAACCGTTTGACTTCGAGTTCCATTTCCTTTTCCATCACGGCTGTCTCCTCCTGGAATTATTTTTCTTGCCGGCCCTCTTTTCCGCCGGACGGCGGCGCGGTCTCTCCTCGCGGCGGATGCTCTCCACCTTCTTCGGCCGGGCCCGCAATTCGAGCTCGATCGGCAGCCCGGTCAGCCCGAACGCCTGCCGAAGCACATTCTTGAGAAAAGTCAGGTAATTCTCCGCACAGTAGGCCGGATTGTTGACGAAAAGCAGAATCCGCGGCGGCTTCATCCCGATCACCGACGCATAGAATAGCTTCAGCGGCGCCGCCCCCGTCACCGGCGGCGTATTCTGCTCCACCGCATCAGCCAGCACCCGGTTGAGCACGCCGGTCGGAATCTTCAGCTCCAGCTGCTCCATCACCTCGGCGATCTGATCGAGCAGCCCGCCGAGATTGGAACGGTCACGCGCACTGATAAACACCGCCGGAGCATAGTTCATCCCCGGCAGAGAGCGGCGCAACTCCGCCTGAAGCTGTTTCAACCGGTGCTCGTCCCGGCAGAGGTCGAACTTGTTCGCCACGATCACGCACCCCTTGCCGGACTCCCGGATCATCGACGCGATCCGGCGGTCCTGCGCGGTCATCCCGTCCGCACTCGCCTCGACCACGAACAGAACCAGATCGGCCCGCGCCACCGCCGCCTGCGCCCGCATCACACTGAAAAATTCGACCACGGTATCCACCTTGGCCTTCTTGCGCAGCCCCGCGGTATCGACCAGCACCGCCGGCCGAAGCTCCCCCTGGTAGCGGATCTGGAAATCCACGTCGATCGCGTCGCGGGTGGTCCCGGCCACGTCGCTCACCATCACGCGCTCCTCGCCGAGCAGCGCGTTGACCAGAGAGGACTTCCCGACATTCGGGCGGCCCACCACCGCAATGTTGACCGGCGCCGGAGCATCCGCGGCGGGTTCGCCCGCCGCCGCCTCTCCCTCCGGCAGCAGCCGGAGCGCCGCTTCCACCAGCGCATTCACGCCGCGGCGATGCAGACAGGAGACCGGATAGACCCGTTCGAAACCGAGCTGCATGAACTCCACGGATTCGCCGTCCAGCTCCGGATTGTCACACTTGTTGGCGGCGAAGAGCA
>OIWS01000771.1_pt1 | contig 37386 bp, 29 predicted proteins | sample 1587611 | NCBI WGS metagenome assembly OIWS01 (sample SAMEA3888919, study PRJEB22519) | human gut metagenome | biome: human gut; feature: human-associated habitat; material: faeces | place: Denmark | collected 2010 | reverse complement strand
TGTGGAACACACACTCGAAGTGCGGCGACTGCCGCATGGAGCTCATCGCGGCGCATGCCGCCGCCCTCGGCCTCCCGCCCGCGCGCGTGGAGGAGGTGCTGGACTGCGCGACGTGTGACGATGCGCTCCGCATCCTGAAAGAAGAACAGTTATATGACGCGGTGCTGGCCCGCCTCGCGGAGCGCATCGAGTTTCATCTTGCGCACAAGTGCGGCGAGATGGCCGCCGGCGCGATCGTATTTTCCAAAGAATATGGCCTCCTGTGCCGGACCAGCCGCGCGCAGGAGCTGCTGGGAACCATTATGGAGGGATAACTATGGTACATTTTGTCGGCGCCGGGAGCGGCGCACCGGACCTCATCACCGTGCGCGGCGCGCGGCTGCTCGGCGAGGCGGACATCGTCATCTATGCCGGGTCGCTCGTCAATCCAGCGCTGCTGGACGCTACGAAGCCGGGCTGTGAGATCCACGACAGCGCGAAAATGACGCTGGAGGAGGTCATTGCCGTCATCCGTCAGGCCGAGGCCGAGGGCAAGACCACTGTCCGTCTCCATACCGGCGACTCGAGCATCTATGGCGCTGTGCGGGAGCAGTTTGACGCGCTGGAAAAGCTGGGCATCGACTATGATGTCTGCCCCGGCGTCAGCGCCTTCTGCGGGGCCGCCGCGGCGCTCCGCGCGGAATATACGCTCCCGAACGTCAGCCAAACGGTCATCATCACGCGCGCACCCGGCCGCACACCCGTTCCCACCCGCGAGTCCATCCGCGCCCTCGCGGCCCACCACGCCACCATGGTTCTCTTCCTCAGTACGTCGCTGACAAAGCAGCTTCAGGCCGACCTGCTCGCGGGCGGCTACGAGGCGGAAACGCCGGCCGCCGTCGTTTACAAGGCGACGTGGCCAGAGGAGAAGATCTTCCGCTGCACCGTCGGCACGCTGCACGATACTGTCACGGCCAACGGCCTGACGAAGACGTCGCTGATCGTGGTCGGCGGCTGCCTCGGGGGCGACTATCTCCGTTCGCTGCTCTACGACCCCTCGTTCACGACCGAATTCCGCGAGGCCACAAAATGAACATTGCGATTTTCGCTTACAGCCGTACTGGATGCAAAACGGCGCGGCGTATCTGTATGGCGCTGCCGGAGGCGGAAACGCTTTGTTATGCGGTGCCGCGGCTGGCGGAGCCGGGATTTCTGCCGCTTGAAAAAGCGGTCTATGGCGCGGCGTTTTCGGAAATGGACGCGCTGATCTTTGTCGGTGCGGCTGGGATCGCGGTGCGGGAGATCGCGCCGTATGTCCGCGACAAACGGACGGATCCGGCGGTGCTCGGCCTCGACGAGCGGGCGAATTTCGTCATTCCGCTGCTCTCCGGGCACATCGGCGGGGCCAATGCGCTCGCCCGCAGGCTTGCCGCAGCGCTCGGCGCGACCGCCGTCGTCACCACGGCGACGGACGTGAACGGCAAATTTTCTGTCGACACCTGGGCGGCGGAGCACGGCTGCGCAATCTCCGATATGGGGGGCGCCAAACAGATTTCAGCGGAAATTTTAGAGCATTCTGTTCCGGTTTGCAGCGATTTTCCGATTCAAGGTCCGCTGCCGGACGGGCTGGTTTTGGGCGAGTCCGGCGAGCTCGGCATCTATGTCGGTTATCGGTGTTCTGCACCGTTTATGCACACGCTGCGCCTTGTGCCGCGCGTGCTGCGCGTTGGAGTCGGCTGCCGGAAGGGCATCTCGAGGGAAGCCGTCGAGGCAGCTATTCAAACGGCGTTTGCGAGCCATGACTTAGATTTGAATGCGGTGAAGGGCGTCTATTCCATCGACTTAAAGCGGCAGGAGGCGGGGCTGCTCGCCGCCTGCGAAGAGCATGGCTGGTCCGCGACATTTTATACAGCGGAAGAATTGCGGGCTGTGACGGGGGAGTTCACCGAATCTTCCTTCGTGCAGGGGGTGACAGGCATCGGCAACGTCTGCGAACGGGCGGCGATGCTGGGCGCGGAGCGGCTTCTGGTTCGGAAGTGTGCGGGAAACGGCGTGACCATTGCGGTCTCGGCGGAAACATGGGAGGTAGACTTTGGGTAAGGTATTTATCGTGGGCATCGGCCCCGGAAATGAGGAAAACAGGACTATTCGTGCTGACCGGGCGCTGGAAGCGTGTGATGTGATCGCCGGTTACCCGGTCTATGTCGATCTGGTGAAGGACCGCTATCCCGGCAAGGAGCTGATCTCTACGCCGATGACGCAGGAGGCCAGGCGCTGCCAGATGGCGCTCGACCTCGCGAAGAGCGGGAAAACCGTGGCGCTCGTCTGCTCCGGCGACAGCGGGATCTACGGCATGGCCGCGCTGGTCTATGAGCTGCGCGGCGAGAACAGCGAGCCGGAGGTCGAGGTCGTCCCCGGGCTGACCGCCGCGTGCAGCGGCGGCGCGGTGCTCGGCGCGCCGCTGACGCATGATTTCGCGGTCATCAGTCTGTCCGACCGGCTGACGCCCTGGGAGACCATTGAAAACCGGCTGCGCTGCGCGGCGGAGGGCAACTTTGCCATTGCGATCTACAACCCGGCGAGCCACGGCCGCCCTGACCACTTAAAGCGCGCGTGTGACATTTTACTGCGTGTCCTGCCGGAGGAGCGGCTCTGCGGCATTGTCCGCAACATCGGACGTGAGGGGCAGAGCAGCCGCATTCTGACGCTCGGCGAACTGCAAGCGGCGGATGTCGATATGTTCTGCACCGTGTTTGTTGGAAATTCGTCCACAAAGGTCGTAAACGGCGCGCTCATCACGCCGAGAGGATACCGGAATGTATAAAATTTGCGTGTTCGGCGGCACGACCGAGGGCCGCGAACTGGTGGAATTTCTGAATGCGCAGCCGTGCGAGGTCACGGCCTGTGTGGCCACGGAATATGGACAGGCGCTGCTGCCCGAGGCAGAGCGGCTGACCGTTTCGGCCCGCCGGCTGCCGGCCGATGAGATCAAGGCGCTCTTGACGGACAGACAGTTTGACCTCGTGATCGACGCGACGCACCCCTACGCGGCGTCGATCACGAAGAGCATCGCCCGCGCGTGCGCCGAGACCGGTGTGGAGCGCTGGCGGCTGCTGCGCGGCGCGTCGGATGCGCCGGAGGATGCCGTTTTTGTCGAAAGCACCGAAAAAGCGATCGAATTTTTGGATCAAACAGAGGGAAACATCCTGCTCACCACCGGGAGCAAGGAATTGAAAGCATACAGTCAGATCAAGGACTTTGCGGAGCGCGTCTATGCGCGCGTGCTGCCGCTGGAGGACTCGCTCGTGCTTTGCCGTGAGGCGGGCGTCAAGGCGGCGCATATTCTGGCAATGCAGGGGCCATTCTCGGAGGAGATGAACACGGCGATGCTGCGCGCCATCGGCGCAAAATGGCTGGTGACGAAGGACGGCGGGGCCGCGGGCGGCTTCGCGGAAAAGGCGGCAGCCGCCGCGAAGACCGGCGTGCGCCTTCTGGTCATCGGACGGCCCGCAGAGGCGGACGGGATCGGACTTTCAGAGACGGTCGCGAGACTCTGTGCGCGGTTTTCGTTTGGGCGCGTGCCGCATGTTTGCGTTGTGGGCATTGGGCCCGGCAGCGAGGCGGCGCAGACGGGCGAGGTCCGTGCAGCGATCGAGCATACGGACTGCCTGATCGGCGCGGCACGGATGCTGGAGGTAGCGGCCCGGCCCGGTCAGCTGCGTGTCGCGGCCATCGCGCCGGACGCGATCGCGGCGGCCATTGCGGCGCACCCGGAATGTTCGAATTTTACGGTCCTGATGTCCGGGGATACGGGATTTTTCAGCGGCACGAAGAAACTGCTCCCGCTGCTGCCGAATTGTCATGTCCGCGTGTTGCCGGGGTTGAGCTCGATGAGCTATCTCTGCGCGCGGCTCGGGAAGCGCTATGAGGAGGCCGTGCCGGTCAGTCTGCATGGGCGGGAACACGACATCGCGGCCGATGTGCGCGCACAGGAAACGGTCTTCGCGCTCGTCGGCGGCGAGGGCGGCATGGCGAAGCTCTGCGCGCGGCTCGTGGATGCGGGCCTTGGCGCGGTGCGCGTCAGCGTCGGCGAGCGGCTGAGCTACCCGGACGAGAAGATCACCTGCGGGACGGCGGCAGAGCTGGCATCGCGGGAATTTGACAAGCTCAGCGTGGCGCTGATCGAAAATCCGGCCCCGGATGCGGTCGTGACGCACGGGCTGCCCGACGAGGTATTTTTGCGGGAGATGGATCCGGCGCACGTTGTGCCGATGACAAAAAGCGAGGTGCGTGCCGTCTGCCTTTCCAAGCTGGCGCTGACGGAGCGCGCGGTCTGCTGGGATGTCGGCGCGGGCACCGGTTCGGTCTCCATTGAGATGGCTTTGCAGGCGAAGCGCGGACGCGTGTACGCCGTGGAGCGACAGGAAGATGCGCTGGCGCTGCTGGCGCGCAACAAGGCGGCGTTTTCCGCCGGGAATCTGGAGATTGTCTCCGGTACGGCCCCGGCGGCGTGCGAGGCGCTCCCGGCGCCGACGCATGTGTTCCTCGGCGGGACCGCGGGAAATTTGAACGGGATATTGGACGCCGCGCTGCGGAAGAATCCGCACGTCCGCATCGTGGCGACGGCGGTGACGCTGGAGTCTGTGGGGGCGCTGGCGGCGCGCATGGCGGACTTTGAAAAGGCGGAATGCGTCAGCCTGCAGGCGGCCCGTGCGCGGACGGCCGGAAGCTATCACCTGATGCAGGGACAGAACCCTGTGTATATTTTCACGATGCAAAAAAGGAGAGAACAGGCATGAAATGGTCCCTATTCGCACTTTGCATCGGATTTTGCATCGATCTGCTGATCGGTGATCCGCACGGCCTGCCGCATCCGGTGGCCGCGATCGGACATCTCATCTCACTGCTGGAACGGCTGTTCCGCCGCCTTTTTCCGAAGACGCCCGGCGGCGAGCGGGCCGCCGGAGCCTGTATCTGGATCCTGACGGCACTGATCGCTGCGGCCCTTCCGGCGCTGCTCCTCTGGGGCTGCGCGCGCGTGAGCGTCTGGCTGCGGCTGGCGGTGGAGAGCGTGATGTGCGGACAGATCCTCGCGGCGAAGTCGCTGCGGGACGAGAGCATGAAGGTCTATGCGGCGCTGAAGCATGGGAGTCTGGACGAGGCCAGACAGGCCGTGTCCATGATCGTCGGACGCGACGTGGCGCGGCTGGATGCGCGCGGCGTGATGCGCGCGGCGGTGGAGACCGTGGCGGAGAACACGTCGGACGGCGTGATCGCGCCAATGCTGTTTCTGGTGATCGGCGGCGCGCCGCTCGGTTTTTTCTACAAGGCCGTGAACACGATGGATTCGATGCTTGGCTATGTGGAGCCGCCGTACAAGGACATCGGACTTGTGCCCGCGCGGATGGACGATGTGTTCAATTTTATCCCCGCGCGGCTGTCGGCGCTGCTGATGCTGGCGGCGGGGGCGCTGCTGCAGCTGGATGTGAAAAACGGCTGGAAGATCTTCTGCCGGGATCGCTGCAAGCATGCGAGCCCGAACTCGGCGCAGACGGAATCGGTCTGCGCGGGACTGCTGGGGCTGCGGCTGGCGGGCGATGCGTGGTACCACGGGGTGCTGCACAAGAAGGACTATATCGGCGACGCGAAGCGGGAGATCGAACTGGAGGACATCCCGCGCGCGGGGCGGCTGATGTATCTGACGGCGGTTCTGGCGCTCGTGGTGTTCGGCGCGGGGAAAGCGCTGTTGATCGTTCTGTGAATTTTGAGGAAATGCGATGCTTTATGGAGTTAAAAACCCGCATGGCGGGGACCGATACGGCGATGGGATCGCGCTCGACTTTTCGGCGAACGTGAGTCCGCTCGGCACGCCGAAGTGTGTGACCGAGGCGATCGAACGGGGCCTGCCTGAGCTTTACCGCTATCCCGATCCCTACTGCCGGGCACTTGTGCAGGCGATCGCGCGCTATGAAGGGGTGCCGGGAGAATTCATTCTCTGCGGGAACGGCGCGTCTGAGCTCATCTACGCCTATTGCGAGGCCGTGCGGCCAGGGCGCGCGATGGAGCTTGCGCCGACATTTTCGGAGTATTCGCTGGCTTTGCAGCGGAGGGGCTGCGGGGTCGTGCGCTTTGCGCTCAGTCAGGAGGAAAAGTTTGACTTGCAGGAGCGCTTTCTGGCGCGTCTTGCGCGCGAAAAGATCGATGCGCTGTTCCTCTGCAATCCGAATAACCCGACGGGGCGGCTGATCGCGGGCGGGCTGCTGGAAAAGATCCTGCGTGTCTGCCGAGAGAACAACATTGCACTGTTTGTCGACGAGTGCTTTTTGAGCCTGTCGGACGGCGGCACCGATCTGACGCCGTTTTTGCGGGAGTTTCCGCAGCTTTTTGTTCTCAAGGCCTTTACGAAGAGCTTTGGTATGGCGGGGCTGCGGCTGGGGTACGGCTTGAGCGCGGATGAGGCCTTGCTGCGGAAGATGTCGGCGGCGGTGCCGCCGTGGAATGTCTCGGCGCTTGCACAGGCGGCGGGCGTCGCCGCGCTGGGCGATGCGGAATTTTTGGAGAGGAACCGCGCGGTCATCCGCGCGGAGCGCCCGCGGCTCGAAGAACGGCTGCGGGAGCTTGGCTTCTGGGTGTGTCCGTCGCAGGCGAATTACATTCTGTTTCGCGGTGAGGCGGGCTTGGCGGATCGGCTGCGCGAGCGCGGCGCTGCGATCCGCGACTGTGCGAATTTTGAGGGCCTGGGGCCGGGATGGTATCGCGCGGCTGTGCGGCTGCGGGAAGAAAATGATGCGCTGCTGGATGCGATGCGGCGGGCGAGGGAGGATGGAAGATGGCGCTGAATCTGATGCTGCAGGGAACGATGTCGAACGCGGGGAAGAGCCTGCTCGCCGCGGCGCTCTGCCGCATTTTCCGGCAGGACGGTTATCGCGTGGCCCCGTTCAAGAGCCAGAACATGGCGCTGAACTCCTTCATCACGGCCGAAGGCGGCGAGATGGGCCGGGCCCAGGTGGTGCAGGCAGAGGCGGCGGGGATCGCGCCGGATGTGCGGATGAACCCGATTTTGCTGAAGCCGACGACGGACTCTGGCAGCCAGGTGATCGTGAACGGACAGGTCGTAGGCAACATGCGCGCGACGGAATATTACCGGCGGAAACGGGAATTTCTGCCTGCGGTGACGGCGGCATATGAGAGTCTTGCGGCGGAATATGACGTGATCGTCATCGAGGGCGCGGGCAGCCCGGCAGAGATCAACCTGAAACAGGACGATTTTGTGAACATGGGGCTGGCCAAGCTGGTCGATGCGCCGGTGCTGCTGATCGGGGACATCGACCGGGGCGGCGTGTTCGCGCAGCTCTACGGGACGATCGCGCTGCTGGAGCCGGACGAGCGTACGCGCGTCAAGGGGACAATCGTGAACAAGTTCCGCGGTGACCGGGCCATTCTGGAGCCGGGACTGCGGCAGCTCGAGGCGCTCTGCGGCGTGCCGGTGGCGGGTGTGGTGCCGTACACGACGGCGGACATCGACGATGAGGACAGCCTGACGGAGCGGTTTTCGCGCGACACGGCGCGGAAGCTGGTCGACATCGCGGTCATCCGGCTACCGAAGATCTCGAATTTCACCGATTTTTCGCCGTTTGAGCGATATGAAAATGTGTCGCTGCGGTATGTCGACCATGTGGGCGCGCTCGGCACGCCGGATATGATCCTCCTGCCGGGGACGAAGAGCACGATCGCCGATCTCCGCTGGCTGCGTGAGCGGGGACTGGAAGCCGCGATCCTGAAGGAGGCGGCAGGCGGGACGCTGGTATTCGGCGTGTGCGGCGGATACCAGATGCTGGGCCGGTCCGTTTCGGACCCGGAGGGTGTCGAGGCCGCGGGGCTGACGGAACTGCGGGGCATGGGACTGCTCGAGATGGAGACCGTGTTCCACGGGGAGAAGGTGCAGCGGCAGACGGCGGGGATGTTTTCCGGTGTGGAAGGGATGCTCGCGGGGCTGAACGAACTGCGCTATGAAGGGTATGAGATCCACATGGGCCGCAGCGAGGCACAGATGCCCGCGCTGGCCGGGAACGGGAACGTCTACGGCAGCTATGTGCATGGGATATTTGACGCGCCGGGCATCGCGGATGAGATCCTGAAGGCGATCTGCGCGCGGCGCGGCGTGGCGTTTTCGGCGCTCGGGACCTTCGACCGGGCGGCATATCGGGAGCGGCAGTATGATCTGCTGGCGGACGCGGTGCGCGCGGGATTGGATATGGAATTCGTTTATCGGGTGTTGAGAAAAGAGATTTAGTTTTTTCAAAAGCGGGCGACCAATGGTCACCCCTACGAATTCTATTTCAGCGCGGTGGCAAATCGAAAAATAACAATCCCTCCGTCACGGCTTCGCCGTGCCACCTCCCTTTACACAAGGGAGGCTATCCGCTGCGGCGGGGACGGGCCGATGAGTACCCGCGAGGGGTAGGCCGCATCTGTAACGCTCCTTCGTCGCGAACAGCTGCGCTCGGCATCGGCCCCCACAAGGACCCCATGAAAATCTACGGGATTGCCACACCAGTGACATCGGTCACTGGTTCGCAATGACACGTCTGTTCGTGGGCCTTTGGACTGTGCAAATCCCACACACGATACCACAAAAGCCGCCGGAGGCGGCTTTTGCTGTGAAAGGTACGAATTTATGGCACTTTTTGAGAAAAAGGACGCGGTGAAGCCGCTGCCGCGGCACATTGCCATCATCATGGACGGCAATGGCCGCTGGGCACAAAAGCGCGGTCTGCCGCGCACGGCGGGCCACGCCGCGGGCAGCGAGACGTTCCGCAAAATCGCGACCTACTGCAAAAACCTCGGCCTTGACTATCTGACGGTCTACGCCTTCTCCACCGAGAACTGGAAGCGCTCGGCGGACGAAGTGCGCGCCATCATGGCCCTGTTCGACAAATATCTGCACGAGGCCATCGACGAAATGGAGGCCGATCACATCCGGTTGAAGATTCTTGGTGACCTTGGCCGCATCTCCCCTTCGCTGCGGGCGCTGATTGCGAAGACGGATGAAATTTCGACGCATTACGACGGCTTTCAGGCCAATATCTGCGTGAACTACGGCGGCCGGGACGAGATCGTCCACGCGGCGCGGCAGTTCGCACAGGACTGCGTGGACGGCAAGGCCAGTCCGGATGCGCTGACCGAGGCGCTGTTTGGCGGCTATCTCTACACGGCGGGCATTCCCGATCCGGAGCTGATCATCCGCCCCTCGGGCGAGATCCGGACGTCGAACTTCCTGCCCTGGCAGTCGGCGTACAGCGAATACTATTTTACAGACGTGCTCTGGCCCGACTTTGACGAGGCCGAGCTGGACCGCGCCATCGCCGCCTATCAGGCGCGCGACCGGCGGTTTGGAGGCGTGAAGAAATGAAACAGCGTTTACTCGTGGCCGCGATCGGCGTGCCGCTTTTGATCCTCGTTCTGGTGTTCCTGCCGCCGGTTGCGACGGCGATCCTCGTCGCGGCCATCGCGGGCGCGGCGGCCTATGAACTGCTGCATACGGCCTGCAAGCGGCCAAATGAGTTATACGGCCTGACCATTCTCTACGCGGCGCTCACGGCAATGATGGTCTTTTCGATCACCGCGGTCAAATCGCTTGACATCGACTGGCCTCAAATCCTGTACCCGGCAGCTGCTTTTCTCTATCTTATGGGTCTGTTTTTCTTCGCCGTCCGCACCCACGGCACGGAACATGCCATTCCGTTTACGGATGTGGCGGTCTGCATTGTGGCGGCGTTTCTGTTCCCGGCGATGTACGGCTGCATTGCGCTGCTGCGGAGTATCGGCCCGGCGTTCGCGCTGATGCCGTTCGTCGTGGCGTTCATCGGCGACAGCTTTTCCATGCTCGGCGGCATGGCGTTTGGCCACAAGAAGTTTGCGCCGAACGTCAGCCCGAATAAGACCTGGGCCGGCTTTATCGCGGGCCTGATCGGCAGCGCGCTCGGCATGGTGCTGCTCTGCCTTGTGTACAAATGGGCTTGGCGCATGGAGCTTCCCATCTGGTATTTCGCGCTCGTCGGCGTCGTGGCGAACCTCTTTGGCCAGCTGGGCGATCTGTCCACGAGCCTCATCAAGCGCGAGGCCGGGATCAAGGACTACAGCCACATTTTCCTGACGCACGGCGGCGTGCTCGACCGGTTTGATTCGATTCTGTTCATCGCGCCGGTCGTCTACGCGGCGGTGATGTGGATGGAGGCCGTGCTGTGACGAAGGCCATCTCGATTTTAGGCTCCACCGGCTCCATCGGGCGGCAGACGCTCGACGTGGCGGACGATCTCGGGCTGCGCGTGGCCGCGCTGAGTGCGAACCGCGACGTCGACCGGTTGGAAGCTCAGTGCCGCAAATACCGGCCCGAATTGGCCGTTTTGATGGAAGAATCCGCCGCAAAGGCATTAAAAGTCCGCCTTGCGGATACAACTATACGGGTGGCTTCCGGGATGGAGGGTCTGCTTGAGGCAGCGACGCTGCCCGGTGCAGACACCGTCGTAACGGCCGTCTCCGGCATGATTGGCCTCCGGCCGACGCTCGCGGCCATCCGCGAACGGAAACGCATCGCCCTCGCCAACAAGGAGACGCTCGTCTGCGCGGGCGAGCTCGTCATGCAGGAAGCCGCGCGGTGCGGCGCGGAGATCCTCCCGGTCGACTCGGAACATTCGGCCATTTTCCAGTGTCTGATGGGCTGCCGCGACCAAAAAGAGGTACGGCGTCTGATTTTGACGTGCTCCGGCGGGCCATTTTTCGGCATGACGCGCGAGGAACTTGCCGGAAAGACGAAGGATGACGCGCTGCGGCATCCGAACTGGAAGATGGGCCCGAAGATCACGGTCGACTGCGCGACGCTGATGAACAAGGGCCTCGAGGTCATCGAGGCGATGCGCCTCTACGGCCTGCCGCTTTCTCAGGTCACGGCCATCATCCACCGGCAATCTGTCATCCACTCGCTTGTCGAGTTTGTCGACGGGGCCGTAATGGCGCAGCTCGGCGTGCCGGATATGCGCATCCCGATCGGCCTTGCCATGACCTATCCCGCGCGGCTGCACAATCCCGCGCCCGCGCTCGATCTGCTCGCATGCGGAAACCTCAATTTTGCCGAGATCGACGAAGAAGCCTTCCCCTGCTTCGCGCTGGCGAAGCAGGCTGCGCGTACCGGCGGCACGGCCTGCGCCGCGATGAATGCTGCCAATGAGGTCGCCGTTGCGCGGTTTCTGCGCGATGAAATTGGATTTTACGACATTCCGGCGGCGGCCGAACGTGCGCTGGCGCTGCCTGTGATCCAGGATCCGACGCTGGACGACATTCTGGCCATCGACGCCAAGGCCCGGCGGCTTGCGGCTGTATTGTAAGGGCCGATGCCGAGCGCAGCTGTTCGCGACGAAGGAGCGTTACAGATGCGGCCTGCCCCTTGCGGGTACTCATCGGCCCGCATCCCAGCCGCAGCGGTTAAAGCCCCCCTCTTTATAGAGGGGGGAGATCGCCATGGGCGATCTGGGGGAGAAGATTTTCAAACTCCCCCAGTCATGCTTCGCATGACAGCCCCCTCTTGGTAGAGGGGGCCTTTGGAAATGTAACTTGAATTCTCTCACCGGAAAGGGTGATTTTATGTATATTCTCATTGCCATCCTGATTTTTGGGATTCTGATTTTCGTCCACGAACTGGGCCATTTCCTGACGGCCAAGGCGCTGGATGTGCAGGTGAATGAATTCTCCGTCTGCATGGGGCCAGCCCTCTGGAAAAAACAGCGCGGCGAGACGCTCTACGCCGTCCGCTGCATCCCCATTGGCGGCTACTGCGCGATGGAGGGCGAGGACGAGGAATCGGACAATCCGCGCGCTTTCACGGCAAAGCCCTGGTGGGTGCGGATGCCGATTCTGCTGGCCGGCTCGGCAATGAACTTTTTGACGGGACTTCTGGTGCTGGCGATCCTCTATTCGTCCGTCGCAGGCTTTTCGACCGCGAAGATCACTGGCTTCTTCGATGGCTGCCCGCTGCAATCCGAGCAGGGGCTTCAGGTGGATGACGAGCTTTACAAGATTGACGGGCGGCGCGTCTATATTTACTCCGACGTTGCGATGCTGCTGGGGCGAAACAACACGGGACGGTATGACCTTGTGGTCAAGCGCGACGGTGCGCTTGTCACTTTGAACGATTTTGAGATGACGCCGCAGCTCTACACCGTGGACGGCGAGGAGCAGTATAAATACGGTCTCTATTTCGGGGCCGAGGAAAAGACGTTTGGCGCGGTGATGAAAAACACTTGGTATACGGCGCTGGATTTTGCGCGGCTGGTCTGGATGGGGCTGGAGGATCTGATCTCCGGCGCGGTGTCGGTCAAGGAGATGTCCGGGCCGGTCGGCATTGTGTCGGTCATCGCAGAGACAGGCGAAAATTCGGCCAGCACCGCCGAGGGGCTGATGAACGTCGCCTATCTCGGCGCGTTCATCGCGATCAATCTTGCGGTGATGAATCTGCTGCCGCTGCCCGCGCTCGACGGCGGGCGCATCTTCCTGCTGCTGGTGAACACGCTGTTTACGGCGGTGACGAAAAAGAAAATTCCATCCAAATACGAGGCGTGGATCCACGCGGCGGGGATGATTCTGCTGCTGGGGTTCATGGCGCTCGTGACATTCAAGGATATCTGGACCCTGTTCCAGTAGGAGGCACAAATGACACGGCAAATTCATGTGGGGCCCGTCGCGGTGGGGGGCGGAGCTCCGGTTTCGATTCAATCCATGCTCAACACGCGCACAACGGATGTGGAAGGAGCACTCCGTCAGATCCGGCAGCTGGCCGCTGCCAGCTGCCAGATTGCGCGGCTGGCCATCCCGGATATGGACGCGGCACGGGCCTTCCGTGAAATTTGCGCAGACTCTCCCCTGCCGCTCGTCGCGGACATCCACTTTGATTACCGTCTCGCGATTGCTGCCGCCGAGGCCGGCGCGGCCAAAATCCGCATCAATCCCGGCAATATCGGCGCTCCGGAGCGCGTCAGGGCTGTGGTGGACGTGTGCAAAGAGAAGCATATCCCGATCCGCATCGGCGTGAACGGTGGAAGTTTGGATAAAAGGCTGCTTGAAAAATACGGCCATCCGACGCCGGAGGCCCTGGTCGAGAGCGCGTTTTCGCACCTCGAGCTGCTTGAGGCCAACGGGTTTTACGACACATGCGTCTCGATGAAGTCGAGCAATGTGCCGCTGATGATGGCGGCTTATCGCCTGTTCGCGTCGAAGTCGGACTATCCGCTGCACGTCGGCGTGACGGAGACCGGCACGAAGCGGATGGGCACGATCAAATCTGCCATGGGGATCGGCGGGCTGCTCTGCCTCGGGATCGGCGATACGATCCGCGTGTCGCTGACGGCGGATCCCGTGGAGGAGGTCTATGCCGCGCGGGACATTCTGAAGGCCGCGGGGCTGCGGAAGGACGGCGTGAACATCGTCGCCTGCCCGACCTGCGGGCGGACACGGATCGATCTCATCGGTCTGGCGTCGCGCGTGGAGGAGGCGCTCAAGGATTGCAAAAAGCCGCTGACCGTCGCGGTCATGGGCTGCATCGTCAACGGGCCTGGCGAGGCGCGTGAGGCCGATGTCGGCATCGCAGGCGGCGAGGACTGCGGTGTGCTCTTCGTCCACGGCGAAATGCGCGAAAAGCTGCCCTATAACGAACTGCTGCCCGCCCTGCTGCGGTATGTTGACGCGCTATAACATTTAAAATCTCTCAAATAGAATTTGTAGGGAGCCGATGAGAGCATCGGCCCCTACAAGGTGCGAGTTTCTATTCTGGGCAAGCAAAATAGTTTACATAAGAACGAGGTAATCCATGCAGGAAGTTTATTTCCCCGTACTATTTCCTGAATATACGCCGCAAGAGGGACTTGCGGCGGCGCTGGCACAGCTGTTGGTGACGGCGGCGGAGGTCGATCAGGCCGCGCGGAGCATCCATCTGACGGCAGCCAGCGGCATCTACATCCCGCAGCGGAATCTGCGCGAGGTGGAGCAGGCGCTGCGGCACCGGTATGGGCTGCGCGAGATGTCGCTGACGGTGCGCTACCGCGAGGATGTGCTGCCACAGATGGAGTTCCGCGACCTGGCGCAGGTGCTCATCCGGGCATACTCTCCTGCCGCGGCCATTTTGGCCGGGGCAAAGTGGGAATTGGCCGGCGAGGAGCTGCATGTGCATCTCGCCGCGAACGGCAAGGCCGCGCTCGCGCCTCATCTGGCCAAGGCGGAGGCCTTTTTACAGGAGCATTTCGGCGTCCACAAGACGATTGTGCTCCACTCCGCAACCGAGCTGGAGGGACGCGCCCTTTTCGCTGAGACGGAGCGGCTCCGGCAGGAGGCCATTAAAAATGCACCGGCTGTCGCCGTCGCGGCGGCAGCCGCGCAGAAAAAGAAGGCTGCGTCCGGCCCGTCCGATTCTTCCGGCGGCAATGCCGACCTCATCTTTGGCCGCCCGTTTGGCGGAGAAGTGGTCAGAATCGCCGACCTCAACCTCGACATGTTCCGCGTCGTGGTGCAGGGCAAGGTCTTTGCCGTGAACCACCGCGAGCTGAAAAAGCGCGGGGCGTGGGTCGTATCGTTCGACCTTACGGACTACACCGGCTCCGTCCGCATCAATCAGTTTATGGAGGCCGACAAGGCCAAGCCCATCCTCGACGGCGTGGAGGCCGGGATGTGGGTGAAAATCCAGGGCAAGATGACCTTCGACCGCTATGACAACGAGATGGTCATGCAGCCAAACTCGATTTTGAAGGTTTCCGCGCCGAAGCGCGTCGATACCGCGCCGGACAAGCGCGTCGAGCTCCACCTGCACACAACCATGTCCGCGATGGACGCCCTGACCAAGACCGGCGAGGCCGTCAAGCGTGCGGCCAGCTGGGGCCACCGCGCCATCGCCATTACCGACCACGGCGGCGCGCAGTCCTTCCCCGACGCGATGAAGGCTGCATCGAAGGCCAAGGTCGCCGGGACGGACGAGAACATCAAGATTCTCTACGGCTGCGAAGGATATTATGTCAACGACGTGGACGACCGCATTGCCGTCCACGGCGACCGGGATTTCGACTTCGACCACGAATTTGTCGCGTTCGACCTTGAAACGACGGGACTCAGCTCACAGCACGACACGATCATCGAAATCGGCGCAGCTATCATGCGCCGCGGCGAGGTAATCGACACGTTCCAGACGTTTGTCGACCCGAAACGGAGGCTGCAGCCGAAGATCATCGAGCTGACCGGCATTACGGACGCGATGCTCACCGGCGCGCCGGACATTTCCGAGGCGCTGCCGAAATTTCTGGAGTTCGTCGGCGACCGGCCGCTCTGCGCGCACAACGCGGATTTTGACACCGGCTTTGTCACGGCGGCCTGTGAACGGCTCGGCCTCCCCTTCCAGCCGACGTTCGTCGATACGCTGATCCTGGCGCAGAACCTGCTTCCAGATCTCGGCAAATACAAGCTGAACATTGTGGCCGACGCACTGAGCCTCCCCGATTTCAACCACCACCGCGCCTCGGATGACGCAATCACCTGCGGCTACATGCTGGCGCGGTTTTATACGATGCTTGAGGAGATGGACGTACACAGTTACGCCGCCATCAATTCCAAGATGGAGACGCTCCGCGCGGGCGGCCGCATCTTCGACCGGCGTGCGCGGCATATCATCCTGTTTGCGAAAAACTCGGTCGGCCTGCGCAACCTCTACCGCCTCATCTCCTACGGCAACATCAAATATTTCAAGCGCGTGCCGATCATGCCGAAGTCGGAGCTGCTGCACTGGCGCGAGGGGCTCATCATCGGCTCGGCCTGCGAGGCGGGCGAGCTGTTCCAAGCCGTCATCGCGCACAAGAGCTGGAATGAGCTCAAGCGCATTGCCTCGTTCTACGACTTCCTTGAGATTCAGCCCATCTGCAACAACCGCTTCATGTTGGAGAAGGGCATGGCGGAGAACGAAGAGGAGCTGCGCAGCTTCAACCGCACGATCGTCCAGCTCGGCGAAGCGCTGGGCAAGCCCGTCTGCGCGACCGGCGACGTCCACTTTCTCGACCCGGAGGACGAAATTTACCGCCACATCCTGCTCGCCACCAAGCAGATGCAGGACGCGGACAAGTCGCTGCCCATCTATTTTAAGACGACCGACGAAATGCTGCAGGAATTCTCCTATCTCGGCGAGGAGAAGGCCTATGAGGTCGTCGTGAAAAACCCGAACTTCATCGCCGACTGCTGCGAGACACTGCGGCCCGTGCCGCACAACCTGTTCGCGCCGAAGATCGAAAACTCGGTCGAAGACCTCAACAACCTCGTCTACGGCAAATTCCGCCGCCTCTACGGCGACAACCCGCCGGAGGTCATGCGCAAGCGCGTCGAAACGGAGATGCACGACATCATCTCCTGCCACTATGACGTCATCTATATGTCCGCGCAGAAGCTTGTGCAGAACTCACTCGAGCACGGCTACCTCGTCGGCTCGCGTGGTTCGGTCGGCTCGTCGATTGTGGCTTTCATGTCCGGCATCACGGAGGTCAACTCCTTCGCGCCGCACTATCGCTGCCCACAGTGCAAGTATACGACCTTCGACGTCCCGGACGACTGCGCCTGCGGCGCCGACCTGCCGGACGCGGTTTGCCCGGAGTGCGGGGCGCAGCTGGAAAAGGACGGCTTCAACATTCCGTTCGAGACGTTCCTCGGCTTCGGCGGCGACAAGGTCCCGGATATCGACCTGAACTTCTCCGGCGAATATCAGGCCAAGGCGCACGCCTACTGCGTGGAGATGTTCGGCAAGACACACGTCTTCCGCGCGGGCACGATTGGCACGGTCGCGGAAAAGACGGCCTACGGCTACGTCAAAAAATACCTCACCGAGCGCGAGAAAACCGTCTCCAAAGCGGAAGAAAACCGCCTCGCCGCGGGCTGCGTCGACGTCAAGCGCACCACGGGCCAGCACCCGGGCGGCCTCGTCGTTATCCCGCAGGAGAACGAAATCTGGGATTTCTGCCCCGTGCAGCACCCGGCGGACGACAAGGACTCCGAGTGGATCACGACGCATTTTGAATACCACTCGATGGAGGAAAACCTCTTAAAGCTCGACATGCTGGGCCACGATGACCCGACGATGATCCGCATGCTGGAGGATATGACCGGCGTCGACGCGCAGAAGATCCCGCTTGACGACAAGGAGACCATGTCCATCTTTATTTCGAGCAAAGTGCTCGGCTTTGAGGATGACCCGATTCTCGGCCCGGTCGGCACCTGCGCGATTCCGGAGTTCGGCACAAGCTTCACGCGCGGGATGCTGCTCGAGACGCAGCCGACGAAATTTGATACGCTCATCCGCCTGTCCGGCTTTTCACACGGCACGGACGTCTGGCTCGGCAACGCGCGCGACCTCATTTTGTCCAAGACCGCCAGCGTCAACGACGCCATCGGCTGCCGCGACGACATCATGCTCTATCTCATCAAGTGCGGCATGCCGGAAAAGCGGTCGTTCAAGATCATGGAGGCCGTCCGAAAGGGCCGCGGTCTGCCGGACGGGGCCGAAGAGGAGATGAAGGCCGCCGGCGTGCCGGACTGGTACATCGGCAGCTGCAAGAAGATCAAATACCTCTTCCCCAAGGCGCACGCGACGGCCTATGTCATGATGGCCTTCCGCATTGCGTGGTTCAAGGTGCACGAGCCGTTGGCCTTCTACGCCGCATATTTCTACCGGCGCAGCCAGAAGGGCGGCTTCGACGCGGCGATGATGTGCCACGGCATCGACCTCGTCAAGCAGAAGATTCAGGAGATCAAGGCTGACGAGGATTCGAGCGCCAAGGATGAAGACCTGTTCACCACGCTCGAGGTCTGCTATGAATACTATCTGCGCGGCTTTGACTTCGCGCCGATCGACCTCTACAAATCGCACGCGACGAAGTTTGTCATCGAAGACGGCAAGCTCCTGCCGCCGTTCGTGGCCGTCTCCGGCCTCGGCGAGAGCGCCGCGTGGGACATCATGGACGGCCGCGAGGGCAAGACGTTCCTCTCGATTGAAGAGTTCTCGATGGCCTGCCCGAAGGTTTCGAAGTCCCACATCGAAGACCTCAAAGCCGCAGGCGCCTTTGGCGACCTGCCGGAAAACAACCAGATGACCCTGTTCTGAAAGACGGCCCCGATGGGGCCGTCTTTTTTCTGCCCCGTCGCCGCGGAAAAAGCCCCCCTCTTCGTAGAGGGGGGAGATCGCCGGAGGCGATCAGGGGGAGAATTGTTTTTCAAACTCCCCCAGTCATGCTTCGCATGACAGCCCCCATTTACCAACCAAACCGGGACCCAATGAAATGGTTCCGGTTTGGAAAGGAAGAAGGGGGCTGCGGATATGGAGTTTTCGCCGTCTCGGCGGAAACGCAATGCAGCAGCCTTCTTCTGACGCAGAGGGGGCCTTTGGACAGAGCAGCGCCCCGCCCCTACATAAAATCTCCCCATCCAATTCTGAACCTGAAATTCAGAATTCGTCTCCTTGACAAACCATCCATTGTCTGCTATAACTGTATTACCACAGTTAATACAGTTCGGAGGGATGCGGATGCTACAGCTGAATTATCGCGACCCGAGGCCGATCTATGAGCAGGTCAAATCGGAGTTTCGGCGGCTGATCCTGTCCGGGGCGTTGGCGCGTGGCGACAATCTGCCGAGCGTGCGGGAGCTGGCCGGGTCGCTCGCCATCAATCCCAACACCATCCAGCGGGCCTATCGGGAATTGGAGGCCGAGGGGTACATCCTCTCGATGCCGGGAAAGGGCTCGTTTGTAGCCGACGCCACCGATTTGGAGCGGCAAAAACGGCTTGACGCCGAGCACGCGCTGCGGGCGGCAGCACAATCGCTCGCTGCGCTCGGCTATGGGCCGGACAAGCTGGATGCGCTTTGGGCGCAAGTGAGAGAGGAGTTGGAGCCATGATCCAGGTACAGAATATCACAAAATCGTTCGACGGATTCCGCGCGCTGGACGATCTGAGCTTTACCGTGCCGCACGGCGCGGTCTACGGCCTTGTGGGGCCGAACGGCGCGGGCAAATCCACGGTGCTTCGCTGCATTACGGGCATCTACCGTCCGGATGCCGGCACGGTTTCGGTCGGCGGACTCCCGGTTTGGGAAAACCCGGCGGTCAAGCGGCGGATGGCCTTCATCCCGGATGATCTCTCCGCCCATGCGGGCGATTCGATCCGCGAGATGGCGGGTCTGATGCAGAAGCTCTATCCCCGCTTCGACCTCAGCCGCTATGGACAACTGCGCGAGGTCTTCCAGCTTGACGAGAAAAAGCCGCTGCGCCGCTTCTCCAAGGGTATGCAAAAACAGGCAGCCTTCTGGCTGGCCATCTGCGCGAAGCCCGACTATCTGATTCTTGACGAGCCGGTCGACGGCCTCGACCCCGTGATGCGCCGCCAGATCTGGAGCATCATCCTGGAGGACGTCGCCGCGCATGAGACAACGGTGCTCGTCTCGTCGCACAACCTGCGCGAGCTGGAGGACGTTTGCGATCACGTCGGCGTCATGCACCATGGAAAGCTGCTGCTCGAGCGCAGCCTCTCCGACCTGCAGGACAACATGGTCAAGGTGCAGCTCGTCACGGAGTATCCCATTCCGGACGCACTGGATGTGGTCCACAGCGAACAGGTCGGGCGCATCCAGACACTCATTGTCCGCGGCAATCAGGACACCGTGCAGGAGCTGCTGGCGCAGTGCCACCCGATGCTCTGCGATCTGCTGCCGCTGAGTCTGGAGGAAATTTTCATCTACGAGCTGGGAGGTGTCGACTATGACGTCAAAAACATCGTACTTTGAGCCGGTGCTCTTTCTGCGCGGCCTGAAAAAGACCTTTCCGGTCTGGCTGGCCTATGTGGTGCTGTGGGTTTTGTTCCTGCCGCTGAGCATTCTCAACCGGGCGCAGTGGGACCCGAAGGCAGCCGACATCCGTGAGCTCATCCTCTCCGGGGCCATCGCCTCGGTCATCACGACCGCCGTCCTCGCCCTTGCGCTGGCATGGGTGCTCTTCCGGTTCCTCTTCCGGACGACCACGGCCTACGACATCGCAGCCCTCCCCGTCCGGCGCGAGAGTTTGTTTCTCACGAATCTGCTCTGCGGCCTCGCCATCGCGCTCGGCACGCACCTGCTCATCGCGCTCATCACCTACGGCGCAAGCGCGCTGATTGGTCTCCCGAATTTCGGCGCGTGCCTGCAGCTTGTGTCCGCAGCGATGCTGGCCTTCCTCGGCTTTTTCGGCTTTGCGGTGCTGCTCTGCATCATCGTGGGCAACGCCGTTGCCATGCCGCTCATCTATATCGTGCTGAACTTCACGGTCTTTGTCGTGGTCCAGATCAGCACGGAGCTGCTCAGCAACTTTGTCTACGGCCTCGGCAGTGTCTCTGACTCCGTGCTCTCCCTCTCCCTGATTCTCTCGCCGATTCTGCTCGTCTTCAGCGGAAATATCCAGCTCATCTGGGGCTGGAACGCGGATTACACGGATAAAGTCCGCGTCGAGCTCGGCGGCTTCCCGTATTTCTACGTTTTCGCCGCAATGGGCCTCGTCTTCGCGGTGTTGGCCTTCTTCCTGTTCCGCAGACGCGAGATGGAGCGCAGCGGCGACGTTGTCGCCATCCGTGCGCTGCGGCCCGTGTTTTTGTGCCTGTTCTCCCTCGGCTGCGCGCTCGTCATTGGCTATCTGCTCGCGATGTTCGTCAGCAACGCCGACTATAACTTCCCGCTGATGTTGGCGCTGCAGCTGGCCGGCGCATTCCTCGGCTACTTCGCCGCGCAGATGATGCTGCAAAAGACCGCCCGCGTCTTCGCCAGCAAGCGCGCATGGATCGGCTTCGCCGTGCTCTGTATCGTGTTGGCTGGTACATTCTCCGCCGCGCGCTTCGGCTTCTTCGGCTACAGTCAAAAAGTCCCCGATCCCAGAAGTGTCAGCTCCGTCTCGCTGCGCGGGACCCGCGTCACAGACAAGGCCGACATCGAGGCCGTCGTGGCCCTGCATCAGGAGATCGTCGACCAACAGGAGACGCAGCTGGCCCTGCTCCAGAGCGAGCCCTATGACAACTGCTACGTCACCTTCGACTATGAGATGCAGAACGGCAGGACGCTTCGCCGCAGCTTCACCATCAACGGCACCTGCGAACTGGCCCGGAAGTTCGACACGCTCTACAACAGCCCCGGCTTCCTCCTCTCACGCGAGGTCATCCCCGGTGAGCTGAAGCAGAGCGATTTTGCCGGCGGCGCCATCCAGGGCTACGACAAGAACAACGAACCATATTACTATAATCTCAGCTCAAAGGAGGCCTACGAGCTCTACACCACCTGCATCCTGCCGGATCTGGGCGATTCCTCGATGGGCGTGCGGCACTATGTCAACTTCCCGACGATGGAGACTGCCGAATACAGCTGGGTCGACATCTCTGTCGAGCTGGATATGTCCGATTCCTGGGTCCCGAGCGATCTGCGCGCGAGCCGTACAGAGGCAACCTACTTGCTCAACTATTCTTACGATCTCACGGCGGACGCTGCGCGCTCCCTCGCCTATGCCGACGCACACGGCTTCCTCGTGCCGTAATCCACGCAACAGCGTGTCGAAAAAGTCTTTTCGCCCCGCTGCCTGTCCAGTTTTCTGAACTTGATCAGTTCAGAAAACTGCTTGATTGAACGCGAAAGGGGCCCTTTGCCCCTTTCACTCTATCCCCGCTGCTCGATTGGGGAGTTGCATTTTATCGTTTTTTGACAGTCTCCGGCCCCGGAAGCATTCCGGGGCCTCTTTTTGCGTTTGGAGATCGCCTGCCGGCCCGGCGGGGGAGCTCTGAAAAACTTGCAGGTTCCACATCCGGCAAGGCGGACAGCGCAATCCGGTGAAGTTGTTGTACCCGGGGAACCGGCCGATACCCGGCTGTGAGCAACGGGGGATGGATAGAAAGGAAACGCCGCGCAGCCTCCGGTGCCTGCCGGTAAAACCAGCTTTTGCGTCTTCCCCAGGCCGCTGGCAGCTCCGGCGGCTCCGGATTTGCCCGGGCGGCAGCTTTTTGTTGCAAACGGAGCCGGATTGTGGTAAGAATAAAAGGAAACGGAGGCGATAGAAATGTATCGGGTGCTTTTGGTGGAAGATGACCGCACCATCGCCCAAACCCTCTCGGCGCAGCTGTCAGGCTGGGGCTTTGCCGTGCGGGCGGCGGAAAATTTTCAGGACATCGTGGGCGAATTTCGCGCCTTTGACGCGCAGCTTGTGCTGCTCGACCTGATGCTCCCCTTTCAAAGCGGCTTCCACTGGTGCGCGGAGATCCGGAAGCTCTCAAAAGCGCCGATCATGTTCCTATCCTCCGCATCGGACAATATGAACATCGTCATGGCGATGAACATGGGCGCGGATGATTTCATCGCCAAGCCGTTCGACTGTGCCGTGCTGGTGGCAAAGATGCAGGCGCTGCTCCGGCGGAGCTATGATTTTACCTCGGTGGAACCGGCTTTGACCTGTCGGGGCGCGCGGCTGTGCACGGACGACCAGACGCTGCTCGCCGGTGCGGAAAAGATTGCGCTCACGAAAAATGAATACCGCATTCTGCTCTGCCTGATGGAGCAGAAGGGCAAGGTTGTCAGCCGTGAACGGCTGATGGAGCGGCTTTGGGAGAGCGAGGACTTTGTCGACGAAAACACGCTGACCGTCAACGTCAACCGCCTGCGCAAAAAGCTCGGTGCGGCAGGGCTGGACGGATTTATCACAACAAAATTCGGTGTGGGCTATCTGGTGGAGGATGTATGAAGCTGTTTTTTGCCTATCTGTGCCAGCGGTGGAAGGTGTTGCTGGGCGCGGCTCTTTTTTACGCGCTGTTCGCCGTGTCGTTCGCGCTCTACGGTCTGCCGCTGGCCGCGGTCTGGTACCCGGCGGCGCTGACGGCGGTGCTGGGGCTGGGCTTTTTTCTCTGGGATTTTGCCCGGGTGCGCCGGACGCATGCTGTCCTCGCCGCGCTGGCCGGGGCCGGGGCAGAGCAGATCGGCGCGCTGCCGGAGACGGAGCGCATTCTGGATGCCGACTATCAGACCATCATCCGCGCCCTGCAATCCGAGGCCCGCACGCGGGCAGCCGCCGATAGCGCGCGCCGGCAGGAGGCAGCCGATTATTACACCGTCTGGGCCCACCAGATCAAAACGCCCATCGCCGCGATGACGCTCATGCTGAAGGACGCGGACACCCCAGAGGCGCGTCAGCTGCGCGGGGAACTGCTGCGCATCGAGCAGTATGTGGAGATGGTGCTGACCTATCTGCGCCTCGAGGACGCGGGGAGCGACTATGTCTTCCGCCGTCAGGCACTCGACCCCATCATTCGCGCGGCGATCAAACGCTTTTCCGCCGAGTTCATCGGCCGGAAGATCCGCCTCGACTATACTCCGGTCGACTGTACGCTGGTGACGGACGAAAAGTGGCTGGGCTTCGTGCTCGAGCAGCTGCTCTCCAACGCGCTGAAATATACCCCCTCGGGCAGCGTGCGCATCTTCCTGCAGGGCCGGACGCTCTGCATCCAGGACACCGGCATCGGCATTGCACCGGAGGATCTGCCGCGCATCTTTGATAGGGGCTACACCGGGCAAAACGGCCGCATGGACCGCAAGGCCACTGGCCTCGGCCTCTATCTCTGCCGCCGCATCTGCAAAAACCTGAGCCTCTCCCTTCACGCCGTCTCCGCCCCGGGTGCCGGCACCACGGTTATGCTGGATCTGGCCCAGACGGAGCGCCGCTTTGAATAACCCCTGCTCCTCCGCCTCCCCGGAGCCGGTTTGCGGCGGCAATGTGACAAAAGTGTAAGAAGTGCGCCGGAAAATGTAAGGCAAATCGATGGCCTGCGTTTTCCGGCTTTGCTATACTGGTGCCAGAAACGAACAAGGAGGCATGCATATGTCGATTTTGGAGGTCAGCGGGCTGCGTAAGGTCTACACCACCCGCTTTGGCGGCAGTCAGGTCGAAGCACTGCGGAATGTGAATTTCTCCGTGGAGGAGGGCGAATATGTCGCCATCATGGGTGAATCCGGCTCCGGCAAGACGACGCTTTTGAACATTCTCGCCGCGCTCGACCGGCCGACGGACGGCTCCGTTTTGCTGGACGGCAAGGATCTTTCCGCCGTGCGCGAGCAGGAGGCCGCCGCGTTCCGGCGCGAACAGCTCGGCTTCGTGTTTCAGGAATTCAACCTGCTGGACACGTTTACGATTGAGGACAACATCTATCTCCCGCTCGTCCTCGCGGGCAAGCACTATGAGGAGATGCAGGGGCGCCTGCTGCCGCTGGCGCTGGAGCTTGGCATTTCGGATCTGCTGAAAAAATATCCCTACGAGGTCTCCGGCGGGCAGAAGCAGCGCGCCGCCGTGGCCCGCGCGCTCATCACGACCCCGCGCCTCATTCTCGCCGACGAGCCGACCGGCGCGCTCGACAGCCGCGCAACAGATGAGCTGCTGCGCCTGTTCGCGGACGTCAACCGCCGCGGGCAGACCATCCTGATGGTGACGCATTCGGTCAAGGCCGCGAGCACGGCGGGGCGGGTGCTCTTCATCCGCGACGGCGAGGTCTATCACCAGCTCTACCGCGGCGAGGACAGCGACGCAGCGTTCTATGAGAAGATCGCCGGGACGCTGACCGTGCTGGCCACAGGAGGCGACCGGCGATGAAACGATCCTTCTATCCCCGCCTCGCCGTCGACGGAATGCGGAAGAACCGCCGCATGTACGGGCCGTATCTCGCGATGGGCGTGCTGATGGCGGCGATCTGCTACATTCTCTCGGCCCTCTCGCGGTCGGATGCGCTCAGGACGCTCCCCGGCGGCGACAACCTCTGCATGATCATGGCGCTCGGCAACGTCGTGCTGCTGATCTTTTCGGTGATTTTCCTGTTCTATACAAACTCCTTCCTCATCCGGCGGCGCAGGCGCGAGTTCGGCCTCTACAACGTCCTCGGCATGAGCAAGCGCAACCTCGCGCGCATCCTCACCTGGGAGACGCAGCTCACGGCGGCCATCGTCATTGCGGGCGGGCTGTTCTTCGGCGTGCTGCTGTCCAAGCTTATCGAGCTTGCCATCGTGAAGATGATGGGCGGCACGGCGACGCTGGCCTTCCCGTTCGACCTGGCTGCCCTGCTCGGCACGGCGGGCGGCTTTGCGGTGATCTACGCGCTGCTCTGGCTCGTGTCGGTGGTGCGCGTGGGACGAAGCACCGCCGTGGCCCTCCTGCGCAGCGAGGCCGCGGGTGAGAAGCCGCCGCGGGCCAACTGGTTTCTCAGCCTGCTGGGCCTCAGCCTGCTCGGCGCGGCGTATTATCTGGCCGTGTCGATCAAAAACCCGCTGGACGCGATCACATGGTTCTTTGTGGCGGTGGTTTTGGTCATTTTCGCGACGTACCTGCTGATGATTACGACGTCGGTGCTGCTCTGCCGCGTGCTGCAGAAGGATAAGCGGTATTACTACCGCGCAAACCACTTTGTCTCCGTCTCCTCGATGGCCTACCGCATGAAGCGCAATGGCGCGGGGCTGGCGTCCATCTGCATTCTGGCGACGATGGTGCTCGTCATGATCTCGTCGACGGCGAGCCTCTACTTCGGCAAGGAGGATTCGCTCCGCACGCAGTATCCGCGCGAGGTGAACGTCCAGCTCTGGCTGTCCTCCCTCTCGCAGATGGAGGATCACAACCTCGATCTCTTCCGGACGGCAGCGCAGCAGGCCGTGGAGGACTGCGGCGGCGAAATGCAAGACGTGATGGACTACCGCTACATCAACACCACGGGCTATCCGATGGAAGATGGTATCGAGATGGACTGGCGCGAATATGACCACGACAGCCTGATTTATTCAAAGCTGCGTGACTATTTCTTTGTGACCGAGGCGGACTATGAGGCCCAGACCGGCGAACAGCTCAACATCCCGGAGGGCGAAGTCGCACTCCGGACGTACGACTGCGATGACGCGCCGCTGGAGCTGAGGATCCGCCGCGGCGGGACGCTCCGCGTCGCGGAGAGCCGTAAGGGCTCCGATCAGCTTGGGCTGGCGCAGAACAGCAATGTTGCGCGGGTCGTGGTCATCGTTCCGGATATGCAGGCGATCCTGGATGTGTTCCCGGCATCGATCCAGGACATCAAGGACAGCAACTCCTTCCGCTGGGTCTACGGCTTTGACACCGGCCTTGATGCGGACGGGCAGCGCGCCGTGAGCGAGGCCGTCTCAGAGCATATCAACGCGCTCGATCTTGGCGAAGGGCAGGGCTATGACTGGTACAGCCTCGCGCTCCGCGAGACAAACCGCGCCGACTTCTACGGCAACTACGCCGGCATGTTCGCGCTCGGCATCCTGCTCAGCGTCGTGTTCATCCTCGCCGCTGTGCTCATCATCTACTACAAGCAGCTCACCGAGGGCTATGAGGATCAGGCACGCTTTGCCATCATGCAGAACGTCGGCATGACGCGGCGCGAGATCCGCCGGAGCATCAATTCGCAGCTGCTGACGGTCTTCTATCTGCCGCTGCTGTTTGCGGGGCTGCACCTCGCGTTCGCGTTCCCGATGATCCGGCGGCTGCTAATGCTCTTCGCGCTCTACAACGTCGGGCTGTTTGCCGCCGTGACGGCCATCAGCTTCGCGGTCTTCGCCGCGCTCTATGCCGTGGTCTACCGGCAGACGGCGGGCGCGTATTACGCGATCGTGAGCGGAGGCCGCGATGAATAGGCCGCAGCTGCCCGCACCGAAATGCTGTGTGCGCAGTGTGCTCTCCAAATGCATCACAGGCGGCTCGCTGGCGCTGATCGCGGTGCTGGCCATCCCGGCAGCGGTGCTCTTCGGGCTCATCTACCTTGTCTGGACGGCTTCTGACGCCGTCACCGGCCGATTGGAGCAGCCCAGACAATAAGCCTGCAGGAAAAATTCTTCTCTCCCCCGCGAAACTGCCCTTTCTCCCCGTCGGGCAGGGAGGAAGGAGCGGTTCCGGCGTTTTTCGCTGCATTTTTCGCACCGGGCTTGACAAGGGCGGCGTTTGCCCGTATCATACGATCAAACGCCGCGCATTTGCGCTGATTGGAGGCCCCGCATGTGGGATTATCTGCTCTTTGATCTTGACGGCACGCTGACCGACTCCGGACCCGGCATCATGAACTCCACCCGGCACACCTTTGAGGCCTTTGGCCTGCGTGTGCCGGAGGAGCCGGTTTTAAAGAGCTTTATCGGTCCGCCCCTGGCCGAGACGCTCGCGCTCTACTTCCCGGCTGCGGAGCTTGACCGCGCCATCGGCGCCTTCCGGGAATATTACGAGGCGGACGGCTGGCTGGAGTGTGAGGTCTATCCCGGCATCCGGGACTGTCTTGCCGCGCTGCGCACCGCGGGCGCGCACCTGGCCGTCGCCACCAGCAAGTCGCACCCCGCTGCCCTCCGCGTGATGGCGCATTTCGGCCTCGCCGACGCATTCGACGTGGTCTGCGGCTCTGCGCCGGACGGCCCGGCCACCAAGGCCGGCGTCATCCGCCGTGTGCTCCAACAGCTGGGCTGCCCGCAGCCCGGCCGCGCCGTGATGATCGGCGACCGGAAATACGACATACTCGGCGCGCGCGCGGTCGGTCTTTCCTCCGTCGGCGTCCTCTACGGCTACGGCAGCCGGGAAGAGCTCTGCGCGGCCGGGGCAGACGCTCTGGCTGCCTCCGTTTCCGACCTGCAGGCGCTCCTCCTGCAAAACCTGTCCCGATCCTGAACACCGAAACCCCGCCCCGGCACGCCCGTGCCGGGGCGGGTTCGTCTCTTGTCAGCGGAGGAAAAGCATGTTAAAATAGGGAAAACAAATCCACACGGGAGGCACGGCATGGCAAAACGAACCTGGAACTGGAACACCATCTATATTTCCGAGCGCCTGCAGGAGGGGCTGCGCCCCATCTCCCGCTGTGCGCTGACCACGGTGGTCGCTCCGATGGGTTACGGCAAAACGACAGCGGTCAACTGGTATCTGGCCGAGCGCAAGAAAGCGGAAGCCTGCCACATCGTGCGCATCAGTGTCTACTCGGATAATCTCGCCATCTTCTGGAAGAGCGTCCAGGACGCCTTTTCCCATGCGGGCCTGCCCTTTTTGCAGGACTACGCCTGCCCGGAGGACGCCGCCGGCGGCAGCCTCCTGGCCGATGACCTCTGCCATGCCCTCTCCGAAGAGCATGCGATCTATATCTTCATCGATGACTTCCACCTGCTCACTGACGCGCGCGTGACGCAATTCCTCGCCGTCCTGGCCAACCGCCTGCCCGAGCAGGCGCACCTGATTGTCGCCAGCCGCGATCGGTTCTTATCCGGCGGCGAGCTGGTGCGGCTGGGCCGGCGCGTCTTTCAGATCGGCACGGAGCAGCTGCGCCTGAACCACACGGAGCTGGCTGTCTACGCCCGCCGCTGCGGCACGGAGCTCAGCGACGCACAGATCGACGAGCTGCTTTATTCCAGCGAGGGCTGGTTCTCCGCCATCTATCTGAACCTGCGCACGCTCTCCGAGCAGGGCGCCCTGCCCGCGCGGACGTCAGATATCTATGCGATGTTCACCGCCGCACTCATTGAGCCGCTTCCGCCGGAGCAGCGGGAATTTCTCGCGGTGATGGGCCTTGTGGACGAATTTACCGTGGAGATGGCGGAATTTATCACCGGAGACAAGGCGGCAAGCGCGCGCCTGGCCGCGCTGACCGGGCAAAATGCCTTCGTCAGCCGCCTGCCGGACGGCATCACGTTCCGCTTCCACCACATGATGAAAGACTGCGCCGAGCAGACGTTTTCCACCCTGCCGCAGGCGCGCAGACTGCAGTATCTGGATCGCTGCGGCAGATGGTATGCCGACCACGGGCAGTATCTCCACGCCTTCCGTTTTTACCGGAGCAGCGGCAATTTCGACGCGCTGCTCCGTACCGTTGTGCTCGATGCGGGCATCCTGCTCGCCTCCGTCCGGCCGGAAACCGTGCTGGAGGCGCTCGCGCTCTGCCCCCGCGCCACGCTCGAGGCCCATCCACTGGCCATTCTGGTTTTGATGCGCAGCATGTTCAACTGGCGGCAGATTCCGAAAATGCTGGAGCTCAAGGCCCTCCTGCTCTCCTCCATCGACACACACCCATCGCTCAGCGAGGCCGAGCGCGGCAATCTGTGCGGCGAATGCGACCTCATTCTGAGCTTTCTCTGCTACAACGACATCCGCGCCATGAGCCGTCTGCACCGCAGTGCAAGCGCCCGGATGTCCCGCCCGGCTATCAGCATCCAGTCGAGCGGCGGATGGACGTTCGGTTCACCGTCAGTGCTCATGATGTTCCACCGGGAGCCGGGGTGTCTCGCGCAGGAGCTCCAGGAGATGGATGCCTGCATGCCGCACTATTACCGGATCACAAACAGCCACGGTCAGGGCGCAGAGACCCTGATGCACGCCGAGGCTGCCTTCGCGCAGGGCCGCTTTGCCGACGCGCAGATCGCGCTGGCGCGCGCCTATGCCCAAATTGAGGGCAACGGGCAGCAAAACATGGCGCTTTGCTGCGATTTTCTTGCCTGGCGGCTGTATCTCGCCGCTGGGATTACGCCGCACGTCTCCTTCGAGGTGCGCCGAACCGCCCTGCTCGGGCAGCACAACGTCGCCTGGCTCAATCTCTGGACCGCCACCCGTGCCTACTATTGCGCCCTGCTCGGCGACGGGGCACAGATCCCCGCGCTCTTCCGCGACCATCAGCTCGCGCGCGTCAATTTCCTCGCCCCCGGCCGCCCGATGATGGAGCTGGTGGAAAATCAGGTCTATCTGGCCCAGGGCGCCTGGGCGACGGTCATCGCGCGCAGCGAAGGGCTGCTTGCCGCCTGCAGCGCCCTGCACTACGACCTCGTCGCCCTGCATGTGCGGCTGCAAACAGCGGGAGCCTACGCAAAACTTGAAAAATGGAGCGAAGCCGCCCAGCTGCTGCAGGAGGCCTGCGCCCAGGCGGAGCCGGATGGGCTGCTTTTGCCGTTTGCGGAAAACCATCGCTATCTTGCCGGCCTCTACCCCCGCCTCGCGCAGACACCGTTTCTTGCGCGCGCGGCCGGTTGCGGTACGGACTATGAAGCGCGCTGCGCCGACCTGCGTACGCAATCCGCCCGTCCCGCGGCTTTTGCCGGGCTGACCGAGCGCGAGTGCGCCATCGCCGAGCTTGCCGCCGACCGGCTCAGCAACCGCGAAATCGCCGAGCGTCTGTTCCTCTCGGAGGGGAGCGTCAAGCAGTACATCAACCAGATCTATGCCAAGCTCCAGATCGAGGGGGACACCCGCACCAAGCGCCAGCGCCTCGCCGCGCTGAAAAAATCCTAACCTTTGGTTAATAGCATCCGTCAAAAAACCGCCGTACAATGCAGGTACGGTGGTTTTTTCATGGCCTGCTGCGTGCGATCCGCGCAGGCCGCGCCCGCATGAGGCGCGCGAAAGGAGGAGAAGAGGTGTACCGGAGATATATTTCAGCCGTCGCTCCGCTGACAGACTATATCCTGCAGGTGGATTTCGTGTCCGGCAGCCGTTTGCTCCTGGACATGAAGCCCTATCTGGACAAATGCCGTTTTCAGCTGCTTGGTGACCCGGCAGTCTGGAACAGCGCCGTGACCAACGGCATCTTCGTCCGCTTCGGCAATGTAGAGCTGAGCCACGACGAACTGCTGTCGATGGCCGAGCGTGAGCACGGGACAGACGCGCCCGCGAGAACTTGAAAGGAGAAAATGAATGATGAAGTGTACAGCAAAACGACTGGCAGCGCTGATTTTGGTGCTGCTTTGCGCGCTGCTGCTGGCAGCCTGCGGAGAACAGGAGGCAACCGTCACCGTCACGCTGGTCAACCGCAGCGGCCACGGCATCACGTCCGTCTGCATCACGCCCTCAACCGAAACGGACTGGGGCGAAAACTATGTGGACGAACTGCTCGGCGACGGCGAGAGCGTTCTGGCCGTCCTCGGCACCTACAAAGAGTCCGAAACTCCCGACACCTGGAATATCCTCGTCTACGGGGAAGAGGATTACATCCTCTACGACACAAACGTCGACGAGCTGGACTTCCAGCTCTCAGACGGCGACTGCGTCGTGTTCCTGCCGCCGGAGGGCGACGTGCCCATCGAAATCACAAGCAGCTATGACCCTGCCGACTATGACGAGCTGAGCTATGTTGAGGAAGAAGTCATCGAGCAGCCGGAAGAGCCGGTCGACCTCGGCGACCTCTCGGCCTATGTCGGCTGCTGGAAATATGACGAGCAGCCGTTCTATCTCGTTATCGGCGAAGACTATGAGTGGGTCGCCATCAACCTCTACGGCGAGCGCATCAATCCCGGTCAGGTCGTGGTGCAGGAGAACGACATTGCGCTCTACATGGAGGACGGCTCCTACTTCACCGCCCTCAACGAGACGGCCTACGGCGGGCTGAGCGATGAGAACGGCAACGCTCTTTCTGCGTGGGACTACATCATGCTCCTGCCGACGCCGGACGACGAGCTGAACCAGACGGCCAGCTTCCCCGGTGGCTTCCCCAATGTTACAATCAATTACCCCATCCAGATGGAGGCCCACGAGCATCCGAGCGTCTCCAACGCGCTGAGCTTCAACGCCGTCATGGAGGAGGGCACCGAGGACTACTATTCCAACATCATGATCGCCTTCCAGCCCATCTCCGGCTACGACGATTACATGACGCAGGGCGCGGCCGTCGCGAAGCCCTATATGAAGCACATGCTCGACGGTTTGCTTAGCAGCATGTACGGCAACAAGGTGCTCAAATCTTTCGGCTCGAACTTCAAGAACAACGGCGACCACTACAGCATGACCGGCTATCTATGGCTCGACGGCTCCATCTTTGCCGACGGCCCGAACCAACCCGTGCGCGGCTGCATCGAGGTCCGCTACTACGGCCCGACGGGTTATGCCCTCGTCGCGGTGACCATCGCGGTCGAAGGCCGCATCCGCAACTACTTTGACATCTGCAACAACATGCTGGAAACCATCTCCTATACCGCCGGCTGGAGCACCGCGCCCAAGGCCGTGCCCTCCCAGCCTGCCTCGCAGGGTTCCGATCCCGGCGATTACGGCTCGCCGTACTACTGGTACGACGAGGACGGCGACGTCTGGTACTGGAACGGCTATGAGAACGAGTTCATCTCCTACGGCAGCGACGGCTACATCGACGACGACACCGGCGAATATATGGAAGCCAACGACGCAGGCTGGGATCCCGATGAAGAGGATTACTACGACGACTACGACCCGTGGTCCGATCCCGGCGATGGCTGGGACGATTACGCCTACGACGACGAGGGCTGGGGCGACTATTTCGACTGAGTTTCGGAGGGTGAGGCCATGAAACGAACCTGGATCGCACTGCTGGCGCTTGCGGGCTTGCTGCTCGCGGGCTGCCAGAGCGCCGCGGAGCCGGAGGCGCCGGATGAGAATGTCGCGGGTGCGGACTGGCGCACCTGGGGCTGGGTGCAGGACGCCGGGACGCTCGTCTACGGCGGCGAGCAGACCGATGTGCTCGTTTGTGTCAACAGCGACAGCCTCGATCTCTATTATGACGATGACACGCAGACCATTTTCGACTATGCCAACTACCCCATCGAGCTGGACGACGCGCAGAGCGCCTATCAGGGCAGCACGTTCGACGACCAGAACGGTGACGGGAACAGCGACCTGACGGCCACCTTTGTCCACGACGATGGCACGGAGACCGTGTTCGTCTGGTTCTGGGACGAGGACGCAGGCTTCGTCTACTGGGAAGACACGCTGGACGAGGACGTCCCGGAGGATGACGTGCCGGGCGAAGAAGTGATCGAATACGCAGCCACAGACGAAGACCTCGCGGCCGTGGCCCCGTTCGTCGGCTACTGGGCCTACGACGGCGCGGATACCTGGCTCCGCATCTGCGCAGACGCCACCTGGCAGACCGCCGACGCCGCGGGCGAGCAGATGAGCGGCGGTTATATTGTCGCGGACGGCGATTTACTCTGCCTCTACGCGCTGGACGTCGGTCTGCTCGGCGAACTGCGCGCCCGGGATGACGGCACGCTCACCCAGGTAAATTTCGACAGCACCTTCATACCTATCGACGAAGCCTCCGTGCCGGAAGACGCATATCGCGCGCTGCAATAGCGCCGCACTTTATCGGTGCGCCGCCTCCCCCGCGCTCGCAATTGCACACTTCCAGTTCATAAGTGCGCTCTCCCAACAATTCAAGGATTGCGGGACAAGCACCCGATCTCAATATCAGGCCAGCACTGCACAATCCGACAAGCAGATTCGGCGAGAGATTTTTCGCCAGGTCAAGGTTTGAAACATGCAGGAATCCTGTATGTGCCCACGTCCGTAAGGCGTCTTCGATGCCACGGCTGCGACATATTGCAAACTCTTCAAACCGAAGAATTGGCGGAAATGATCCGGCGAAGCGCGTCGACGCAATTGTGCGGTGCTGACTTGGGGTGTATCTGAACACTCATGATGTGACCGGCAGCGAGGGATTTTTGCGTTGAGCCAGACAATTTTTCGCGGGAATCCTGACGTATTTCAAGGAAAAATGACGCAGCAGACCGCAAAAAAGCCCCGCGCCAAATGGCGCGGGGCGCTGCAGCGTGTCAAAAAACTGTTTGACGCGCTGCCTGTTCAGTTTTTTGAACGTTAAAACGTTCAAAATTGCTCGATGGAGCGCAAAGTGGGCTCTTTGCCCCTTCCGGTGAATCGCCGAAAGGCAAGCAAGGTTGGCCTAAGCCCTCCTCTGCGGCCGAAATTGCAGGGCTGCATCTCATCATTTTTGGGCAATCTTAAACGTTATTGGTCTTCTCTGGCCTTCTCCGCCTTTTCCAGGTTGATCTGCCGCCGGTTTTTAACCTCCGGCGCCATGGGCTGGATCTCGCCCGCCGCCGTCAGGGCCATCTTGGTCAGCAGCGGCCCAACCAGCTCATAGACCAGGATGGCAAAGAGCGTGATGTTGCGGATCAAATCGCCCTCCGCCCCCAGCTCCTTGGCCGTGACGCACATCCCGAGCGCCACACCTGCCTGCGGCAGCAGCGTGATGCCGAGATATCTGCAGATCTTTGGGCCGCACTTCATCAGCTTTGCGCTGTAATGCGCGCCCAGATACTTGCCCAGCGACCGCGCCAGAATGTAGATCATGCCGATCAGCACAATCATCCCGTGCGTAAACACCGACAGCTCCAGCTCCGCGCCGGAAATGACAAAAAACGCAGCAAACAGCGGGCTGGTCCAGCGGTCGGCCTTCGCCATAATCTCCTCCGACAGCGGGCAGAGATTGCAAAACACCGTGCCGAGCATCATGCACACCAGCAGCGACGAAAATCCGATCTTCACCGCCCCGATCTCAAACTCCTGCATTGCCAGCGCCGCCGTCAAAAACACAAACGCAATCGTCATGTTCAGTCGGTTGGTGTTGGAGTTAAAGAGTTTCTCCAGCTGCGCCAGAAGCCAGCCCATCACCGCACCCAGAAGCAGCGAGCCCACAATCTCCAGCAGCGGATTGAGCAAAATCGACACCAGATCAAAGCTCCCCGCGTTCATGGCCTTTGCAATGCCAAACGACACCGCAAACACCACCAGCCCGACCGCGTCGTCGAGCGCGACGATCGGCAGCAGCAGATCGACCAGCGGACCGCGCGCTTTATACTGCCGGACCACCATCAGCGTCGCGGCCGGAGCCGTCGCCGTGGCAATCGCGCCGAGCGTGATGGCCTGCGCCGCCGAGAGTGCCCCGGTCAGCGCCGCAAGGCCCAGCATCGCCGCGTCAACCAGCAGCGTTGCGGCCAGCGCCTGCAAAACGCCGATCACCGCAGCCTGCCGCCCGGTCTGCCGCAGCGCGGGCAGGCGAAACTCATTGCCGATGGAAAACGCGATAAACCCCAGCGCAACCTCCGACACCAGCGACAGCCGCTCGACATTTTCATAGCTGGGAAACCCGATCCCGTCCAGCCCCAGCCGCCCCAGCCCGTAGGGCCCGATCAGCACGCCAGCGATCAGATACGCCGTCACGGCCGGCAGTTTCAGAGGCTTAAAGACGCGCGTCATCAAAAGGCCCGCCAAAATTGCGATGGAAAGTGATAACAAAACTCTCATAACTTCTTGTTCCTTCTTTGATTTTCTGAATTACGACTTCTCATTATAATGAGCTCCACTGGAAAAAACAAGCGCAAAAAAACCGAAATTCCGCCCGTTTCACCCTCTCGTTTTGTGCGTTTTTTCCGTGACTTTTCTTTCGGTCGAAAGCAGAAAAATACCCGGTTTCAAATGAAACCGGGTATTTTTTACGCAAGCTTATTTTTTCATGGCCAAAGCCTTTTTTGCCTTTTCCACGATCCCCTCCGGCGTAATGCCGTAGGCCTCGAGGACGAGCGGCGCCTTGCCGCTGCGGCCAAATTCATCGTTCACGCCGTGGCGCACCACCGGCACCGGGCAGGTCTCGCCGAGATACTCCGCAACCGCCGCGCCCAGTCCGCCCAGGACGTTGGCCTCCTCGGTCGTAACAATCGCGCCGGTCTCCTGCGCGGCCTTCAAAACCAGCTCAGTGTCGAGCGGCTTGATGGTGTGCATATCGATCACGCGCGCGCTCACGCCCTCCGCAGCCAAAAGCTCCGCCGCCTTGAGCGCCATCTGGACGTTCATTCCGGTGGCGATGATGGAGACATCTGTGCCCTCGCGCAGGGTCGCGCCCTTGCCGAGTTCAAACTGATAGCCCGGGATCGCGTCCGTCACGGTCTCGACCGCCAGCCGCCCCAGCCGCATATAGGCCGGTCCCTCATAGTCTATGAGCGCCTTGACTGCCTCGCGCATCTCGTTACCATCGCACGGGCAGAGCACCAGCATCCCGGGAATCGCGCGCATGATCGCAAAATCCTCGATGCACTGATGCGTCGCGCCGTCTTCCCCAACGGAAAGTCCGCCATGACTGCCGACAATCTTGACGTTCAGATGCGGATAGGCGACGGAATTGCGCACCTGCTCCCACGCGCGCCCCGCCGCAAACATTGCAAACGTGTTCACAAACGGCTTATAGCCGCACGTCGCCATACCGGCGGCCACGCCGACCATGTCGCATTCGGCAATACCCATGTCGAAAAACCGCGCTGGGCAGGCTTCCTTGAAATATTTCGTCATCGTGGCCCCGGCGAGGTCGGCGTCGAAGCAGACCAGCTCGGGAACTTCCGCGGCCAGCGCGGCCAGCGCCTTGCCATAGGCTTCTCTGGTTGCAATTTTCTCTGCCATGTCTTAACCCTCCAGTTCCTTGATGACTGCCTCGAGCTCCGTCTTCGCCTGTGCGAACTGCTCGTCGTTCGGCGCCTTGCCGTGCCAGCCGGCGTTATTTTCCATAAAGCTCACGCCCCGTCCCTTGACGGTCTTGGCCAGGATCACCGTGGGCTGGCCCTTCGTGGCCGCAGCCTCGGCAAACGCCGCCTCAATCTGATCAAAATCATGCCCGTCGATTTGAATGACGTGGCAGCCAAAGGCCGCAAACTTCGCGTCGAGCGGCTCGGTCGGCATGACATCCTTCGTCGCACCGTCGATCTGCAGTCCGTTGACGTCGACAATGGCACAGAGATTGTCCAGATGATACTTGTTGGCGGCCATCATCGCCTCCCAAACCTGGCCCTCGGCCAGCTCGCCGTCGCCCAGGATCGCGTAGACACGATAGCCCTTCCCGGCCTGCTTGCCCGCGAGCGCCATCCCGACTGCCACCGAAATGCCCTGTCCCAGCGAGCCCGTGGACATGTCGACACCCGGAACATGGTGCATCTCCACATGTCCGGACATATGCCCTTCAATGCGGCGGAACATCTTCAGCTCCTCCACCGGGAAGAATCCTCGCAGCGCAAGCGTCGGATAAAGCGCCGGGGAACAATGTCCCTTCGACATCACAAACCGGTCGCGGTCTGGGTCGTGCGGGTTCTTGGGGTCGACGTGCATCTGGCTGACATAGAGATCCGTCAGCACGTCCAGGCAACTCAGCGACCCGCCCGGATGCCCCGAAGCCGCGTCATGAACCATCTGAACGGCCAGCAGTCTGGCCTTCGCAGCTGTAAGCTTCAGCTGTCTGCATTTACTTTGTTCCATGATTATCCCTTTCTTTTTCGACAGCCGGCGACAAAATTGTGTGATTTTGTTGATTTCGCGTCTATAAGCTGTCCGTTTCTGTTGTTTCGCTCTATATTATACCGCAGACTTACCCTTTTTTCCAGTATTTTTAGCAAGTTCTCCCTGCTTTTTCGAATACCGTCAAAGTATCTAAATTTTCACCCATGTTTTTGGGCGATTCTACAGAAAGAGCAGGGCTCCCGCCCTGCTCTGAGACTGTCAAAAAACGATAAAATGCAGCTCCGCAATAGAGCAGCGGGGATAGA
>OIWS01000769.1_pt1 | contig 37444 bp, 33 predicted proteins | sample 1587611 | NCBI WGS metagenome assembly OIWS01 (sample SAMEA3888919, study PRJEB22519) | human gut metagenome | biome: human gut; feature: human-associated habitat; material: faeces | place: Denmark | collected 2010 | reverse complement strand
TGGGCGTTGGAAGATTGACGGGGGCTGCTCCTAGTACGAGAGGACCGGAGTGGACGCACCTCTGGTGTACCGGTTGTCACGCCAGTGGCATCGCCGGGTAGCTATGTGCGGAAAAGATAACCGCTGAAAGCATCTAAGCGGGAAACTTGCCTGAAGATAAGTCTTCCCTGGGGTTTAACCCCACTGAAGGGTCGTTTGAGACGAAGACGTTGATAGGTCGGGAGTGGAAGAGTTGTGAGACTTGGAGCGGACCGATACTAATTGCCCGTGAGGCTTGATCCTATAACCGTGCTGCCTGAACTCAGAGGAGTTCAGAGGTCAGCGAGATGGTTTGATGAGGATGAAGCTCATAAAGACTGCAAAAGCAGCCCGCAGAGCTTTACTTCTTTTTGCAAAGAATTCGACGAGAAGCGTAAGCTTCGAGTCAAAGCCCTTTGCCCGGCGGCCATACCGAAGTGGTACCACTCCTTCCCATTCCGAACAGGACAGTGAAACGCTTTTGGGCCGATGATAGTTGGTTGTATTTCCAGTGAAAGTAGGACACTGCCGGGCTAATCCTTTCAGAACCCCTGAGATCTTTCGGTCTCGGGGGTTTTGTTCTTTTAGAACTCGAAAAAATTTCGTATGCCAACGAAAGGCTTGAGGGCAGTCGAAATTCTCCCTCGACCTGGCATCAATACTCTGAAGACTACGAACTTTGTCGGAGGTTTACTGAAAGCGGACGGCCTATAGTGATCGCCTCTTCGAAGTGATGGAGATCACCTCCAGACGCTTTGAACCGGAACAATCCACTACAACATCAGGAAAAGGAACCTTCGGTTATGTTCATCAAAAAATTGGCAGCTGCCTGTGCGGCTGCACTCGTCGTTACCGCTGCTTCGGCTGAAACGCTCCGCGTGGGCAGCGAAACGGTTTATCCCCCTTTTGAGTTTTTGGACTCCGCCACCGGTCAGTACGACGGTTTTGACATGGATCTGATCCGTGCCATAGCAAAAAAGGGCGGGTTCGACATTGAAATCTATTCCATGGGTTTGGACGGCTTAGTGCCGGCGTTGATGTCGGGCTCCATTGATCTTGCGGTCTCAGCCCTTACGATCACGCCGGAGCGCGCGGCCAAGGTCGATTTCTCCGATCCCTACTACGAAAGCGGTCTCTCCATCATGACGCACAAAGACAATGCAGCCAAGGTGAAGAGCGTGAAGGATTTGGAGGGGAAGACGCTGTGCGTGGAAATCGGTTCGTCCGGTGCGCTCTATTCCCAGAAATTGAAGGGGACAACGATCCGCACTTTCAATTCGGCGGCGGAAGCCTTCTTGGAAATCAACCAGAAGGGCTGCTACGCCATGGTGAACGACAAACCGGTGAACGAGTACTTCCTCACGCAGAAGTCGGCGAAGTCAATGAACCTTAAGGAAGTGCCCCTTATTCTCTCCGCGGATAACTACGGTTTTGCGGTGCAAAAGGGAAATAAGGCGCTCACGAAGCGGCTCAATGATGCCCTGAAGGCCGTGAAGGCTGACGGCACCTACGACAAGATCTACCGCAAGTGGTTCGGTGCGAACTGATCCTGCGGGCGAATAAAGTCCGGCCCCGTTTCTTTGTTCGGAAGCGGGGCCAAACTTTATCGATGGGCGGCGTCGATCATTTCCTGCGCCGCCTTGAGGGTGGCTTTCGTAATGACGGTGCCGCCCGCCATACGGGCAATCTCAGCGACGCGTTCCGACTCATTGAGTTCCTTTAAGTGGGACGTCGTGATGCCGTCCTCGGTGGATTTCATCACCTGCCACTGATTGTGCGCACAGGCCGCCACCTGCGGCAGATGCGTGACGCACAGCACCTGGCGCGTGTCCCCGAGGCGTCTGAGGAGTTTTCCGACGACTTCGGCGACGGCGCCGCCGATGCCGCTGTCGACTTCGTCAAAAATGAGGGTAGGAACCGGGGTGATCTGAGCCGTGATGACGGCAATCGCCAAAGAAATGCGGGCGAGTTCGCCGCCGGACGCGACCTTGGTTAAGGGGCGGGGTGTGGCGCCAGCGTGTCCGGACACCAGGAATTCACAGCGCTCCACGCCCCCTGCCCAGGGTTCAGCCGCGGGGAGCGTGATTTCAAGGCGACCGCCGGCCATGGAAAGCGTCTGCATTTCGGCGGTGACGGCGGCGGAGAGTTTCGCCGCGCCCGTACGGCGTTTCGCGGTAAGAAACTTCGCTTTTTCAAGGTATACCTTTTTGGCTGCCGCTTCCCGGAGGCGCAGCGCATCCAAATCCGCGCTTTCTTCGATTTCGGAAAGCCGCCGCTTGGTGTCTTCCCACAACTGGAAAAGTTCATCGGGCGAGCGGTGAAACTTTCGGGCAATGCGCCAGTAGGCGTTTAAGCGTTCGTCCACTTCCGCAAACCGCGATTCATCCAAGTCGCAGTGATCGAGGTGCCGGTCAATATCGCGGGCACATTCGTCCACGATCGTGCAGGCTTCACCCACGGTTTTCGCAAACGCTGCGTAGGTTTCGTCGAACTTTGCCGCGGCTTCCAACTTGGCCTGTGCGTGCGAAAGGAGGGCGCTTGCGTTCTCGTCGCCGTCGGTGAGACAGTCGACGGCCCCTCGGACGTTAAGCAGAATGTCTGCTGCATTGGAGAGGACGTTATGCTCGTCGTTCACCTTGTCGTATTCGCCTTCGACCGGAGCGAGTTCCGAAAGGATTTCGTTCATCCAGGAGAGCTTTTCGCTTTCGGCCTGCAGCCTCTCAGCGTCGTCCGTCGCCTGTTTTAAAAGAAGCGCCACTTTCTGCCACGCATCCCACGCAAGTTTCACGGCAATCAATTCGTCGCGGCAGTCGGAAAAGCCGTCCACCAACTGCAGCTGATGCGCAGGTTTCAAGAGCGACTGATGCGCGTGCTGCCCGTGAATGTCGATTAAGCGTTCCCCTAACTCCTTCATCTGGGCGACGGCGACCGGCGTGCCGTTTACCCAACAGCGGCTGCGGCCCTTGACGTCGACCGTACGACGCATGAGAAGCGTTTCATTGTCGTCGAGTCCTGCCGCCTCAAGCCATGCCTTGGCGCGTGTCGTCATAGAAAATTCGGCGGTGACTTCCGTGCGTTCCGCCCCTTCGCGGATGACGCCCGTGTCGCTTCGACCCCCTAAAACCAACTGCAGGGCATCGATCAGAATGGACTTACCCGCCCCGGTTTCCCCGGTGAGGCAGGTGAGCCCCGTTTTGGCTTCGATCGTGAGGGTCGGAACAATGACGAAGTCTTTGAGCGACAAAAGCGTCAGCATGTTTTTTTCCGGAGGAAGAAATCAGGGCAGGTAGGGATCCGCAGTTTTGGTGCGGCCTTCCGGCGTGTGGATCGGATGCTCGGCCTGCGGGAGGTAATTCCATTTGAGTTTGCGCCGCAGCAACTCAAAGTAGTTGTACCCCTCGGGGTGCAGCATCGTGAAGGCTTCGGCGGCGACCGTAACGCGCAGTACGTCGCCTGCGGCTACGTCAAACGACGTCTGGGCATCGAAACTCACAAGAGCACTGCGGGTCTCATTGATCTCGATGTCGATCGTTGACGCGGAAGACATGACGACGGGGCGATTGGAAAGCGTATGCGGGGCAATCGGAACGAGCAGCATCGAATGCACCGCAGGGTGCATGATGGGACCGCCCGCGGCCATCGCATACGCGGTGGAACCGGTGGAAGAACTCACCAAGACGCCGTCGGCGCGCTGTACCGACATCTGCTGGCCGTCCACATAGACGGTGTACTGCACCATGCCGAGGGCGTGTCCGTGCGTGAGCGTGATGTCGTTGACCGCCGGGGAGGCAAACACCTCTTCGCTGTCACGGTAAATGCGCCCGAACAAAAAGCGCCGTTCGTCCTTCACGGCGTGCCCGGCGAGCATGAGCGGAATCTGACGTGCCATGTCTTCGACGGTGACGTCGGTGATGAACCCCAGGCGTCCTGCGTTGATCCCGATGATGGGCAGGTTGTGGGGCCACAGGGCGCGCGCTGCTCCGAGCATTCTTCCGTCGCCGCCGATGACGAGCGCAATGTCGCAGGTCTCGCCCAACGCCGCGTCCGAGAGAACGGGAAAGGGGGCGCCTTCCGGGAAGTACCCCGCCGCCATCCGATCAAGGTACGGCTCGATGCCGGCGTCCGTAAGAAGCGAAAGAAGCGCCCGGAGGTAACCGCCGATTTCGCCCTGAGGCTTAGCGAAGACGGCGGCCTTTTTGTAGTTCGTCATCAGTCGTCCAAGTCCGGAGTTTCCACCCCGAGCACCTTATGAAGCTTCGGACTCGTCGTGGTGTACTGCAGGAACACTTTCTTTTCGGGGAACACATAGCGGCTCGCGGCGAACGCGGCGAGGGCGCATTCGTGGAAACCGGAGAGAATGAGTTTCTTCTTGCCGGGGTAGGTGTTGATGTCGCCCACGGCGAAAATGCCGGGGATCGACGTTTCGAATTTTTCGGTGTCGACGACGATCTGACGCCGCTCGAGTTCGAGACCCCACTCCGCGATGGGCCCGATCTTGGGCTGCAGTCCGAAGAAAACGAGCAGATGATCCAGGGGCATGCGGCGCGTGACGCCGTCGGCGCCCGTGACGCGGATTTCGGTCATCTTGCCGTCTTTTTCTTCAAAACCCGTTACTTGCCCCACTTCAAATTGCATTTCCCAGTTTTCGCAGAGTTCCTGCATGCGGGCCACCGAACTCGCCGCAGCGCGGAAACCGTCGCGACGGTGCACGAGGACGACGCTTTCGGCTTTGCCGACGAGATTTAACGTCCAGTCGAGCGCACTGTCGCCGCCACCGAGGATGACGATGTTCTTGCCTTCGAAGAGTTTCGGATCACGCACGCGGTAGTGAAGCTGCGTACCTTCGAATTTTTCAATGCCGGGAACGCGCAAAGGACGGGCCTGGAAACTTCCCACGCCCGCAGCGATGATGACGACCTTACAAAGGAACTTCGTCCCCTTGTCGGTCTCGACGTCAAATTTTCCGTCTTCGCGCTTTTTGACGACCGTCACTTCTTCACCCAAATGGAACTGCGCTCCGAAGGGATGAATCTGCTTTAAAAGATTTTCCGTGAGTTCGTAGGACGAGTACACGGGCACGGCCGGAATATCGTAGATGGGTTTGGTGGGATAAAGCTCCATGCACTGACCGCCGACGTTTTTGAGAGAATCGACGACGTGAGCCTTAATTTCCAAGAGGCCCAGTTCAAAGACCTGAAAGAGGCCGACGGGACCGGCGCCCACGATGACGGCGTCGGTTTCAATCACGTCCTGGGTTTCGGGAGCAATGGTGAGATAGTCTTCAATAGCCATGATGCACGGCCGTACGCGCCGCAGGGCGCCCGGCTTAACTGAGTCAAAAAAAGGGAACCGGCGCGGGCTTTTTGGCGACACGCCGAAAAGGGGCTGAGCATGACGACATGCCGTCCCCGAAATTAGGAGGAATTTTCGCACAAAACGGCGGGCGAAGACGCGGTGTTTTTTCAGCGTTTGGCGTCGGCTTTTTCGTCCAATACCCGCCGGCGTTCTTCACGCAGTTTGGCGTCGATTTCACTCATCAGGTAAAAGTCGCCGTCGTTTGCTTTCTGCGCTAGGTCAAACTGATAGACGGCCGCCCGGTGGTTGCCCGCTTGGGCGTACATGTCGCCCGTCGCGGCAAAGGCGGCGCTTTTTTGCCCCAGGGCTTCGTAACTGCGGGCGAGCAGCGCCGAGTAGTCCGGATCATTGCGGGGCAATGCGGTCTGTCGACGCAGGAAAGAAACGACGCCGGCGTTGTCGCCGGCCTGCCACAAAAGTTCGGCGCAGCTCGAAGCGGCCATGGCCGAATCCGGGTAGGCCGCAGCGGTGGCGCGGGCGGTTTTAAGGGCAGCGGCTTTTTCCGACGTGGTTTGGGCGGCGGCAAAGGCCGTTTCCGCGAGCGCCTTTTCGAGAATAAGGCTCGAGGTTCCTGCGGCCGACCGGGCGTTTTTCAGTGCCGTCAACGCCGCGGCAGGGCGATTCATCCGAGAAAGTGCCGTCGCTTCTCCGTAATAGGCCGCCGCAAGTTCTCGGCCTTTGAGGGTTTTCGTTTCGTCTGCGAAGATTTTTGAGAGCTTGAGCCAGCCGTCGTACCCCGTTTCCTGCAGAACGCGGGCCCGAGCGCGCACCAGGTAAAAGTCGAGGCTCGAGGCTACATCGGAGCGTTTGACGTTTCGGGAGCGGTTCTGCATGTCGCTCATGCGTTCCGAAGACAAGGGGTGCGTGGACAAAAAGGCCGTTACGTCGTTTTCGTAGTAACGGTTTTCTTTGGCGAGACGATTAAAGAAGTCTTCCATGCCCTTGGGATCAAACCCGGCGTTCACAAGGCGCGAGAATCCCGTGCGGTCGGCTTCGCGTTCGGCGTCGCGGGAGAACTTCAATTGTTTCTGCAGCAGCGCGCCCTGCGTTCCCATGGCAATCGCCACCGCGGCGTCCCCCCCGGAACTTCCGCCCGCTTTGGCGGCGAGAACAGCGAGAAGAATGGAGCCCAAGGTGATAGCGAGTGAATCACTCCCCTCGTTGATCATGCGGGCAATGTGGCGTTGCGCGACGTGGCCGATTTCGTGACCCATGACGCCCGCCAATTCGCTTTCGGTCTGCGCTGCGGTAATGAGCCCCGTGTGTACGGCGACAAAGCCCCCGGGCATGGCAAACGCGTTGAGCGTCCGGTCTCTCATCGGAAAGAAAAAGAAGTGAAAGGGTGGTACTGGCCCTGCGGTCACCAGTCGCCAACCCAGGCGATTGAGGTAATCCGTAATTTCGGGGTCGGCCAAGTAATCTTTGTCGGCGCGGATTTCCTTCATAAAGGCTTCGCCGATGTCGCGTTCGTCCTGCAGCGACAGATCGGCCCCCGCCACTGTGCCGAGGCTCGGGAGATTTAAGTCCGGCAGTGATGCGTCGGTACTTCGCCCCGCGCCGCAAACACCGGGAGAAGCCAGAAAAACCAGAAGGGCACTGGCGGCGGCCGTCAATCGCTTGAGAAATAACATGGTGGAAAAAATCCGTCGGCACAATCAAGCCCGCAAGGCCGGGCTCATCATTATCGTTATCATAACGGGCACGCTTGCCGCTACGGGCGGCGGCAACACTTCCGAACGATTTCGTAAAGATTGGACATAACTATGGCGGAACTGACGCACTTTGATGCCGCGGGGCATGCGCATATGGTGGACGTGGGAGCAAAAGCGGAAACGAAGCGGCTTGCGCGTGCGGCGGGGCGCATTCGGATGAAGCCTGAGACGTTTGCGCTCGTTAAAGCCGGCACGGCCAAAAAGGGCGACGTGATCGGCGTAGCGCGCATTGCCGCCATCATGGCGAGTAAAAAAACGGCGGAATTGGTGCCGCTCTGCCACCCCATTGCATTGACGCACGTGACGGTGGATTTTGAATTGGAAGAGGCGACGTCGTCCGTGCGCTGCATCGCGCAGTGTGAGACCTGCGGACAGACCGGCGTGGAGATGGAAGCCATTACGGCGGTGGAAGTGGGGCTCCTCACGGTGTACGACATGTTGAAGGCCGTGGATCGCTTTATGGTGATCGGCGACATCCAACTTTTGGAAAAAGACGGCGGCAAATCCGGCCATTGGGTGGTGCCAGCCGCATAAGGCGCGCGGAATCCGTCTAAAATTCAAAAATATCCGGTTTTTTGCACAGGGAAAAGTTTTCCGGTGCTTACGAAAGAAGGCTTATGACAGAAACCAAAACGACGGACGCGGCCGTGAAGCCCGTCAACTTTATCCGTACCCTGATTGAAAACGACCTCGCTGAAAATGCGAACCGCCCCCGTAAGTGGTGCGGGCACCCGGCGCCCTACAGCGTGCAGGAACAAGAAGGCACGGAAGACGTGGCGAAGATCCGTACGCGTTTTCCGCCGGAACCGAACGGGTACCTGCATATCGGGCACGCCAAAAGCATCTGCCTTAATTTCGGGCTTGCCAAGGAATTCGGCGGTTACTGCCACATGCGTTTTGACGACACGAACCCGGTGAAGGAAGACCAGGAGTACGTGGACGGCATTATGGAAAGCGTCAACTGGCTGGGGTTTGACTGGAAGCACCCGGCGGAAACGAACCTTTACTACGCCTCCAACTACTTTGACTGGATGTACGAATTCGCCGAACACCTCATCAAGACCGGTTACGCCTACGTGGACGAACAGTCTGCGGATGAAATGCGCGCGAACCGCGGCACCTTGAAGGAACCCGGCAAGAATTCCCCCTTCCGCGACCGTTCCCCCGAAGAAAACCTGCGGATTTTCCGCGAGATGCGGGACGGCAAGCACGCCGAAGGCTCGATGGTGCTCCGAGCCAAAATTGATATGGCGTCTCCCAACATCAACCTGCGGGACCCGGCGATTTACCGCATCCGCTTTGCCGAACACCAGGCGACGGGCAACAAGTGGTGCATCTATCCGATGTACACCTTTGCGCATCCCATCGAAGATACGCTCGAAAACATTACGCATTCGATCTGCACGCTCGAATTCGAAGATCAGCGTGCTTTCTACGATTGGGCCTTGGAGCGCGTCGTGCCGGTGCTGCGCACGCCGCAGTTTGAAGAAGCGAAGGCGTTGATTGCGAAGATGGCGGCGGGGGACGATGCCCTTGCTCTCGCGTTTGCCCGCGCGGCCTTCCATGCCCGTGAAAAGCTGGGGCAGAGTGCGCCCGAAGCTGCGATGGCCGAAGTCTTTGATCAGTGGCAGACGACGGAGGGGCCGGAAACGTTGGCGGATCAGGCGGGGCAGACGTTCTTCCTTCTTTTGACGCAGCACGCGGATCACTTTACGCCCTTGTTGCAGGCTGCGCTTTCGGCGGTGGTCAGGAAGAATTTCTTCCTTCTTTCGCATCAGCATGAATTCAACCGGCTGTGCCTGACGTACGTCGTGCTCTCCAAGCGTAAGCTCATTCAGCTCGTGAACGAGAAGCTCGTCGACGGTTGGGACGATCCCCGTATGCCCACGATCGTAGGGCTGCGCCGCCGCGGTTATACGCCGGCGTCGATCCGCAACTTCGTGGAAAAGTGCGGCGTGTCGCGTGTGGCGGGCGGCTGGATTGACTACGGCGTCTTGGAACAGAGCCTCAGGGAAGACCTGGAAGGGGCCGAGCGCCGCATCGGGGTGGTGCATCCCCTGAAACTCGTGATCGACAATTACCCCGAAGGCGCGAGTGAAACGCTGACGGCGCCGAACCATCCGCAGAAACCCGAAATGGGCACGCGTGAACTCACGATGAGCCGCACGCTCTGGATTGAAGAAGACGACTTTGCGGAAGTACCGCCGAAGGGCTACCGCCGTTTGACGATTCCCGCCGACGGCAGCGAAGCCAAACCCGTGCGTCTGCGCTACGGCTACGTCATCGTGCCGACCTCCTTTGAAAAGGATGAAACGGGTAAGGTCGTGTGCGTGCACGCGAAGTATCTCCCCGAAACGAAGACGGGGAGCGCGGGGGCGGACTCCGTGAAGACGAAGGCGGCGATTCACTGGTTGGATGCCGCGACTGCGGTGCCTGCGGAACTGCGGTTATACGACCGACTGTTCGCCGAATCGGATCCGGATGCCGCCGAAGACTACCGGACGGCTTTAAATCCGAAGAGTAAGACCGTGGTGACGGGGTACGTGGAACCGGCGGCAGCGGCAGCGGCTAAGGATACGCACTTTCAGTTTGAACGCACCGGGTACTTTGTGACTGACCGTGTGGATCACACGGCAGAAAAACCGGTTTTCAATCTCGCAGTCGGCCTGCGCGACAGCTGGGGGAAGAACGCGAAGTAATCGGGTGTTTTAACGCGTGAGATCGGCCCGCCGGAGGGAAACTTTCGGCGGGTCGGTCGTTTGAGGCGGGCGCGAATCAGAATAGTCGCCTGAAATCGACGTTCCAAGCTTTTACAATTCGCCCGATCATTTTTTAGGATGCACTTCCGATGCGATGTCCTTTCTGCAAAGCCAAAGATTCCGCCGTCATTGATTCGCGTGCGAGCGAAGACGGTTTCTCCATCCGCAGGCGCCGTCAGTGTGCCGAATGCGGCAAACGCTTCACGACCTTTGAACGGGCGGAACTCAATCTGCCGATGGTGGTGAAACGTACCGGAGAACGACGGGATTTTGATCGGGACAAACTGCGGGCCTCCATGAAGCTTGCCCTCAGAAAGCGCCCGGTGACGCCGGAAGCGATTGAAAGCGCGTTGGACTCCATTGAACTCAAGCTGATGCGCACGGGCGAAAAGGAAGTCGCAAGTTCCCGAATCGGTGATTTCGTGTTGGCGGAATTAAAGATATTAGACAGCGTGGCGTACGTGCGGTTTGCAAGCGTATATTTCAACATCGAAAATCCGGCCGGGTTCCAGAGCCTTATGCGGGAACTGGAGGAAGTGAAGCGCCATGACTGAGAATCGAACGGAATCCGTTGACGAACACTGGATGCGGGAAGCCCTCAAGGCGAGCGTCGGCGCGCGGCTTATTGCGCCACCGAATCCGGCCGTGGGTTGCGTCATTGTGAAGGACGGACGTGAAATTGCCCGAGGCTTTACGCAGGCACCGGGAAGCGCTCACGCGGAAATTCAGGCCCTCAATGCGGCGGCCGCGGCCGGTGAAAGCGTCGTCGGAGCAACGGTTTACGTGACGCTCGAACCCTGTTCGCACTACGGACGGACGCCGCCCTGCGCGCTGCGGCTCATCAAGGAAAGGGTGGGACGCGTGGTGGCGGCGGTGAAGGATCCGAATCCCTTGGTCGCAGGGCGCGGACTGAATATGCTCAAGGATGCCGGCATTGACGTGGTGTCCGGGGTCTGTGAAGCCGAAGCCGTGGAATCCAACATCGGATTTCTCACTCGCATGAAGCGGGGGACTCCCTGGGTGCGGATGAAGCTCGCGGCAAGCCTTGACGGGCGTACGGCGCTTGAAAACGGGGAAAGCCGGTGGATTACGTCCGAAGCAAGCCGCGAAGACGGTCGGTTGCTGCGGGCGTATTCGCAGGGGATTTTGACCGGCGTCGGAACGGTGAAGGCCGACGATCCGCAGATGAACGTGCGGCTGCCGGGCGACTGGAAGGATCCGGTGAAATTCGTGTGCGACGCGAAGGCGTCGATGTCGCCCGCGGCGAAAATTCTGCAGGGCGCGCCCTGCGTGGTATTCGTCGGCATGGAAGCGCCGGAAGCGGCTTGCCGCGCTTTGCGAAATGCGGGGGCGGACGTCGTCACCGTCGCTGAAGTTGAGCCGGGACGGCTTGACATGCAGGCCGTCCTATCGGAAATCGGGCGCCGGGAAGTCAACGTGCTTCACGTTGAAGCCGGGGCGCGGCTTTCGGGTGATCTGATCCGGCGGGGGCTGGTCGACGAATTGGTGCTTTATGCCGCACCCGCCCTGATGGGACACGGCAAAAAGTTAGCCGAACTCCCGCATTTTGACGCGATGTCGGAAGTGCTTCGTTGGGAATTTAAGAACGTTACGCGGTCAGGGGACGACTTAAAGCTTGTTCTCCGTCCGAAACGCGGGTAATCTCCTGCCTCATTCATTTTCTTTTGCAGGACGAACGTTATGTTTACCGGAATTATTCAGGCTGTGGGCAAGGTGCGCGAACCCGAAAAGTTGGGTGACGGCGTGAGACTCACGATTGTGGCTCCGAAGGAATTTCATTTGGATGAAGTGAAGGTTGGCGACTCCATCGCCTGCAACGGCGCCTGCATGACGGTGACGGGCATCAACGGTGACGAATTCAACGTCGACGTGAGCGCAGAAAGTTTGAGTAAGACCGTGGGACTCAACACTTTCGGTTACATCAACCTGGAAAAGGCGATGCGGTTGGGCGACCGCGTGGACGGCCACTTGGTGAGCGGCCACGTGGACGGCGTGGGTCAGGTGGAATCGATGGAACCGGTGGCGGAAAGCTGGAAACTCACCATTCTGGCGCCGAAGAAGTTGTCCCCGTATTTGGCTTACAAGGGATCCGTCACGGTGAACGGCGTGTCGCTCACCGTCAATTCCGTGGAAGATACGGCGGCAGGTTCCCGCATCACGATCAACCTCATTCCCCATACGGTGGAAGTGACGACCTTGAAGAACCTCAAGGCGCAGGACGGCGTGAATCTCGAAATCGACACCATTGCGCGCTATGTGGAACGCATGATGGCGCTGCGCGAAGATTCTGACGACCTCTTCTGATCGTTTGCGTCAAGCGGACAGCCCTTCGTGAAAACACGGATTTTCAAGGGCGTCCGCTGCGGATTCTTCCGTTAAAATCAAATCATTTGAAAACTTTTCGACCGACCCTTCGTGATCGGTCTTTTCTTCTCATGTCAGCAGGACGATTTCTTTTGACTGCGGCAGCGGGGTTCGCGCTGTGGCCCGCTGCCCAAGCCGCGATGACCTTTGACGATGCCCGGGCGATATATCGGGAAAAAAGTGCTCTTTTTCGGGTGGATGCCGCGGAAGTTGAGCGCGCGCGGGCGGCGGCCGAGAGCGCCAAAGCTTTGTCGGGCCCCCGCGTGGACTTGATCGCCATGCACGTTGAGGGCAAAAAAGAGATTGAGATCGACGTGCCGGAAAAGATTCAGTCGGCGGGGAAGTTGCTCGGGCAATATAACCTACCGGTGTCTATCCCTTCGTCTTATGGAATCAACTACGACCTGGGCGGCCCGCGAGCCGTTCTGCAGGCGACTTGGCCCCTTTATACGGGCGGACGCATTTCGGCGCAGCAGAACGCCTTAGCTCACAAGGTACGTGAAGCCGAAGCCCTGCAGAGCGAACGCGTTGAAGAAAAGGACGCGGAATTGGCGCAGCGCTACTGGGGCGTGCAGCTCGCGCGTTCGGTGGCGCAGTTAAGGGAATCGCGTCTCGCGGACGAAGAAGCGCAGGTGGCGCGTGCCAAACGCTTTGAAGCGAAGGGCCTCATTTCCAAACTCGAACGGATGTCGGTGGAAGTCTCCCGCGATACCGCAAAACGCGAAGCTACGGCCGCGGAAACGTCCGCGCGCGTGGCGGAAACCGAATTGATGGCGGAACTGCGGGAAAAAACGCTTCCCGAACTTTCGACGCCTTTATTCGTGCTGACGGGGGATTTGGGAACGCTTTCCGGTTGGCAGAAAAAGGCCCGTCTGAATTCGCCGCTCCTGCGCAAAACGGACGCGCAGATTCAGCAGGCCCAAGAAGGCGTGCGGGCCGCGAAGGGGAATTTTCACCCGCAAGTCTTTGCCTTCGGCATGAAGAATCTTGTGAAGCACTACCTCACGCCGGTGGAACCCGACTGGATGGCGGGAATCGGCGTCAAATTTACGCTCTGGGACAACAAAGACCGCATGAGCGACATTTCGGCCGCAAAAGCCTTGGTGACGAAGGCGACCGCCGCGCGCGAAGAAACGGACAACAAGCTGATGTCCGCGGTGGAAGTGGCGTTTTTAAGAACGACGGAAGCTCGGGAGGAATACGACCTCACGGTCTCCACCGTGGCACTTGCGGCTGAGAACCTGCGTCTGCGGGAAAAGAGTTTCAGTGAGGGGCTTTCGACGGCGTTGGACGTTCGGGAAGCCCGCACACAGCTGACGGGGGCCGAAATCGCGCAGCGGGCGGCGGCCTACAAATTCGTGGTGTCTTGGGCGATGTTGCATGCGTCCTCAGGGGCGATGCCCGAATTCAGTGATTCGTTAAAGCGCGCGGATCTGACGGCGGTGAAATAAAGAAACGAAAGGACGAAGAATGCAGAAGGCCAAATTGGAGATGACGGCGGGGTTGGCGCTTGCGGCCGCCGCGGTGCTTTTTATTGCTTGGGGCGTGTGGAAGGCGGTGACGCCGGAACCTGTGCCGCTGCAGGGAATGATGGACGCGAGAACGGTGTCGGTTGCGGCTAAGGTGCCGGGACGTCTCGGCGAAGTGACCGTGGAAGAAGGTACGCTCGTTAAAGCGGGGGATACGGTGGCACGGCTCCTTGTCCCCGAAATCGAAGCGAAGGTGGCGCAGGCTAAGGCTGCTCAAACCGCTGCCGGGGCCCAGGCTGAAATGGCCGAAGAAGGCAGCCGCGTACAGGCCGTGGCAGCGGCGAAGGCGGACGTGATTCGCGCTGAGGCCGGAGCGGATCTTGCCAAGAAGACGTATGAGCGCGTTGCCGCGTTGTTTGCGGACGGGTTGGTGAGCGTGCAAAAGCGGGACGAAGCGCTCGCGCAAAAGAAGAATTCGGCAGAACTCTTGGCGGCGGCGAAAGCGAAGCTTTCCGCCGTTACCGAAGGCGCACGCACGCAGGAAAAACGGGCGGCGGCCGCGATGGCGGATAAAGCGTCGGGCGCCGTGGCGGAAGCCTCGTCCTTGGCCGGCGAGTCCGATATCCGAACCCCCGTGACGGGCGAAGTGACGCGCGTCGTGATGCATGCGGGGGAAGTGGTACCTGCGGGGTTTCCGGTGGTGTTGGTGACCGACGTTGAAAAAGCGTGGGCGGTTTTCAACATTCGGGAAGATGAACTTAAAAACATCAAGAAGGGGGCGGTAATCGACGTCTTCGTACCGGCGCTTGAGAAAACCGTTCCCATGACCGTTTATTGGATCAATCCCCGCGGGGATTACGCCGTGTGGCGCGCGACGCGCCAGTCCACGGGGTACGACATCCGTACGTTTGAAGTGCGTGCGCGCCCTGCGGCGCCGGTCGCGGATCTGCGGCCCGGCATGACGGTCGTCGTGAAGCGCTAGAGCGATGCGGACGTGGTTTTCAAAAGCAGCCGCGGCCGCGCGGTTTGAAGTCGCGTGGGTTCTCTCGCATCCCAAAGAGTGGCTCGCCGCCGTTGCAGCGCCGCTCGTTTGGTGCCTGATGCTGATAGCGGCGTTCGGCGACGGTCTCATGACGCAGATCCCCGTGGGGTACACCGATGCGGATCGTTCGGCGGCGTCGCGCGAAGTGATTGAGACGCTGTCGGCGCTTCCCTCAGTGCGTCTCGTGCCGTTTGCAGACGTTGCCGCGGCGGAGCGGGCGTTGAAAACGGCATCGGTGTACGGAGTCGTCACGATTCCGGAAAATTTTGAAGCGGATCGCCGGCGCGGTACCGGTTCCCCGGTGGTGCTGCAGATTAATAAGCTCTACTACGCCGTGGGGACGATTCTGGAAGTGGATCTCAAGACGGCGTTGACGAACCTCAAGGCGGCGGAAACGGCGGTGCAGTTGACGCGGGGGGGCGGAACGTTTGCGGAAAACGCCCGACGGCTGCGACTTTCCATGCCCGAAGTGTATTTTTTGGGGAATCCGGCTTTTAATTTCTCGGCTTACCTGCTGCCGACGCTGGTACCGGGCGTGATGGCATTGGGGGCTTTGCTGGGGTTTGTCGCAAGTCTCGTGCGCGAATGGCGCGAAGGCCGGGTGACCGCATGGTTGGCGGCTGCACGCGGGTCGGCGACGGCGGCGATCGCGGGAAAATTGACGCCGTGGATTGCCGTATGGTTTTTGGCGGGCGGCGTTTGGGTCGCGGGGTTTGCCGGTGCGGCCGGTTGGGGCGTTGCGGGGAGTCTTTCCGTCTGGTTCCTGGGTACGGCGCTTCTCATGCTGTCGATGGCGGCGCTGGCGCTTTTTGCGGCGTCGCTGGCCCCCTCTTGGGTGATTGCGGTGTCCGCCTGCATTTGCTTGGTGGCGCCGACCTTTCCCTTCACCGGGTTTTCTTTCCCGCTCGACGCAATGTCGCCGGGCGCTCAGTTGTTCGGCGTCTTTCTGCCGCTCACGCATTACCTTGAGCTGCAGTCGGGGGTGTGGGTATTGGATGCTCCGGCCGCGGTACTCATAAAGCAGTTGGGGTTGCTCGCGCTTTTTCCCTTGGTGATGGGGGGCGTCGGTTTGCCGATGTTGGTGCGCCGCATGCACGGCTGGGTGAAAAAGGAAGCGGTTCCCGTTTCGGCGGCTGCGGATACGTCCGGGAATTCGTTTTTGTCCGTCATGGGACAGACGGCGCGTCACGCCTTCTTTTCCAAAGACACGATTGCGGTGTTTGCGGGTGCCGTGGCGTTTTATCTGATCTTTTACGGCTGGCCTTACAGCGGCCAGCAGGTGGAAAATATTCCGACGGGGATCGTGGATCTTGATCGGTCGGCGGCGTCTCGGAACTACGTGGAAACGTTGACGGCGGCGCCGGCGGTTGCCGAGCGTTTCATCGTTCATGACGCAGCCGAAGGATTGGCCGCTTTCCGGCGCGGCGACGTCGACGTGTTGGTGACGGTGCCCGGGGATTATGAAAAGCGGTTGGCGCGCGGTGAAAACGCGTCCGTGCATATTTTGGGAAACGGCGCTTACCCCGTGAAAACCCGTGCGGTACAGGGCGCGGCAGGGGCGGCGGCTTCGGACACCGAAGCGCGGTTTGCGCTTGCGTCCGTCATGAATCCGGGGACGCCTCCCTCGATGTCCGCATCCGCGAAATTGGCAGGCCCCGCGATGACGGTCATTTACCGCTACAACGAAATTTCCGGCTACGGCAACTACACGGTGCCGATGGTGGGGCCGGTGATCGTGCAGGCGGTAATTCTTTTCGGGGGTTCGGTGGCGTTGGGCAATTGGCTCGTCCTGAATCGGCGCGAACGTTGGATGGCGGCCGTAGCGAAGCATCCCGTGAAGCGGGGCCTTGCGATGTTTCTCACGTTTTGGCTTATTGCCTTGGCGTGGTTCCTTTACATGCAGGGCTTTGACTTTTCGTTCGGGGAATACGGCGCGATGGCGAACCCGCCCGCAACGTTTCTCGTGGCGTTCACGTTTACGGCTGCGGTGACGGCACTTGCGATGGCGTTGGCCACTGTGACGGGCGCCGGGTGGACGGCCCCCTTGACGGTATCGTTGTCCGCGCCTTCGCTTTTTATTTCGGGAGCCGTGTGGCCTTTGGAAAACATGAGTCCCGTCGTTCAGGGCGTGGCGCAGCTCCTGCCCTCGACGCAAGGGATCCCTGCGTCGGCCGCCGCCGCACAGGCAGGCGCGGCGATGACGGACGTTTTACCCGCGTGTCTGCAGATGACGCTCTTGGCGGTGATGTATTTGGTCGTGACTTTGTGGCGGCTACGCCGCGTAGAAGAAAGAAAATGACGGCTTTTCCTGGTTTTATCGATTTGCAGAGCGGCGTGGACAAAACGGAAGCGGTGGCTCAATGGCTTGAAGAGGGAGCGTGGCAACTCATTTTCCGGCCGATTGGTTTCGGTAAGACGGCGTGGTTGGATCTGCTGCAGGCGTATTGCGATGAAGCGGCGGCACCGTACTCTGAAGAACGGTTTTCCGGGACTTGGATTGCGGCGCATCCGACGGTACACAAGAACGCCCGCCGCGTATTGCGGCTCTCGTTTCAAGGTTGCAGCGGAGCGGACGGTAAGACCGTATTTTTGGAGCGACTCCGGGCAGGTATGCGGGATTTCTTTGCGCGGTATCCGGCAGAAGCGTCGGAGGCGGCGTTGGTGAGAGAAGAAAAGTCGCCGGCCGGTCTCTGGGATGTTTTTTCAAGATTGGTGCAGCCGATGGGCGAGCGACGCTTGGTGGTGCTGATCGACGATGTGGACGGTACGGGCGATGATGCGGCGGTGCTGTCGGCCCGGCAACGTGAGGGCGAGAAGCCGTGGTTGACGGCGTTTTACGGTGCGATGAAAAATGCACAAAGCCTGTTGGGGATGCGGGTTTTTGCCGTCGGAGAGAATCCCTTGGCGTTGTTGGAATGGTGTCGGGGCGCCGGTCTTTCTCGCAATGTGACGACGGACGCTCGGTATGCCGCGCTGTTTGGAAAAGCCGTACGGGATTCTGAAAGTGAGAAGACGGGGGATCGGTTTTGCTTTTGCAGGTGTTCAAGCACGGTTGTTCGACGCGCGGCAACGCCGGCGGAGGCCGCTGCCGCGGCGTTTCAGAAGCAACGTTTGAACCAAATTCTCGTACTGTATCCGATGGCCGTTTCAGAGACGCTTTTGACCGCATTGAAATCCGGCTCGGCGCCGGCGGGGGAACCGGCAAAGGCCGCGTGGCATGCACCTGAAGAGGAGATGTTGCTCTCGTCCCACCTCTTCTACGCTGGATTCCTGACGTATTCGGGCGCAGGGAATCGAGCGCTGCAATGGACTGAAACGGCGCTCCGGGTGCTGGACGTCGATTGAAAACAAACGGCGGAGATTCTCGCGAGTCTTCGCCGTTGCTGTTTCAGCCGGTCGGAGAATCAGTCCTTCTTCTTGCGGTTCGCGAAGAAGTTCGCCTTTTCAATGTCGGCCGTGCGCTGAGTGAAGAGTTCGTTCGTGAGCGAATCGACGAGCGCGAGCGTGTCGGCAATGACGCTGGCGTTGAACGTCTGTAGCATCGCGTGAGCCGCGGTTTCGTCCGCTGTTTTCGCGGCGACGTAGGCTTTTTCAAAGGCGGCCATGGCCGTGAAGAGTTTCGCTTCATGCGCGGCCACCGCTTCGTGCACGATCGGCGCGAGCGTCGGATAGTCCGTCATCGCGAGCGTCTGCAGCTTGCGGAACTTCCAGTAAACGGATTCGTTGTCCGCGTGATCAGTGCCGAGACCGAATTCGGCGGGCACTGCGTCCAGCCCTTGGTAAAACGGGATGAAGCACGACAGATCCGCCATGCCGAAGGCGACGTAAAGGACGCAGCCGATTTCCTTGGGGAGTTCGGGCTTAACCTGCAGGACGTGCGCTTCGTAGGTGCGGAAAACGCTGATGGGACGCCAGGGTTCGTTGCCGTTTAACCCGTTGCTGTAGGGGTCGTGATCCGTGCCGATATAGTGATCGCGCATGACGGCCATGAGGTCTGCGACCGTAACGGGCTTTTCGGGCGTGAGGTAGACGGCGTAGTCGCGTCCGGTGTCGGGGGCCTGTTCGAGCGAGGGGTTTAAACGCTTTTGCATGACCCACACGCGCGGATCGTTGTAGGTACGGTCGCGATCGTCGTTTCGGGTGTAAGCGGCGGCAAAATCAAAGTCGCCGGCCGTTTCGTCATAAAACCCGTGATCCTTGGCCCAGCTGACGAGCGTTTTTGAAGCCATCATCGCGTCGGACGTCGGATCGTAGGCGCGCAGGCGCCCCTGATTGCCGCTTGCAAAGTACTGATCAGCCGGGCAGCGGTGCGCGAGCCACTGGTGTCCGGTGCCGGTTTCAAGGTACCACACGTCGTGCGCGTCAATGAAGCCTACCCCGAACCCTTCGGCGCAGCCCGCGGTTTCAATGATGTGCCCCAGGAGGGCGCAGGCCGCTTTCGCGGACGTCGCCTGCGGAAGAATCACGTCCGGAATATCGTCTTCGCTGATGCCCGTTGCTTTGTTGTAGGGATCAAGCGCCAAGGCGTCGTCGCGGGCGAAGATGGATTCGGTGCCGGTGAGGCCCACGCCCAATTCGTTAAAACCGGCAGCGCCATGCAGCTGCGTCTTCCAATTGCAGACGGTCGTAAAGCGCAGGTTCTTTTCAGGCATCGGCCACGTGAAGTCGTTCAGTCCCTGATGCGCCTTGCAGCTGTACGTCCAACCGCCTTCCTTTACGAAAGCGTCATGAACGAGAAAGTGCTGCGCCTTCAGGGAAGAGCTGTCCGCGCTTCGGGCGATGAGAAACGAGCTGTCGGCCGTGGCGCGTTCGCCGACTACGATGCTGGTGCACATGGATGGGCCTCTGAAAAAAAAGAGGTAAAGCTTTTGATAGGCAAAATGCCTTAGGCGACGCTATTGTAGAGAAAAGCGACCGGGTTCGCTTGCCGCGGCAAACTTGCCTTTTTCTGTCGTAAAAATGAAAAATCATAGAAATTTGTAACGATGGAAATGGATGAGGAAATGATTAAAATATTAATAAATACAGCGAGTTGTCGAAATTTGTCGGAAATTTGTCGATGTTGCCTGAAAACGGATTCGGAAGCAGAATTCGCCTCCTTCGTAAGGAAGGAAACTTCTATCATGAGCGAAATCATTTCTCCCGTTATTGAAGAATTGGCAGAGCGCGCAATGGCGTTCACGGGCGGCCGCGAAGGCTATTACCCGACGCCGATCGACGGGTTGTCGTTTACCGTGCACGGCAAAGCGGGCGGCGCCTGCACGTGTTCGGTGTATGAGCCTTCGTTTGCGCTGATGCTGCAGGGGCGAAAGCGCAGTGAATGCGGGAAAAGCGTCTACGAATACGGGGCCGGAGACTGCATGTTGGTCAACGTTGACATACCCGCCCGCTATACGATTTTGGAAGCGACGCCCGACAAGCCCTTTATCGGCTGCAGCCTCAAGTTGGACAGCGTCGCCGTGACGGAAATGATCGCCAAACTGCCGGGGTTGGAGGACCTTGAAGATCGGCATGCTCGGGCGATCGTGGTGAGTCGGGCGTCCGCGGCAATGGAAGCGGATTTCTTAAGCCTCATGCGGATGTTTGATTCGCCGACGGAAATGAAATTGCGGGCACCGATTTTGATTCGGGACATCTATTCCCTCCTGCTTCTCGGAAAAATGGGCGAGGGGATCCGCAGCATGTTTACGCAGACGGGGCGCTCAGGTCGCGTCACGCAGGCGGTGAGTTGGCTGAGAACGAACTATCGCTCGGCTTTTACGATCGAAGAACTTGCCGAGCGCGTTCATATGTCGGTTTCAAGTTTTCATCGGCACTTTAAGAGCGTCACCTCCATGTCGCCGCTGCAGTACCAAAAGCGGCTCCGTTTGGGCGAAGCCCAGCGCCTGATGCTGACCGAAGGCAAAGACGTGGCGGCCGCGGCCTACGCCGTGGGGTACGAAAGCCCTACGCAGTTTTCCCGCGAATATAAGCAGCTCTTCGGGGATGCTCCCGGGCGCGACATCAAAAACCGCTTGCAGGTCGTGAAGGGTGATCCGGTGTTTCTGGCAAAGGCGTGAGTCAGGCGCCCGCGGCTTTCTTTTCGTCCATTTGGTCGGCAACGTAGTAGAGTATTTTCAATACGCGGTAACGGGCGCAGGCCGCGATGACGGTCGCGAGCGCCAGAAGGACGAGGTCGCTCGCGTAGGAAGCGGCCATGGGGTCGGAATAAAAGAACCCGAGGCCCATGGTAAGAAGGAGCGCCGCCGCAAAAAGGGCGAGCGAGCGACGAAAGGCGCTGCGGCATTCGATTTCGCGCGCGTCCGTCAATTCCCGGTGCAAAAGTGTGTTGATCGCGTAATCCGCGGGCACCGCGCGCCGCAGTTCCGTTTCCGTGAAGGTGAGGCCGTTGTCGGCCATGAGTTTTTTAAGCTGTGCTAATTTGCCTTCGAACCGCATGGCCCAGAAGGGGCGCGCGAGGCGCCAGGCCTGCAGCGCCAGATAAAGGAGCGCGAGCGCAAAGCAGATGGAATTGATGAAGTTGTCGGAAAGGTCGGGCATGACGCGGAGGATTCGTGGTTGTCGAAGTAGCGACAGTTTACCAACAGCGGCGAAAAGCCTTGCAAACCAGGCGCAGATTTCATCGAGCCCGCGGCTGATTTTTTTTGAAGAAACCGGCCGGTGAATTGCCCCAAGCGCGGGGAAGCCCGTTAAAATAACCGATCTAACAGTTTTTGGGGAAGTAATTTTCCCCGTGCGTTATTTTTTGAGATTGGAGTTGTGTCAGTCATGGCAGTCGACGTTATTGAACAGAATCTGGACGGTTCGGATCTTTCGATCGGGGTCGTTGTGTCCCGCTTCAACGAGTATGCGGGCAAAGAGCTTTATGCCGCCTGCCTCGAAGAACTGAAGCGGCTCGGTGTAGCGGAAGAGGACATCACCTACGTGACGGTGCCGGGGGCCTTGGAAATCCCGTTTGCGTTGTCGCGTTTGGCGGAAACCGGCGACTACGATGCTCTTATCGCCCTGGGCGCCGTGATCCGCGGTGAAACCTATCACTTTGAAATCGTGTCCGACCGTTCTTCCGAAGGCATCGCCCGCGTGACGGCCGACTACGGCATTCCGGTCGCCAACGGCGTTCTCACCTGCGAAAACGACGAACAGTGCAAGGCCCGCACCGCGATGAAGGGTAAGGACTGCGCGCAGTGCGCCGTGGAAATGGCGCGTCTTGCGGAACAGTTCCCGATGGATTTCCCCGAAGACTACGAAGAAAACGACCATGAGTGATAAAAAGCGCCTTCCTTTGGCGGGGGCCCGCCGCAAGGCCCGCGAATTTGCGCTTCTCGGGGTGTATGAAAGCCTCATCAATAAGGAAGCGGATTTTGCGGAAATCGACGCCGGACTTCTCTCCGTCATCACGGACGAAGACGGCCCCGTCGCCGGATGCGATCTGACGCCCGAAGACTTCGAAGCCTGCGATAAGGCGTTCTGCCGTGAAATTTTGGCGGGCGTAATGGCCGACCGCGTGAAGATCGACGGAATCCTTTCGCACCACGTGGATCGTGAATTGGATCGTTTGTCCGTCATTGAACGCGCGTGCCTTACGATGGGCACGTGGGAACTGATGCACTGCCCGCAGGTACCGTACCGCGTCGTCATCAACGAAGCCGTGGAACTTGCGAAGCAGTTCGGTTCCGACAAGGGTTACCGTCTGGTAAACGGCGTGCTTGATAAGACCGCCGCCGAAGTGCGTCCGGACGAGGTGAAGGCTGAGAAGGCCGGTAAGTAATTAAAGGAAGTCTTTCGGTGCGGCGTCTGCCCGCATGGAAAGGCGTTCTTCAAAAGAGGCGTGATCCATTCGCAGACGCGGGTCGGACGCGCCTTTTTTCGTTTGAGGAACAGAAAAATGGTTCAGAACGGTGAATTTTCGCTGATTGACAAATTCTTTACCCATGCGGCGTTCGGCGCCTGGCATTCCAAGGGGGTGGGGGATGACTGCGCCATTATCGACACGGGAGCCGGGCGCCTTGCGGTGACGACCGACATGACGGCCGTGGGGACGCATTTCCTGCCGGATACGGATCCGGAAGCGATCGGCTACAAGGCGCTTGCTGTCAATCTGTCGGACTTGGCGGCAGCGGGCGCCGTGCCGCGGGCGTTTTTCCTTGCGATCGGGCTCCCCGAACGGGACGAAGCGTGGTTGGCGGGGTTGATGCACGGCATGATGGCGCTCGCGCACGAGGCGGGTTGCCCCTTGTTGGGGGGCGACACGACGAAAACGCCGCTCGTGGGGGACGTTCGGTCGCCCGCCGCGATCACGATTACAGCGATGGGAGACCTTCCTGCGGAAATGGGGTTGACGCGGGCTGGGGCGCGCCCCGGGGACGACATTTGGGTGTCGGGCACCGTGGGAGCTGCGGCTGCCGCTTTAAAGCACCGCACGGGCGAATGGACCTTGTCGGCGGATTTGTTTCCGGCGGCGGATCGGCGGTTGGATCATCCGGAACCCCGGAATGCCTTGGGGACGGCTTTACTCTCGGTTGCCACGGCCTGCGCCGACGTGAGCGACGGCCTCGCGCAGGACTTGGGACATATTCTGGAACGAAGCGGCGTGGCGGCGGACGTGTTGTGGAACGCCGTCCCCACGGATCCGTCGCTTGCGGGACTCCCGGCGGAAAAGCGCCTCTGGGCCGCGATGGCCGGGGGCGACGATTATGAACTCGTCTTCACGGCGCCGCATGAAAAGCGGGGGCTTGTGGAGCAGGCTGCCATTTCTGCGGTGACGCCCGTCACCCGTATCGGCCGCATTCGGGCGGCGGACGACGGGGAACGGTTCCTGATGTACGATAAGGCCGGAAACCCCGTGGCGTTGCCCGCGGCCGGGTTTGACCATTTCCGTTCGGAGGCGGCGTGAGTTTAAAAACGAAATACAGTGCGGAAAATCCCGCGAACCGCGTGCGGCCCGGCTGGGTCTTTACGTGCGCGCACCCTGCGCATCTGCTGGCGCTTTTTTTCGGCGCCGGGTGCCTGAGACCCGCGCCCGGTACGTGGGGAACGTTGGCGGGCGTCATGGTGTGGGCGGCGGCGGTGCAGATTTTTCCCCTGAAGTTTTTGATGGCCGCCATCCTCGTTGGCTTTTTCCTGGGGGTCTGGGCGGCGCAGAAAACCGGGGAAGACCTGGGGGTGGAAGACGCGGGCTGCATCGTTATTGACGAAGTCGTTGCCGTTTGGTTCGTGTGCCTGTGGTTCCCGCAGAACTGGGTGACGTGGACGGCGGCGTTTTTGGCGTTCCGGCTCTTTGACATCGTGAAGTTGCCGCCCGCGTCCGTCATCGACGAAAAGATGAAAAACGGCTGGGGCGTCATGCTGGACGATATGCTCGCCGCATTGTGGGCATTGGCGCTGTTGTTGGCGTTGGACGCTGCAACGGCGTGGACCGGTATTCGTTTCTTGGGAGTTTTTTGATGGAATCTGTGGATCGAATCGCTCAAGAATTGGGCAAAACGTGCTCGGCGTTGGGAATCAAGATCGTGACGGCTGAAAGTTGCACGGGCGGCCTCATCGCGGGGACGTTGACGGACGTGCCGGGGGCGAGCGCGTGGTTTGACCGCGGATTCGTCACCTACAGCAACGAAGCCAAAAAGGCGATGCTGGGGGTGAGGGAAGAAACGCTCACGGAATTCGGTGCGGTGTCGAAAGAAACCGCCGAAGAAATGGCGCTGGGAGCCGTCGCGCATTCGGGGGCAGGCGCCGCAGTGTCCGTCACGGGGATCGCCGGTCCCGGGGGCGGAACGGCCGAGAAGCCCGTGGGTACCGTGTGTTTCGGGTTCGCCGAAAGCGTGACAGGATTTCCTCGGTGCACGACCGTCGTGAAGCACTTTGACGGGGACCGCGCGAGCGTGAGACGGCAGAGCGTGGCGTTTGCCGTGGAGGAACTGAACAACCTTTTAGCTTCGATCCCGTCAGAAACCCCCGTCCCTCTGAGGCGGGGATGAATGGCGGAGCAGTAAATCTTAACGCCCTTGGTTTTTTACATAATTCTCAAGTAATTCAATTGTCACACCTCCGGCAGATGCAGAAAAATAGGAATGCGACCACAGTTGCCCTGATTTCCGAAAGAATGTAGTTCCTGGAAATTCAATGCCCACTGAACGGGATGAAACGGTTTTCAAAACATTGACGAGTCGTGACACTGCAAGGTTTGGGGGATAGGAAATAAGGATGTGGACATGATTTGCGTCACCGTTGATTTCCAAGACTTGACAGTTGCAACGAATGGCAGTCGATGCCAGACTTTGTTTGACATACTGAAGGATTTCTGGTGTCAGTACTTTTCTTCGATACTTTGTCGTGAAAATCAAATGAACGGCTAATTTCGAAACACTGTGTCGTTTTCTGGTGTAATCTTCCGTCATTAAGTCATCTTCCATAAGTTCGATGCTCAAAGCCACCAAAGTCCGCCTCTATCCTACGAAGGAACAGCAAAGGTTCCTTTGCGGGCAGTTTGGCGCGGTGCGCTTCTGCTACAACAAGAGCATCGATATTTGGCAACACCGCTACAAGGTGCATGGGCAGAGTGTCTCCATCTTCAAAGATGTCAAACCGCTCCTTGCCGTTGCCAAGAAAAGCCGAAAGTACGGCTGGCTTGGAAAATACGACAGCATAGCTTTGCAAGAGGCCGTGCGTCATGCTCACGGAGCAACGGTTAAGTTTCTGACGCACAAAGCGGGATATCCCCGCTTTAAGAGCCGGCGAAACGAACAATCGAGCTATCACTGCACCGGTATTTCTGTCGGAGACACGTGGATACGTGTTCCCAAAGTCGGAAAGATCAAGGTGGTGATTCATCGGCAAACCGAAGGGAAACTCAAAAGCATTACCCTGCGGAAAGACTGTTGCGGTGACTACTACGCCAGTCTCCTTTATGAGACGGACGAACAGTTGCCGGAGCCCGAAAAGACGCTCTATGAAGATGACATTTTGGGTACGGACTTGGGCTTGAAATCTTATGCCGCGTATTCCAACGGTAAGAAGAAACCCAATCCGAAACCTTTGAAGCGGGCTTTGAAGAAACTGCGCCGTGCGCAGAAGTCTTTGTCCCGCAAGAAGAAAGGCAGCGCCAACCGGGAGAAAGCCCGGAAGGTTCTGGTGAAGGCTCACCGATTGGTGGCTCGACGCCGCGCTGACTTTATTCACAAACTCTCTCGCCAACTGATTGACGACAACCAAGCGGTCGTGGTTGAGAGTCTGCAAATTAAGAACATGATGAAGAACCATCACCTGGCACGTGCCATTGGGGACGCGGCCTGGGGTGAGTTCGTCCGATGTCTGGAGTACAAAGCGAAAAAACAAGGAAAATGGCTTATTGACATTGACACCTGGTTTCCGTCTTCCAAAACGTGTTCCGCCTGCGGACATGTCTTGGAAAAGCTGAAGCTTTCTACTCGGTCATGGACTTGCCCGCATTGCGGGAAAGTCCATGACCGTGACATCAATGCCGCCATCAATATCAAGCGGCAGGGCATCGTTCAACTCAAGGCGGCTGGGCTGACCGTCTTGCGCACTAAGAAGCAACCGGTGGTTGCTCGCGGAAGCCTGTAGAGAACGCGTAAGCCCCGGTACGCCGGGCTATGTTCGACGAAACAGGAAGCCTCGCCCGTCAGGGCGGGGAGCTGTCACAGAAATTCCTCGCAGGTGACGGGACGCCGGGGATCACGGATCCAGCCCGAGAAACTGTCGACGTAGACGCCGGCGGAGGTGAGCCCCGCTTGTTCCATCGCGAGTTTCACCGTGCAGGCCCGAACGCCGGAACCGCAGGAAAGAATGACGGAACCTGCGAGACGGTCGCCCAAGTGTTTCTCAAAATAAGCCCTCAGTTCTTTTGTGGGGAGTAGCCGACCGTCTGTTCCGAATAAGTCGCTGCCCGGCAGTGACAGAGCACCTGGAATGTGTCCTGCCACCGGGTCGAGCGTCACGACTTGACCGAGATAACGTTCCCGCGGCCGAGAGTCAATGAGGGTGAATCGGGGATCGGGGTGTTCCGTGAGCTGCTGAATCTCATCAGTAGTCCAAACGCGCTCCTTAGCGGTGCCGCTCGACACGTCGGTCGACTGCCACTGCGGCACGGCGTCGGTGAGGCAGAGCTCCTGTTTTCTCCAATACGAAAATCCGCCGTCCAAGACCTGGGACGGCAGCCCGACGAGCGCGAGTTGAAACCAAAGCCGTGCGGCAAAGGAAAGCGTGCCGTCGTCGTAAAGTACAAGGCGGCTTTTTCTTGAGATCCCCAGCTGTTTGAGTGCCGCGAGGAAGTCGGCAGTTTTGGGCAACGGATGGCGCCCCGAAGTTTCCGTAGGATGTCCGCAGACAACTTGGTCGAAATCTACGAAGCGGGCGCCGGGAAGGTGACTCACTTCGTACGCGCGACGACCCGCGTCGGGATCCGTGAGGGAAGCGCGGACGTCGAGCAGTACCAAATCAGGCGACGCAAGTTGGGATGACAAAGCCTCGGGAGTAACAAGCGACTGCATGGTCTTCTCCGAAAAAAACGATGATGCCATTGTCGTACGTCGAACGCGTTTTGTCGAAACAAACGGTCACAGAGTAGCAAGGTGAAACGCGTGACGTCTGGTTACAATCGCCGCACTGAGAACTTCAAACGGAGACCTTTCCTATGACGAACACCATGATTTCAGTCGGTACGGTTCGCGTACTTCCCCGGCCTGCGGCGGCCGTGATGTCGCTCACGGACGCGTTGGCGTCCCGCCGTTCAGTGCGTGACTATGCTGAAACGCCGGTGACGGATGAGAAGCTTGCCTACATTCTGTGGGCGGCGGCCGGAATTACCGCCGAAGACGGCAGCCGAACGGTGCCGTCCACGATGCATAAGGCGGCGATCGATCCTTATGTGATCGATGAAAACGGCGTGTGGCGTTTTGACGCGATGAAAAATGAACTCGTGTGCGTTGCAACGGGCGACAAGCGGGCGGACTCGATGTTGGGGCAGGACTTTGTCGCAAAGGCCCCTGTGACGCTCCTGTTGGTTGCGGACAAGAAGCGCGGTAAAGGTATTGAATCCTTTTTCGGAACGGATGCGGGCTGTATGGCGATGGCGGTGCAGCTGGCGACGGAAGCGCTGGGCATGGGTTCCGTCATCCGCGGTTCGTTTGATGCGGCGAAGATGACGGCAGCGTTGGGCGAAGACGGCGCGGCGAAGGTGCCGGTACTCTGCGTGACGTTGGGTGAAGTGGCGTAACGGCTATGGCTGTTTTGATGAAAAAGAAGACGGCGCCTCAGCCGCCGATGCGGCAGTTGCCGCCGCCCTTGATGATGGCAATGCCGTTGAGCGAGGCCTTCAAAAAGCGTCGGACGTCGCGCGACTTCTCCGAGGAGCCGATCTGTGACGAGGATTTGTCGACGCTTTTGTGGGCGGCAGACGGCATCACTCGTAAGGACGGACGCCGCACGACGCCTTCCGCCATGAATTGGCAGGAAATCGACATCTACGTCGTGAAAGCGAATGCCGTGTGGCTTTGGAATGCGGAACAAGGCGCGCTGACGCTCGTTAAAGAGCAGGATCATCGTTCGGACTTCACGTTGCTGCAGCCACTGGTGAAGAAAGCACCGGTGCATCTTGTATACGTCGTATCGCAGGATCGGACGGCGGGACTCGTGACGGATCTCGCCAAAAAGATGCTCAAATACGTGGAGCGGCCGACCTTGAAGGAAGAAGCAGACCGCGTTATCGACCGCGCGAAGATTCTGGACGTAGGTGTCAAGGTGCAGGCCGTATACATGGCGGCTGCGGCGCTTAACATCAATTGCCTTGTGCGCATGACGTTTGATCCGGACAGAGTCCGTAAGACGCTGGGTTTGAACCCCGGGGACGAACCCGTCTGTATTGAGACGTTGGGTTATAGGCCGAAATCGCTCTTGGATCTTGCACTTTAAAGATTCGGGCATTTCTGCCCATAGAACTCCGCAAACTCCTTTGCTTCGGCTTCGGAGAGCGGGATTTTCTTTTGGGTGGGTAAAAATTCGCCAGTAGATTGTACGAAAAATGGCTAAAATTCGCTGAACGTAATGGAGAATTTTTACATGGTGCTGATTTATCGCGAACTGCAGCCCCTCGTTGAAAAGCAAACTCCGCCGAAAGCGGTTGTGGTCTTTGGACCCCGCCGAGTCGGCAAGACAACTCTTTTGCGGGAGATCGCCAAGGGGACAACCGTCAGCTGGTACAACGGGGACAACCCAGAGGATATCGATCGGCTGGAATTGCGGTCGTCGGGGGATGTGTTGACGGTCCTGCATCAGGCAGACACTCTCGTGATTGACGAGGCGCAACGGTTTCCTAATATTGAGCTGACGTTGAAGCGTTTGGTCGATGCCAATGAGACAGAAACGAAACCAACGAGGATTTTCGTGACGGGTTCTTCATCGCTGGATATTGCTAAGGGCGTGAAGGAATCGGCTGTCGGTCGGCTTGTCATGCGGCAGATGTGGCCTCTGTCGATTACAGAGCTCGCGGCCGACCGTGGCTGGGGAGAGGTGAGCCAGAAGATCGACCAATTGATGGTTTACGGACTGTATCCCAGCATCGTTACGTCTCCGGAAGACGCTCGTATGACCTTGCAGGACTATGTGGACGGAATTCTCTTCAAGGATCTCTTTGCTCTCTCCGGCATCCGCCACAACACGAAATTTGAGTACCTGGTGCGGCTTCTGGCTTTCAACGTGGGGTCGGAAGTGAGCTATGAAGGGCTGGCCCGCGATACTGGACTCAATAAGACGACCGTCATGGACTACATCACGCTCCTTGAGCAGTGCTTCATTGTCAAGGTGTGCGGTTCGTTCTCTCGTAATTTGAGCAACGAACTGAAGAAGGGCAAAAAAGTTTATTTCTGCGACAACGGCATTCGAAACGCCATCATCGGAAATTTCTCACCGATGTCTGCGCGAGATGATGCCGGTGCGTTGTGGGAGAACTTCTTCTTCATGGAACGCGTGAAACTACATGACACACGACAGGATTTCACACAGCTCTATTTCTGGCGAACAACCGGACGTACGCCGCATGAATTGGATTTCATTGAAGTCACAGACGGCGTAATGAAGGCTTACGAATGCAATGTGAATCCCAAAGCCAAGGCGAAACCAGGGGATGAATTCTTGGCAGCGTATCCTGGATGCGAAACACAGGTGGTATCGCCGCGTGATCTCATGAAGATTTGGGCACCGGCTCGATAGACGGAAAAAGGAAACCCCGCAAACTCCTTGGCCTTGGCTTTGGAGAGCGGGGTTTTTCATTGCCCAGCGTAAAAAATTCGCCAGTACGATCGACGAATTTTGAATAAATTTCGTATGATGTAATGAAAAATATAACATGAGCTACGGAAGGATTAGAAGGGTTGGAATTTCTCGAGTCAAAACAGAATATATGCTAACAATTCTCGGATTGAATACGAGAAAATTATTTAGAGTTTTTGATGGACGGACGAATCTAAATTATTGGAAAGCGCCAGAAGGTCTTCAACCAGAAAAATTTAAGAAGCCATTGGCAAAACGACTGACTGCTCGGGTTCTGAAGAAAAAACAGCACAACCCAATGAGATTGCTAAAAATTCATATAAAAACAAGTATAAATCAACCAAAAAGTAAGGGGTGTCAATAAAATCGATCAAGATCGACTTTATCACCCCCCCCCTTTGTTAAAGGTGCTTGAAAAAGGTTAATTTTTTGATTATCTTTATTATAAATAAAAATAGGGAAGTGATATAATTTCATTGACCAAAATAAAATTCATTACATTCCCTATGGCGCATTTGAACTCTAGGAGTTCATATTCCTTAGCCACGGAGTCCAAAGCAAGGAATGTGCCAACGCTGATCGTGTTGCTGCGCACCGGGGCCGGTTCAACCTGCTCTAGGCAACGCTTTGGGAAAAGTTCCAGAAACTTTTCGTTAGGTTGCATCAGGCTGTCATCAGCACCGGGAAGCAACTTGCCGATGGTGGCGCGCTGAGGGACGTTGAAGCGTCGCTTGGGATCGTAGACGCGACCAGTCTCGAAAAGGACATAGATGTTGTTGCCCATTTTTCGACGGGTGATCTTGCCGGGGACTTCGGGAATTTTTTCAGTTTCAGAGAGGTACAGTTCGATTGTCAGTTTTGCGGCGCTCGGATAAACTTTATCATTTGGTGCCGTTCAATGCCGTACGGGCATAAAGGGCATCGTCCTTCATTGAAGAAAAGTGCAAACGGAGAATTCGGCCATGACGTTCGCTATCCCAAAGGAAGGTCTCTTTTTTTCGCAGAGGCAGATGCTTTTTGAACAGGTGTCCGAGAGGATGGGCGCCCTGATTTCAAGCGGCCGATGGCGTCCCGGCGAAATGCTCCCCAACGAGGTCGAGCTTGCGGGCATGTTTGGCGTGAGCCAGGGCACGATGCGCCGAGCCTTGGGGAAGCTCGTCGATACTGGCGTTCTGATCCGCCATCAGGGCAAAGGCACCTTCGTTGCCGAATTCAGCCGCAACGAAGGCAAGCTGTATCAGCGCTTCATCCGTCTGATGCCCGACAGCGAAGCGGACGAAGCGTTGCCTTCCAAGTCGGTGATGCTCTATTTCGAGAGGGAGCTTCCGCCAGAGGATGTGAGGAATGCTCTTGATCTGCCCCTCGGCGTCAAGACGATTCATGCGGTGCGTACGCTCAATACGGCGCAGGGACTGGTGACGCATGACGAGCTGTGGGCCAATCCGGAAGTGTTTGAAAAGTTAACGAAGGAGAATCTCGCCCGTCATGAGGAGAAGATGCTCTATGCTTTCTATCAGCGGGCCTGCGGCGTGACGATCACGAAGTGCGAGGAGACGCTCAAGGCAAAGCTCATGCCGGAAGACCTCTGCAGGGAGTTCGGTTTATCCGCGCCAACGCCCGTCATCGAAATTCGACGCACGGCGTTCACATACGGCGACAAGCCTGTTGAGTATCATATCCAGCGGTGCCTGACCGACAGGTACCACTACCAGATCATTTGATTATTTTGCAGCGTCAGACAAGAAAGGCGGCCGGCATTCGATAGGGAATGCCGGCCGCCTTCGATTCCGGAGAGTGCGGATTCGGATTAGAAGTACTTCGTCACGCCGCTGTAGGCATTGACGCTCTTGTCGGTTTTGACGGCGCCCGCATCAAGACGGTCCCACTGGGAGTAGCCGCAGCCGACGTACATTTCGACCGTCTTGGACGGACGATAGAGGTACTTGGCGGCGATGCCGGCGGAGGAGCCGTCGACGGAGCCGCCCGTGTCCTTCACATCGGTCTTGTAGTCGTGCCAGTAGGCCATCGTCTGAAGCGAGTCGTTGCCGAACCTGAATTCGGCGCCGGCATAAAGGCCGTATCCCTTGAGGCCGGTCATGGCGTTGGCGCCGGTGGTGGAGAAGCCGTCGAAGGCTTCGACGCCGTTGAAGTACTGGGCCTGGGCGAAGAGGCGCAGGTCGTCAAAGCGGTAGCTGCCGCCGAGCGTGACGATGATCTTGTCGTCGTCGGGCGTGTTGGTATTGGCCTTGCCCCAGTCGGTCTGTTCATAGACGAGTGCGGTGTCAAGCGGGCCCGCCGTGTAGTGCAGGCCGACGCCGTAGAAGCGGTTGGCGGAGGACTCGGATTCTTCGCCAAGCGAGGAGGCGCTGACGGAGTCCATTTTGAGCGAGTGCTGCAGGGTGGCCTGGAAGCCCGAGAACTTCGGAGAGCGGTACGTGATCGTGTTGTCCATGCGGGAGCTCTTGAGCGGGGAGAGTCCCGTTCCGTTCGTGCCGCCGCCGAAGGCGTCCATGCAGTTCTGCAGGTCGTACGGACCGGAGCCCGAGCCGATGCCGGAAATGCGGCCTGCGGCGACTTCGCCGAAGGTCTTGCTGATGGCCTTCACGGAGGCGTTGCCTTCGAAAAGGCGATCGCCCTTGAGTTCGCCCGTGTCGGAGGCAAAGCGGTTTTCAAGGCGGAAGCCCACGGAAATGTCGTCGCTTATGGCTTCGAGGCCTTCGATGCCCACGCGGGTGGCGGTGCTCGTGCCGGACTGCATGGCGAAGGAATCGTCCTTGGTCGAGTCGCCGAAGTAGTTCTGGTAGATGAGGCCCGTGTCGGCGCGGCCGTAGATCTTGACGTCGGCGGCGGAGGCGGAGCCCGCAAGGGCAAGCGCTGCAAGCGCAGCAGCGGTGAGGCGGGACGTATTCATGATTTGATCTCCTGGATGAGGCTGGAAAGGTTCAGAGAAGGAAGTAGGCGGCGAGCACCATGACGAGCATGACGGGGGCGGTGCGCTTCACAATTTCAAGAGGTTCGACGCCTGCGATGCCGGCGACGAGAATCAGGCCGCCGCAGAGCGGAGAGCTCAGTCGGCCGAAGGAGCCGGCGATGACGGCAAGATAGCCGAGCGACGGGATCGTGAGGCCGAATTCGGAGGCGTGAGGCGTCACGGCTTCGTTGAAGGCGAAGGCTGCGGCGTCGCCGGAGCCCGTGAGAACGCCCATCAGATAGGGGCCGAAGGCGCCGCCGATGCGGGCCCATTCGTTGGCGGAGGTGAGCGCTTCGACGAGCAGGTCGATGACGCCCGCGGCCTTCAGGCCTGCGGCAAAGACGCCGGCGGCGATGATGATGCCGAGGATGTTGGCGTAGCCCTTGCCCATGCCGTCAAAGAACTTGCGGGTGACGTCGGCGGGATTGGAGCGGGTGACGGCGATCGCGTAGATCGTGCCGATGATCATGGCCGTCGCAACGCTGATCTTCATGGTCGTGAAGAGTGAGACATAAAGCAGCAGGACAACCGGAACGAGCGGCGCAATGGCGTAGAAGAAGTTCGGATGTTCGGGCAGATTGTCGGCCTCTTCAGAGGAGGTGTCGTCCTGATTTTGAGCCTTGACGGGCTTCTTGTAGTCGCGGTAGACGAGGCAGACGAGCGTGAGGCCGACGACGATCGCAAGGCTGAAGCAGAGGAGCGGCAAGGAGAAGAGGCCGATCAGATCCATGATCTCCATCTCGGCAAGCTTGGCGATGAAGACGTTGTGCGCGACGCCTGGATTGAAGAGCGCAGGCGTGGTCGAGCAGACGATGGCCGTAGCCGCAACGGCGGGGTGAAAGCCCGCACGGATCAGAATCGGGATCATCGACGGACCGACGGCGGCACAGAGGCCTGCGGTCGACGGAATGGCGACCGAGCAGAAGCCCGTGACGATCATGCAGGCGGGAAGAAGAAGGAAACCGAGCTTGCGAAGCGGACGCGTCAGAAGCGCGACGAGATGCACGTCGCACTTCGTCAGAGCCACCGCAGCGGCAAAGCCCATCGCGGAGCAGATGGCGATGATGAGCGAGCCCTTCGTCATGGAGGCGTCGAACTGCTGGAAGGCCACCATGGGCTTAAGAGAAAAGAGCGCCATGGCCAGGCCGGCAGTGATCAGCACGAGCCTGGTTTCGTAACGCTTGATGAGGGCGTAGATGGTCGCGATGACGACGACCAGGGCAAAAATCAACGTGAGTGACATTTGGAGAAACTCCGAGGGGGTGGAGAAAAGGTATTCCTGTGTCGGAATGCAGAGAATTTTAATTTCTAAAACAATTTAATTAAATGTGGTATTTTCGTTAGGATTGTTAATGTTCAACGGATGTCCGATATCGGACATCCGGCATCCGATATTAGATATGCAATTAATGATTTGAAAATAATGGAAAATCCTGTGCGGCTTGTGAACCGATGCGAGATATATAATGAGTTCAACCTTTTCAATTTGATTGTCTGTTGAAATGGACGTTAATAATCCAGTTGACATTGAGTCAATTAAAAAGAGGCGGGTTGCCTATCTTGCCCTTTTTTGCCTGATAAATTTCTTTACGGGTGCGATCTATATATGGAGCGTCTTCGCGGGGCCTCTGGCTGCTCGTATTGCGGACGCGGCGGGCTGCGTGGTGAAGACTTCGGATCTCGCGCCGGTCTTCGGTCTTGCGACCGGCGTGACGCCCTTCGTGATGCTGGCGGGCGGCTTCATCAACGACCGATTCGGACCGAGGCTGACGATTGTCTTCGGCGGTCTTGCGATTGCGGCGGGATATGCGCTGACGACCCTGGCCGAGTCCGTGGAGATGCTCTATGTGAGCTACGGCCTATGCGTCGGCGTCGGCACGGGGCTTGTCAACGGCTGCACGGTCAATTCGTCCGTCAAGTGGTTCCCGGACCACCGCGGCTTTGCGGGCGGGCTGGTGACGGCGTGCCTGGGCATCGGCGCGGCCGTGCTACCCTTTGTTGTTCGTGCTTTGATTGATGCGCTCGGCATTGCCGAGACGCTGCTGGCCGTGGGCGTCTTCTCGGGCGTGGTGATCGTGATTTCCGCCCTGCAGACGACGAAGTGTCCGGACAATCTGCATGCCGTTCTGGCGCCGTCGACGAGCCGCTCGGGCATGCGCTACGCACCGAGCATGAACTGGTTCGAGATGGTGAGAACACCGCTCTTTTATCCTCTCTTTCTGCTCTTTACGTCGTCTGCGATGATGGGCCTCATGCTTCTTTCGAACATTTCGGCCATCGCCCAGGAGCAGGTGGGGGCGAGCGCGGCTTTGGCTGCTCTTAGCGTGTCGGTGATTTCGATTGCCAATACGTCCGGGAGGTTCGTCTCGGGAATGCTTTCTGACAGGATCGGCCGCATCCAGACGCTGATTCTTGTGCTGATCGTTGCGCTTGCCGGCCTCATCATGCTGATGTCCGCCGGACGTGGCGATACGGGGCTGTTCTTTGTCGGGATCGTCGGTGTCGGCATCTGCTTCGGCGCCTTCATCGGCACGTATCCGAGCCTTGTGGTCGACGAATACGGTCCGAAGCACAACAGCGTGAATTTTTCCCTGATGATGCTCGGCTATTCGGTGGGCGGCCTCGCCGGACCTCTCGTGATCCGCTGGGCCAATGCGGGCGGCGACTTCAGCCGCGCCTACATGGTCTGCATCGCGGCCGCCGCAGCCGGCATCGTCTGCGCCCTGGTTTCACTCTCATTGAAGCGCTGCGCCCTGCCTGCTGCAGACAAGGCCTCTTCTTGAGAATTTTTGGAGAATGTCATGGAAGACAATACCAAGTATTACGAAGAAATGGTTCGCAACCGCCGCGAGCTGCACAAGCGTCCGGAGGAAGGCTGGACGGAGTTTGAGACGACGTATTTCGTCGTCGAGTTTCTCAAGAAGCTGGGCCTCGACGTTTCGATCGGCAAGGCGAACATCAACGAGAAGGAAGTGCTCGGCCGCGATCCTCAGCTCGTGCGCGACGGCATGGCTCGCGCTCTGAAGCACGGCGTGCCGCAGGAATTCCTGGATGCGACCGAAGGCTACACGGGCGCCGTTGCCGTGCTCGATACGGGCAGGCCCGGTCCCACGACGGCGTTTCGCGCCGACATCGACTGCGTGCTTGTGCGCGAGAGCGACGATCCCGAGCATCTTCCGAGCAAGCTCGGATTCGCGTCCGAGCGCCCGGGCTTCATGCACGCCTGCGGTCATGACGCCCATACGGCTGTGGGCCTCGAGGTCGCCCGCTGGCTCGTGGATCACAAGGACGAGCTTTGCGGCAGATTCAAGCTCATTTATCAGCCGGCCGAAGAGGGCGTGCGCGGCGCCCGCGCCATGGTGGCCGCAGGGGTCGTCGACGATGTGGACTACTTCATCGGCGGTCATGTGGGCGGCGTGGCCAAGCTCGGCGAAATCGGCGTGATGGACGGCGGGTTCCTCGCCTCGACGAAGTTCGACATCGACATCGAGGGCCAGCCCGCGCATGCGGGCAACGCTCCGCAGCTCGGCCACAACGCGCTGATGGCTGCCTGTGCGGCTTCGATGATGCTTCAGGGCATTCCTCGCAACGGCGACGGCGCGACCCGCGTCTCGGTCGGCACGATGCATGCCGGCGAAGGCCGCAACGTGATCCCGGCGCATGCCCGCCTCCAGATGGAGGTTCGAGGCGAGACCGAGGAGGTCAACGGCTACATGCGGGACTATGTGTACGACATCTTTGCGGGCGTCGACAAGGCCTATCGCGTCAAGTCGACGTTGACGAAGGCGGGCGAGTCCACGACTCTTCTTCAGAGCCCGGCTCTCTTTGACAAGGTTGAGGACGTGATGAGGCACGTTCCGAACACGACGTTACTGCCGCGCATTCATGCGCCGTCAGGCTCCGAGGACTGCGCGCTCTTCATTCGCCGAGTCATTCAGCACGGCGGCCAGGCGGCCTTCATCCTGTGGGGCTGCAACCATCACGGCCACCATCGTCAGAACTTCGACATTCAGGATGAGCGGAGCATGCCGATCGCCTTCGATGTTTACACGGGCTTCGCGGTCAAAATGAACGGCATTGCCGGCTGATCGATTTTCTCTCTCAAGATTGAGTTTTTCTTGTACCCTTAGTTAAGTTGTTTGACAACGGGCGTCTTCGGGCGCCCGCTTTTTTTTCGAGCGGTGACATTCACGGGGCCTAGCGCCACGGAGGTTCGGCATCCAAAATCATAAAATCCGAAGTATTGCTTCAAATTTTAAGAGATAATCTGAAGTGCAACTTTCGTATTTATGAGAAGTTCGGAAGCGTTACTTCAAATATTCTTGCATTGTTCGCAAAGAATTCCTCATCTATTCTTCTAGATTCTTGAATTGACCCCTCTTTCAACACCACAATTGCCCCCCCCCCTGCGAGGTGAAACGTGAATTCCGCACCTCGTTATACTGTGTTGC
>OIWS01000764.1_pt1 | contig 37596 bp, 30 predicted proteins | sample 1587611 | NCBI WGS metagenome assembly OIWS01 (sample SAMEA3888919, study PRJEB22519) | human gut metagenome | biome: human gut; feature: human-associated habitat; material: faeces | place: Denmark | collected 2010 | reverse complement strand
GCTATCGCAGTTTTTTTCGGATCAAGTGCGGTTGGATTTTCATCTATTTTTTCGACCGCGCTTTCAGTTACATTTGTCTCAACTGTTTCACCTTGAGCGGCCGCTTTTTTCGCTTTTGCTCTTGCGAGAGCAGCTGCAACAGCTGCTTTCTTCGCATCTTTTTCATTGGTTTGTGACGTTGTTGCATTTGTCACAGTGCCTGTATCTGCTTGCGCTTGTTGTTTAGCTAGGCGACGGGCTTTACGTTGCTCCATGAGCTCATGGTTATCTGGTAAGATTTCGCCTTTCTCAGATACGATAGTTTTTGTTTCTTTATTTGCTGCTAAACCCGCTTGTTTTGCTTTCAGGCGTTCTAATGCCGCTTTAACTGGGTCTTCACCTTTTTGTTTTGCAAGTTCTTCACGGCGAGCTTCTGCTGCGCGTTGTGAACGTGCTTTACGTTCTTGCTCCTCACGTTCCATACGAGCTTGTTTTGCTTCAAAACGGATTTTGGCTTCTTCTGCTTTTTTCGCTTTTTCTTTAATTTCCCAAATCTTGGCTTTTTCTTGTCGGAAATATTGAATAAGCGGAATATGGCTTGGACAAACATAAGCACACACGCCACATTCAATACAATCTTTTAAGCAATATTCTTCTGATTTTTGGTGATCCTCACTGCGAGCATACCAATAAAGTTGCTGTGGCATTAAATTGACAGGGCAAGCATCAGAACAAGCTGAACAGCGGATACAAGATTGTTCCGGTTCGGGTTCACCATATTCAAAATGATCGGGTGCTAATAAACAGTTTATTAATTTTGTGACGGGTGCGTTGAGATCAGAAAGTTGTAATCCCATCATTGGTCCGCCGGCAAAAACAGGGAAGCGCTCATCATATTGATAGCCAACTTGCGCCAATAAGTGATCAACCGGTGTGCCCAAGCGAACCCAGTAGTTACCTTTCTCTGAAATTTTATCACCAGTCAGTGTAACGACACGCTCAATTAAAGGCTCGTCATTAATGACCGCTCTTTTTACCGCAAAAGCTGTACCGACATTATGCATCAATACGCCAATATCGTAAGAACGTCCGCCACTTGGCACTTCCATGCCGGTAAGCAAATAAATAAGCTGTTTGGCTGCACCAGATGGATATTTAGTCGGAATAACGCGCAATTCAATGTCATTTGCACCATGTAGTGATTGTTGAATAGCCTGAATCGCTTCAGGTTTATTGTCTTCAACCGCAATTACCACTTTTTCAGGGCGTAAGATATAACGTAAGATGCGAATTCCTTCGATCATTTCATCGGTGTAATCACGCATTAAGCGGTCATCACAGGTAATATAAGGTTCGCATTCCGCACCGTTAATAATTAAGAGTTTAACTTTCTTTTCAGCCGATTGAATTTTGGCCGCAGTCGGGAATACCGCACCACCTAAGCCAGCAACCCCTGCTTGATAAATACGATCAATGAGTTGTTCGACAGGTTGTGTGAAAAACTCTTCAAGTGGAAATTGCTCACGCCATTTATCCAAGCCATCCGCTTGAATATGAATCATATCCTCAGTTAGACCAGAAGGATGGGGCGCAACATGTTTTCCGATAAACTTTACGGTACCAGAAGTTGGCGCGTGAACAGGCAAGGTTCTTAAGCCATCACCTTGTGTTAAAGGTTGGCCTTTAAGCACATAATCGCCCTCTTTAACTAATACATTTCCTGCTGTGCCGGCATGTTGTTTAATCGGCACATAAAAATCATGAGAAAGTTCTGATTGCTTAATAGGGAATTGGTTTGATTGAGATTTCATTTCATGAGGATGAATACCGCCTTTAAAATCCCAAATTTTGCCGGATTTAAATCTTGTTAATACATCAGCCATATTATTCCGACTCCCCAACCACTAATTTTTTCTCGATTTCTGTGGTGTTTACAACCGGAATGACTAATTTAGGATCAAATTTCCAGTTCCAATTATCAATATCTTTTTTCACTTTAATCATGGAAATACAATCTGTCGGACAAGGTGCAACGCAAAGTTCACAGCCAGTACAGAGATCAGGAATAATAGTATGCATAGCTTTATTTGTACCAATAATGGCATCAACAGGGCAGGCTTGAATGCATTTGGTACAGCCAATACACATATTTTCATCAATAAAGGCTACCATTTCTTCAGGTTCAGCGACATCATCCATTGCAGGTACATCAACGCCCATGATTTCGGCAATTTTTACGACTGTTGGACGACCACCTGGCACGCATTTTGTGATAACGTCACCATTAGCAATCGCTTCAGCATAAGGCTTACAGCCAGGATAGCCGCATTGCCCACATTGGCTTTGCGGTAAGATGGCATCAATTTTTTCGACGATGGGATCTGCTTCGACTTTTAATTTAATCGAAGCAAAACCTAAAATCGCACCAAAAATTAAAGCGAGAACGGTTACTGAAATTAAGATAAACATTATTTTTTAGTGTTATTCCAAAATAATCCGAGAAAAATCACTGTTACAGTAATAAACATTAAGAGATAAATCATTTTACTAATCCGGCGAAGCCCATAAAGGCGAGAGACATCAAACCGGCCGTAATTAATGCGATAGACGAGCCACGAAATGTAATAGGCACATCTGCAGCAACAAGGCGTTCACGCAATGCGGCAAATAAAACTAAAACCAGCGCAAAACCTAAAGAGGCGCCAAAACCATAAATAACGGATTCGGTTAAATTGTGTGCCAAATTGACGTTTAATAATGCCACACCGAGTACCGCACAGTTTGTGGTAATCAGTGGTAAGAAAATCCCTAGTAAGCGATAAAGTGATGGACTCGTTTTATTGATTACCATTTCAGTAAATTGAACCACGACGGCAATTACTAAAATGAACACTAATGTGCGCAAGAAGGTGGCATTTAGTGGCATTAAAATATAATTATCGACTAAATAAGAACACAATGAAGCTACGGTTAATACGAACGTCGTAGCAAGCCCCATACCAATCGCCGTTTCAATCTTTTTGGATACGCCCATAAATGGACAAAGTCCTAAGAATTTGACCAAAACAAAGTTATTGATTAATGCGGTGCTGATAATGAGTAGAATGTAATGTGTCATTGCGTCTAAATTTATTTTACATAAGTGGCGTATTATCTCTATTTATCGCACTGAGAACAATAAAAAATTTGGGGTAGTGCGGTCAGTTTTTCCTTTGTTTTTTATTTGGTAATCGATTCTTTCTGACTATGTTGGAAATAGCGATATAGCTGCGGTAGCAATTGAGAAATCAAATTAAGCTGCTGATATGGTAACGCAAAGACCGCATTGTTTTTAGTTTGCGTTTCATCCCATTGAATTTTTTTTAGGCTCTGTTCAATACTATTTTGGAGCTTTTCAAAGATTTCTGGACGAAGCTTTTCAATATTTTCCAGTGCATATAAAACCTTTTTCGCAACAGGATAAAAATCTGACAAAAATTCGGTAGTTTGTTCTAATTGCGCCATTTTATTGCGATAGGCCCCTAAAGCAGAAATATAGCTCAATAAGGAATAATTCATTTTTAACAAGTCAAAACCTTCCTGCAAATAAGCCTGATATTTCTTCGGTTCGTTGTTCATATTGGAAAGTGTGGTACTTAATGCTGCCGCATATTGATGGGCATTACGGCGTGCAATACGGTATTTTAAATTATCGCTTTTACCAAATTGCAGTTGGCTAATAATGTGCAAGAAATATTGTGCATCACTTTGAATCGCTTGACGGCTCACTTTATCGAGTTGCAGATATTTCCAATCCGGCCATAGATAAGAAACGGCAAACCATGCAATGGCTGAACCTAATACAGTATCAATGAGGCGAGGAAAGAGCGCTGATTGTGTGTCAAATCCCATTACATCGAAACTGATCAATACTTGCAAGGTAATAAAGAACGTGGAGAAACTGTAATTATTACTTCGGAAGAAGAAAAAGAGCGTACTGGTCACCACCATTAAGCCTAGTTTCATCTCTAATGTTGGGTTGAGATATGGCAATAAGGAGCCAATAATTACCCCTAAAATCGTCCCAATAATACGCTGACGTAACCGCACTTTAGTTGCGGAATAGTTTGGTTGACAAACAAAGACCGCTGTAAGCAAAATCCAGTAACCCAAATTAAATTGGAAAAATTCAACAATAGTACAACACAAGAATACCACGATAGACAAACGTACAGCATGGCGGAAAAGTGGTGACTCAAAAGTGAAATTACTTCCAATAACAGACAGAATATTTTTTAGGCCTGTAATTTGCTCAGTATGGATTTGTGCCGTTTGATCATTTTCACTGGTTTCTTGCTCAAGCTGACGTAGTTGCCAGTTAATACTTTTCAGGTTATCAATAAGCGTTTGAAGAGCAAGTAAAACATTGTTTTGTTCAGCGTGTTCTTTGCTATAAAGCTCAAGAGATTGAATTGTGCCCATTAACGCTTTTTCTACGCGAATATTATAGTGATAAGGCGTATTTTGACGCAGGCAAGCCGTAATATCGTGACAGGCTTGCGCTTGTAATTCGAGCAAGCGCTGAATACGGAAAATTAAATCTGTATTTTTGAGTTGTTCTGCAATTTGTCGATAATCAAAATGTGTCGAATTTGCACGCTCATGAATGTCTTGCGCAGCAAAATAATAGCGGATCATGCGTTGTGTGCGAGCATGGCGATGTTGCCCACGAATACGATAGAAAAGAGCTGTTCTCGCTTGATTGAAGGCATCCACCACATTGGTGTTTTTCATCGCAAAATTAAGGTGTTTTTTCTCGATTTCATCAATCTCATCAGGATCAAAAAATTCTGATTTTGCATCTAGATAATTGCCTAAGGCACAAAACGCTTTTGCCACGCTTTCTTGTACTGGACGGTTTGGGAAAAAGAGATAGACGATGATGGTCACAATACTGTAAAGCAAAGTACCTAATAAAATCATCACCGGATTAATAAACCAGCTTGCAGAATTATCTGGTGTATAAGTGAGAGTGGTATAAATGGCTACCACCAGCGTACCAAACGCAATGGTTCGATAACGTTCACCCACGGCGCCAACCATCGTAAATAAAAAGGTGATGATGGTCATCAGCAATACGTATTGAATGGGTTTACCAATATTGAGTTGAACGATAAAGGTTGAAATAGAAAAGGCAATTAATGTGTAAAAAATATTTTTTAATCGTCCGGTAAGGCGATTATCTAAATCCACTAAACCGCCTGCAATAATCCCTAAAATTAAGGGCATAGATTGCGTAGAAATATCAAAAAACCAGACGCCAAACGCTGCGATATTCACTGCAATAAAAATAGGTATTGAAGCGATTACTTTTGCATTAAGCCATTGGTTCATGTTGATATCCTTGCTTATTGTGTGACTAAAAATTGGATGATAAAAAAGTGAGCGGGAAGGCTCACTTCTTTATCAAAGTGCGGTTAAAAAAACGATTATTTTTGTTTTTTTGCCCAGTTTAAGAAACGAGTTTGAGTTTCTTTATCTGCTTGTTGGAACCAGTATTGTAATTGTTGTTCTGCAACGTTTTCACCTTGAACAACCACTTTGCCTTTTGTTGCTTTTCCTGATGCTGCAGGCATCATACCTACTGCCGGTGCCGCTAAAGCTGAAACCGCTGCTGGTGCATTAGATGCATTATACTCAGCAAGATCATTAACAATATTTGCTGATGGGAATAAACCTTCTTGTTTTAAGGTATCCACTTTAGCATCAATCACATTACCTGATTTAGTTTTAACGGTAATTTGTGGTTGTGCATTAAATTTTTCGCCATCTTCTTGAGAACGAATTTTTTCTGCAGATACCACAACATCATCAGCCGTACCTTTGAAAGTCACAATAACAGGGTTAGACTCAAAAAGTCCTTGGCTAGAACCGGTACCGACGATCTCACCTAAACGTACCACAACCTGTTGTGTTTGGTCAGCTTCAGCATTGAATGATTTTTTTTCTTTTAGAAGGGATTTGCTGGCTTTTTGGCCATTGATAGCAAGAAACTCAAGGTTCGATGAGGTGGTGACCATGCCGGCTAAGCTGCTCGCACTGACTGCAAGGGCAACAACACCTAAAGCAAACTTACATAATTTCATAATTACTCCTTTTATTTTTTGAATGAAATTAGATGGTTGTAATGCTATGCTAAATTTTAAAAAATGGGAATAGGAAAGTGCGGTTAATTTTTAAAAAGTTTTTGTAATAAAGGAGCAAATCATGGCAAAACGATTTGTCGTCTATGGTCGAGTTCAAGGTGTCGGGTTTCGCTATTTTACTTGGAAAGAAGCGGAGAGAATAGGTATTAAAGGCACCGTAAGAAATTGTGTCGATGGAAGCGTGAAAATTGTTGCCGAAGGTAATGACGATCAACTACAGGATTTTTATAATTGGTTAAAAGTCGGCCCAAGAACTGCAAGTGTTGAACGAGTTTTAGAGGATAATATTGAAAATAAACGCTATCCTGACTTTTCTATTATTCACCGTTAAAACTGACCGCACTTTACAGCGTTAATTGATGCTCGTAGAATACGCCGCTTATTTATAAATAGGAAAAATTATGCGTAATCAAACAAAACTTCATCTTCAACAATTACAACTTGCTATGCAAAAACTTGATTTATGGCAAGCGGTTCCACCTTCACAAGATGCTTTTTTAAGTGAAGAGCCTTTTGCTATTGATACCATGTCACCAGAAGAATGGTTGCAATGGATTTTTATTCCAAGAATGTTTGCCTTACTTGAAAGTGGCGCTGAGTTACCTTCAAAAATTGCGGTGTCGCCTTATTTAGAGGAAGCGTTTAAAGAAGCAGAAGAAGATTTTTTAGTTGAATTATTAACGCCGTTACGTGAATTAGAAGCCTTATTACAAAATCAATAAATGTTAGAGATCTTATATCAAGACGAATATCTTGTCGCCGTTAATAAGCCTGCAGGTATGTTGGTACATCGCAGCTGGCTTGATACTCATGAAACGCAATTTGTGATGCAAACCTTGCGCGATCAAATCGGGCAACATGTTTTTCCTATTCATCGATTAGATCGCCCCACCTCAGGTGTTTTGCTGTTTGCTTTAAATAGTGAAATCGCAAATTTAATGTGTCAGCAATTTGAACAGAAAACGGTGCAAAAATCTTATTTGGCGATTGTACGAGGGTATTTGCAAGGCAAAGGACAGATTGATTATCCCCTTAAAATCCAATTAGATAAGATTGCAGATAAGTTTGCACAAGAAGATAAAGCCCCTCAAGAGGCGGTAACAGATTATGAGGGCTTAAACATTGTGGAAATGCCTTATGCGGTAGGGCGTTATCAAACCACTAGATATTCCTTGGTGAAGCTCATTCCTCAAACAGGCAGAAAACATCAGTTACGACGTCACATGAAACATATCTTTCATCCTATTTTAGGGGATACACAATATGGGGATTTACATCAAAATCGTGCATTGACGGAACATTCAGGCTGTCAGCGTTTATTTTTACACGCAGATACACTTATTTTTGAACATCCTATTTATTCAATAAAAATAGAAATTAAAGCTAATTTAGATGAACAATGGATGAAAGTGATGGAATTATTTAATTGGTCTATTTAACGAGAAGAAATAATGTTAGATATTAATTTAACCCACGAAGAGCAACAAAAAGCAGTAGAGCAAATTCAGGAATTAATGGCACAAGGAATTAGCAGCGGTGAAGCCATTCAAATTGTGGCAAAAGCATTGCGTGAAATTCATCAAAAAGGTGAGAAAGAAGCTTCTGACAGTAAATAAATAAAAATTTTTGTGATCAATGTATCATTTTTAAAGTTTCCTTGTTGCATAAAAAAATAAAATGTTTGAATATATTTCCAATTGAGGTGATAAGGCATGAGTCTTATTGTTTTTAAGTATTAAGGGCGAAGCCTATAGAGGTCTACTATGGAAATTGGTGTAGTAAAATGGTTTAATAACGCAAAAGGATTTGGATTTATTTCTGCAGAAGGCGTGGATACAGACATCTTTGCACATTATTCAGCAATTGAAATGGATGGTTACCGTTCATTGAAAGCGGGACAACGCGTGCAATTTGAAGTGATTCACGGCGACAAAGGATCTCACGCCACAAAAATAATTCCGATTGCGGAATAAGCGAAACGCTAAAACGTTTCAAAATTTTCTCTATTTAGCATAATCAAAAGCCAAGGTTTCGGCCTTGGCTTTTTTCATCTTATTTATTGAGCAAGTTTTTCAAACCGGCTTTCATTGCTGTCATTTGGCTTTCATATAATGCTTTGCTTTCACGTTCATCAATCATATAAGTGATGGTTTCAGAAAGTGTCATTTTCATTTTTCTTGAATATTTAGACAAACGAAGCCAAACGCCATATTCTAAATCAATAGATTTTTTCTTCGTTGATTGTTTTTCTGCATTAAAAAAGCGTTTACGTCTTGCACGAATAGCCTGATCAAGCTTAATAGGTAAATCAAGAGAAAGGTGATTTTTAATCCATTCCTCGATTTTTTCAGGATAATTCTGACATTCTATTAATTCTTGAACTTTACTTTCTTCTAAGCTTTTTTCTTCGTAACGGGTAATTTTTTCCCCTTCGCGATGTTTGCGAATGAGATAAATCCATTTCCAGTTTGCTTCTTGGTTTTCTAATTTTTGATATTTCATCGTTTTATTATACTTTTTAGTGACGTGGTAACCTCATAAATATACGCTGTTTAAATAAATTTTTCCAGTAGATTTTTATAACGGATTTTCACTCAGGGTGAAGTGTGCGATAATACCGCTAATTTAATTAAAGCGAGATATGTCGTGACTTCAACATCTTCGGAACAAGCCTTAAATTGGCAAGCCTTACAACCAGAATTATCGATTACTGAACTTTCAGCTGAAAAGGCTGATTTTTGGTCATTACAAAAACATGCCACAAAAGCGATTTCGTTATTCTTAAAACAACCTCGTCGTTCTTTGTTGATTTTAAAAGCCGATGACCAAGCAGAATATGCCGATTTATTAACTGAACTTATTCGCCAAGAACAGCCAAAAGAGCGGTCAGTTTTTGGGGTGAATTATGTAGTTGAGCAGGGGGATTCTTTTTCTTTCCCTCGTATTTATACTGAGCCAGCTCAATCACTTGCGGATAATTTTGCCGCACAAGGTGATGTGTTGAAGGCATTACACGCTGATCAATTTACCCTTTTTGGTAGTGTGCGTGTTCATCCTAGTTCGCAAGATATTTTGCTTACACCAGGTTTAGTGCATCAAGCCAATGGTGGCGTTTTGATTTTAAGTGCAGCAACGATGCTAAGCCAATTTGATTTATGGCAACGCTTAAAACATATTTTACAAACGCAAACTTTTGATTGGTATTCAGCCCATCCATTTAAAACCTTGCCTTGTGATATTCCAAGTTATCCACTTAATTTAAAAGTAGTGATTTTAGGCAACCGCACTGAAATTGCGACCTTAGGTGAGTTAGAAGAAGATCTTTACAGCTTGGCTGATTACGCGGAAATTGAAAGCTATTATTCTGTTGCACAACCGAAAGCACAAGAAAATTGGGCTAATTATGTGTTGGCATTAGCCTCAAAATATGAGCTCGATTTAGATTTAACTGCATTAAATAAACTCTATCAGTTACTGGTGCGTGAGAGTGAAGATCGCTTTTTAATTAACATTTCACCGTTAAAAACAACAGAAATGTTACTCAACGCTGCGACGTTGTCACAAAAACAAACTTTAAGTGCGGTTGATTTTGAGCAAGCTTTTAAACAAAAAAATGAACAGCACGGTTTTTTACGTGAACGCACTTATGCGGATATTCTCAATGAGCAAATTTATGTGGAAACCAACGGCGAAATTGTTGGGCAGATTAATGGCTTATCTGTGATTGAATATCCGGGTACCCCCGTTTGTTTTGGTGAACCTTCTCGTATCAGTTGTTTAGTGCAGTTTGGTGATGGTGAAGTCGTGGATGTGGAGCGTAAAAACGAATTAGCGGGTAACCTTCACGGAAAAGGCATGATGATTTCTGAAGCGTGCTTGGCGAGTATCTTAGAGTTGCCATCACAGTTACCATTTTCTGCTTCTTTAGTATTTGAACAGTCCTATGGAGAAATTGATGGTGACAGTGCGTCTCTAGCTATTTTCTCTGTATTAGTCAGCGCGTTATCCGATTTGCCATTGCCGCAAAATATTGCGATTACCGGTACCATTGACCAATTTGGTTTAGTGCACGCAGTAGGTGGAGTGAATGATAAAATTGAAGGCTTTTTCACTATTTGCCAACGTCGTGGTTTAACGGGTAAACAAGGGGTGATTATTCCTGCAACAACAATTCAGCAATTAAGTTTATCTGACGAAGTGGTTGAGGCGGTGAAAAATGAGCAATTCTTTATTTATCAAGTCGAGGATATTTATCAAACAGCCAAAATCTTATTTGACCGCGATTTATTGGAAGAGAAAGAAGAATATGCGAAGGGTAAAGAGCCTATTGCGCGTCTAATTCAAAATCGGATTGCTTTCCGTTCGGAAACGCCGAAAAAAAGCTGGTTAGATTTCTTTAAATCTTAATTTCTTAAAAGCGAACCTTGTGTTCGCTTTTCTTTTATCTTAATTTCACTGACTGATCCGACAAGTTGAGCTAACAAGTGTTCGCTGTTTACATTTCTTATAAATCCTCATAGAATCCTTACTTATTGGTTGTAACCAAGCAAAACTATATATACAAGGAAATAAAAAATGGAAAACACCTGTACACCAAACATTAAAAGTAGCTACACCTATGAAGATTTATTAGCTTCTGGTCGTGGTGAATTATTTGGTAAAGAAGGCCCGCAACTTCCAGCACCAACCATGTTGATGATGGATCGCATTGTAAAAATGACCGAAGACGGCGGTGCGTTTGGTAAAGGGTATATTGAAGCGGAATTAGATATTCATCCAGATTTACCGTTTTTCGGTTGCCACTTTATTGGTGACCCAGTCATGCCAGGCTGCTTAGGCTTAGATGCGATGTGGCAATTAGTCGGTTTCTTCCTTGGCTGGGTAGGTGGTAAAGGTAAAGGCCGTGCATTAGGCGTTGGTGAAGTGAAATTTACCGGACAAATCTTACCAACCGCGAAAAAAGTGGTATATCGCATCAATATGAAACGCGTAATTAACCGCAAGTTAGTGATGGGAATGGCTGATGGTGAAGTGGAAGTAGATGGTCGTGTTATCTACACTGCAACCGATTTAAAAGTTGGCTTATTCCAAGATACATCAAGTTTCTAATTTAAATAAACACAACATCATAAAAAAAGATAGCCCGATTTACTCGGGCTTTTCTTTTTCTATTCTTCGTCAATAATATCGACAAATTCGGCATTTAGTAATTTAGCCAAATCTTGTGGGGCCAATTCGACGCTTAATCCGCGTTTACCACCTGAAACAAAAATCGTATCAAACTCAAGTGCGGTCGAATTTATTACTGTTTTTACACGTTTCTTTTGACCTAATGGACTAATGCCACCGACTAAATATCCCGTGCTTTTTTGTGCCGCATCTTTATCGGCCATTTCCACTTTTTTTACACCAATGGATTTTGCCGCTTTCTTTAAACTCAACATATTTGCCGTGGAAAGCACAAAACACGCTAATTTTTTCTGATCACCATTTTCAGCGACTAAAAGTGTTTTAAAGGATTGGTGCGGATCAAGCCCAAGTTTTTCAGCGGCTTCATCGCCAAAATGCGTATTGTTAGGGTCATGATCATAGGTATGGAGAGTAAAAGGAATTTTATTTTTCTTTAGTAAATCAATTGCCGGTGTCATCTGATTTCCTTATGTATTTATGCGTCTTTTTTCTGTAGAATGAATCGGTTCAGAATATTTTACAGCGGAGAGAAAAATGGACGCAAGCCTAAATATTGCTATTGCAGCAGAATTTGATCTATGTGAAAAAATTACCGAAGCCCTTGAACAAAGTGAGCTAGATGTAGGCAAGGTTTCAATTGTAGAAATTTATCCTTTTGAAGAAGAGCAAGCGGTGCGTTTTCGCAATAAAGCCGTTGCTCAATTAGCCACTGATGAGATTGAGTGGGATAGCGTTAATTATCTTTTCTTCGCAGGCCAAATTGACCAAGCCCCCTTATTAGCTCAAGCCGCAGAAAGTGGCTGTGTGGTGATTGATTTAAAAGGGATTTGCTCTGCATTGTCTGATGTCCCTGTTGTTGTCCCAACAATCAATGAAGAAAATCTGACTGAGTTAAGACAACGTAACATTGTGAGTCTGCCCGATCCGCAAGTGAGTCAATTAGCCTTATCTCTACTACCAATTATTCAACAAACAAATTTAACTCAAGTTTTTGCAACGTCACTTTTACCTGCTTCTTATACAGATGGTGAAACCGTGAATAAACTTGCTGGACAAACCGCTCGTTTACTGAATGGTATGCCATTAGAAGAAGGTGAAACCCGTTTTGCCTTTGATGTGTTTCCACAACAAGCGGCTAATTTAAATCTGCAATTACAAAAAATCTTCCCGCAGTTAGACAATGTCATTTTCCATCAAATTCAAGTGCCTGTCTTCTACGGCATGGCGCAAAAAGTGACCGTACTTTCAGATTATGAATTTGATTACCAGCCACAACAAAGCGAATTGATTGAATTACACGATAGCCTTATTACGCCTGTAATTAACGGTGAAAACGAAAATGGTGAAGAAAGCGTAAAATTGCATCTTAGCCAACAAAGTGCGGTTGACAACGGTATCGAATTTTGGACGGTTGCTGACGAGCAACGTTTCAATATTGCCTTGTTAGGTGTGAAATTACTTGAGTCGATTTATCACCAAGGTTATTAATTTAAGTTAAGGGGAAGACAATGCAACAATCTCTACTTGAACGCCTTTTTTCCATTAAAGAAAAGGGCAGTACCACCAAAACCGAAATTATCGCTGGTATCACCACCTTCTTTACCATGGTGTACATCGTGTTTGTGAACCCATCCGTATTAGGTGATGCGGGAATGGATAAACAAGTTGTTTTCGTGACGACTTGTTTAATTGCCGCGCTCGGCACCATTGCGATGGGGTTATTCAGTAATTTACCTATCGCCCTTGCGCCTGCAATGGGACTCAATGCGTTCTTTGCTTATGTAGTCGTTGGCAAGCTTGGTTATTCTTGGGAAGTGGGCATGGGTACCATTTTCTGGGGCTCGATTGGTTTATTTGTTCTCACCTTATTCCAAATCCGTTATTGGCTCATGGCGTCTATTCCGCTTTCACTGCGTGTGGGAATCGGTGCGGGCATAGGCTTCTTTATTGCCTTAATTGGCTTTAAAAATATGGGATTGGTTGTAGCAAATCCTGCAACCTTAGTGGCATTAGGCAATTTACATGATCCAAAAATTCTGCTTGGTGTATTAGGTTTCTTCATTATCGTAGTTTTAGCTGCTCGTAATATTTTCTCTGGTGTTTTAATTTCTATCGCGGTAGTGACTGGTTTAGCGCTTTTAGTTGATGACCAAGTTACCTTCCACGGCATTGTTTCTATGCCACCAAGCTTAGGTGCGGTTGTGGGTAAAGTGGATATTGCCGGTGCTTTAGACACGGCATTACTCGGCATTATTTTTTCCTTCCTTTTAGTCAACTTATTTGACTCGTCAGGCACCTTATTAGGCGTGACCGATAAAGCAGGTTTCAGCGATGAAAAAGGTCGTTTCCCAAAAATGAAACAAGCTCTTTATGTGGATAGCGTGAGTGCGGTAGTAGGTTCTTATATCGGAACATCCGCTATCAGTACCTATATTGAAAGTGGTGCAGGGGTTTCAGTCGGTGGTAGAACAGGTTTAACAGCAGTAACAGTTGGTATTTTATTCTTACTTACTATTTTCTTCTCGCCGCTTGCTAGTGTCGTGCCGGCTTATGCAACCGCAGGGGCATTAGTCTATGTAGGGATTTTAATGGCATCCAGTCTTATTCGTGTACACTGGGATGATTTAACTGAAGCAACACCTGCTTTTATCACTGCAGCGATGATGCCATTTACCTATTCAATTACTGAAGGTATCGCATTTGGTTTTATTAGTTATTGCGTTATGAAGGCCTGTACAGGTAGAATACGCGAGGTCAATGCCCCTGTGTGGGTGGTGTCTTTATTATTTGTGGCCAAGTTCGTTTGGGTTGGCTGATTTCATAAAGGCGTAATTTATTACGCCTTCATTTTTATAGCATTGCAACAAGGAGTGCGTCATGCAAAATATTCTTTTTATCGTCAATGATTCCACATATAGCGGAGAAAAAACCTTCAACGCTGTTCGTTTCGCCATCAATATGAAAGAAGAGCACAGCAAGGATGTGAATATTAAATTATTCTGCTTTTCTGATGCGATTTTATGCGGTATTGCTGGGCAAAACCCAAATGAAGGTTTCAATATCCAACAACTTATCGATATTTTAGCGGCACAAGGTGCTGAAATTAAATTATGCACCAGCTGTGTAAAAGCGCGTGGTTTATTAGATGCTAAATTAATTGACGGTGTGACCCTTGGTACCTTAGATGATGTATCCGAGTGGACATTATGGGCGGATAAAGTTTTAACGTTCTAATTTCTGATAAAACTGACAAAATAAAAAGGTGTAATCAATAGATTGCACCTTTTTAATTCTATATAGTTGGTTTAAGTTTTTAAACCTCGCCACCAATCCCAACAAATTTCTCAACAAAGGCAACAATCTTTTGGAAAATGCTTTGTTTTTTCGTGAGATATTGCGGATTAAGCGGACTCATTTTCGGTAGGGCATCATTTAAATCCGTACCTTGTTCGCTAGCATATCCGCGTTTTAAGGATACGTTAATATAACGCTTCGCAGCATCAATATTCAGCCCTTCACTGCTAATTAATTCGTCAGCTTCTTTCTGTTGCTCTTTTTGGGCAAATTGGAAGAAGGATTCAATAATACCGGCTTTATCGACTATGCTATCTAAGTCAGTTTGATTGATAAAATCTACGATCAAACTTTCTTTGGCTCGATTACCTAGGCTAGCTCGGATTGTGGTTCGAATTTCATCAATCAGTTCAGCTTTATTTTTCATTTTTTTGTTGTGTTCAAAAATCAATTCTAAGATGTAATCTAGATTGATTTCTTGGGATTTTAATAAATCCACTTCAAACACCACATCGTCCCAATCAATGGTCGATTTTGCTTTTTCCTCGCCATCTTTTTGACGACGGAGCCAGTCCCGAATATCGTTGTAAGTCGAACGGTAATTCTGAATGCTACGTTCGCTTGGCATATCAATAGGTTGCATTTCAGCAAAAGCTTCGTCCGTTAAATAATATTTTTCTTTAAAGGCTTCAACGGCTTTTGCATCGCTGGTATCGAGCGATTGAAATGCTTGTAAAGCAGCGAACTCATCGTAGTTTTGCAGAATATTTTCAACTCGCAAATATTCACCAAATAATTTTACAAAGTCTTTCTTGTCTTTTTCAGTTTGAATTTCATCTGGTTCCGGGAAGCGTTCTTGCAATTCAGCAATAACCTCTAAATAACCACGACGGGCAACACCCGTATCGGTAAAGCCTTCCATATATTCTTGGTAACTTTTTTCCAAAACGACATTGCGTGTATTGGATTTACCGAAAAGCGTAATCGCATCAATGGTATCTTGTTCTAAATCACGGAAAGTGACGATATTGCCGAAACTTTTGGTGCTGTTGTAAATACGGTTTGTACGAGAATAAGCTTGAATCAAACCATGATAACGTAAGTTTTTATCTACAAATAACGTGTTTAAGGTTGGGGCATCAAAACCAGTTAAAAACATTCCAACGACAATCAGTAAATCCACTTCTTTGTTTTTGACGCGTTTGGCGAGATCTCGATAGTAGTTTTGGAAGGACTTACCATCCACATCATAGCTTGTCGCAAAATAGTTGTTGTAATCATCAATAGCAGATTTTAAAAATTCCTTAGCCGAGGAGTTCATCGCTTCCACTTCAAAACTTTCATCAACAATATCGCCAATCGCATCTTGCTCTTCATTCGCGGCAAACGAAAAGATTGTTGCAATTTTAAGTGGATTTTTGACCGCACTTTGTAACTGTTTAAACGTTTGATAATAAGCTTTGGCCGCATCCACACTACTTACCGCAAACATGGCATTAAAGTCATTATTACCAGCATTAAAGCGATGGGTCTTTTGTTTGAAATTATCTAAAACATATTGTGCAATTTGCTCGATGCGTTTAGGTTGTAAAAAGGCTTGTTTCTTCTCAAGTGCGGTCAGTTTTTCAAGATTTTTTTCGGTTTCAATACTCTTAAATTGCGGGCGAACATCATTGTAATCTACTTTAAATTTCAGCACTTTTTCGTCACGAATCGCATCGGTGATAATGTAAGAGTGGAGTTCGATGCCAAAAACACTGGCTGTAGTTTCGGCACCTAATGCGTTAGTTGGAAAAATAGGCGTGCCGGTAAAACCAAATTGATAGTATTTTTTAAATTTTCTCGTTAGATTTTTTTGCGCTTCACCAAATTGAGAACGATGGCATTCATCAAAGATAAAAACGACCTGTTTATCGTAAATCGGTAATTTATCTTCCAATTTCATCAGGTTGTTGAGTTTTTGAATGGTAGTAACAATGATTTTATTGTCGTCTTTGTCGATATTGCGTTTTAGCCCAGCCGTACTTTCCGAACCATTTACACTATCAGGTGAAAAGCGTTGGTATTCCTTCATTGTTTGATAATCTAAGTCCTTTCTATCCACTACAAAGAATACTTTTTCAATAAAGTCTAATTCTGTTACAAGACGTGCAGCTTTAAAGCTGGTGAGCGTTTTACCTGAACCTGTAGTATGCCAAATGTAACCGCCACTGTCTTTATTACTCCAATTTTTCGCCTGATATGAGCTTTTAATTTTCCATAAAATACGTTCGGTGGCAGCAATTTGATAGGGGCGCATAATCAATAGGGTGTCGGAAACATCAAACACGCAGTAATTCACCAACACATTGAGCAGGGTATGTTTTTGTAGGAATGTCGCCGTAAAATCCTTTAAATCTTTAATTAGAGTATTTTTTGCCGTTGCCCAATTCATTGTGAAGTCGTAGCTGTTCTTATCTCGCTTGGTGGTATTGGCAAAATAGCGAGTATCTGTGCCATTAGAAATGACAAAAATCTGAATATATTTAAAGAGAGAATTTTCTTTATTGAAACTTTCTTTGCTGTAGCGGTGAATTTGGTTAAAGGCTTAACGAATAGCCACGCCACGTTTTTTTAATTCAATATGTACAAGCGGTAAACCATTCACCAAAATCGTCACATCATAACGATTGTCATAGCTGCCGGTTTGTTCAAATTGATTGATAACTTGCACGGCATTATTGGCAATATTTTTCTTATCTAGCAGGTAAATATTCTGAATGTGTCCATCATCAAACACAAAATCATAAATATAGTTATCATGAATTTTACGGGTTTTCTCAATCAGACTATCGCTCGGTTTATCCAAATATTCTTCTAAAAAACGTCGCCATTCCGCATCAGAGAAAACTACATTATTTAAGCGCTGTAATTGAAACCGTAAGTTTTTAATCAGTTCATCGTGATTATTAAGTCCTTGTAAATACTCATAGCCTTGCGCCTGTAAATCACGAATAAACTCTCGCTCAAGACTCCCTTCCGTTTGATAACCGGCATTAGGTTCTTCCACAAATTTATTATATTGATCTAAAACGATAAAATTGTTGGATTCGGCAATGGTTTTGTATTGGATCATTGTTTTTCCTTAGTATATTTTTTCAGCTAATAACTCGAAATTTTATAAGCTATTGAATAATAAAGATTGTTTTTCTTATGATTGAAAGTTTTTATAGGCGGCAAATCTTATAGTTTAAATATTAATCAAGAAAACTTTAGTTTTAACTAAAGAACTTGACCTCGGATCCGTATTTTTATACTATTTGCATCAACAGTTCCCCTAGCTTTGCCAACTCAAGTGGTTGGACTCACAAGGTTAGGGGCCATTTTTTTTCCACAGTTTCCATTCTTTTGGTGTAATGTTTACACCCATGTCTTCTAGTGAAATTGCCCCATTTTTTACTTTTGGAAATTCATCAAGCACAGCTAAGAAACGCTCCCCCCAAGTTGAATTAGGGCAAATAATATCTAGCATTTTTTTCATCAAGCAAAAATAAACAAATACTTGCTTAGCTGACAACGCTTTCCATTCTGGATCATCTAATCCTTTTAAGGTTGCATTAGTTGGAATTGCGCGATTCCAAAGTCTTCCGTAGTGAGCAGAAATGTTACGAATAACGTTGAATGCGTGAAGATGTGTTTGTAAATGTCTTCCGCTTTTTAAGCGATAGATTTTTGCAATATAGTCTTTATCTTCTTTTTTCATGCCACTGTAAAGTTTTGACATCGTACCAAAATCCCAAATTTCACAGCATACCCAAATAGGTAAGTCTGAATATTGCTCTAAATGATGTTTCACAAAACTGGTCTTTCTTTCTCGGGTAATTAGATTTTCAAGTTTTTCTAGCCAGTCGGAATGGTTAAATTCAGCATCAAAATATTCAATTTTTTTATGCGCCAAAGGATGATACTTACCTAATCGGTAAGCAATACTTCCTCGCATCGCAACCTCTATTCTTTCTAGAGCATCAAGAGCAAGTTGTCGTAATTTTTTATCAAAAAGATAAAGTTGTTTAATATCTGAAAAGTGCGTGTTATCAATAAAATTATCCAATTTCACTTTAGAATTGCACGTATCACTTTGACGAAAAGGATAGAGATAGCCACTTAAACGATAATACCCAATGGTTTTTAAATAACCTAAGGCCTTGGCTTCGTCATCAATGATAAGCCCCCTTTCTTTTAAGCGGAAAAGCTGCTCATCAAAATTTTTCCATTCTTTTAATGTTTTTGGCATAGTTTTTTATTCAAAATTTAATAACAACTCTCTGTAATATTCATACCGCTTTTGGCTTTGTTCAATCGCTAAAGGCAAGCCTTCGGTGATGGAGTTTGTAAGGGTTTCAAATTTGTCTAAGATTGAAACGATGCGGTGTTGTTCTTCGAGTGGGGGAACATCGAACTCATATTGTAAAATTGCAGCTTTATCTCCTCGAGGCATTTTTGCACCTTTTGAATATTTAACGTTATATTCAAAGAAATGTTCATTTGCCAATATATGGTAGAGATAACGTGGAAGAATATTTTTATCTGTTAAGCGTATAACTAACACATCACCATTTGTTCCACCTGTTTTATCTGCTAACCAGATTTTTCTTAAATAGGGACGAATGTTTCCAATTAAAATATCATTAGGAAGATATTCAATAAATGAGCCTTCAGTTGGCACATAATTGGAGCTTGTTTTACCCAGTTTGTTTTGAAGTAAATTTTCTACACCTACATAATTTTCTTTATTCAACTTATCAGCCGAGATGCGTACTTTTGTATAAATTGCTACATCAATAAGTTTCTTCTTCCCCCCCCCTTCATTTAATCGTTCTAAACTATCAAAAGATAGTAATTTCTCTCGATAGTATTCATACTGCTTACGGCGTAGTGTAAGCTCGCTGGTAAGCTCGCTGGTAAGCGCTGTCAATGCGTCCAAAATTCGAACGATTTCGGTTTGGACGGAGAGTGAGGGGATGGGGATTAACATTTCTAAAACATGATACATGCTAGGATGTTTAATTCCTGAACCTCTATAGAACGAAGAAATTACGTCTAATTTACTTAATAAAAAATAGTATAAGAATTTATTATCCAAAATTTTAGTATTATTTGATGTTGCAATTCTATTATCCGCTGTAACGAATTTACCTTTATAATATTGAACTATTGGATTACCTCCCCAAGGGATTGCAATAATTTCTCCTTCAGAAATATTGTTTTGTACTAGCTCTTCGGTAGTCCAAATATCAGATTCATTTGTTGTTAATAGTTTTACATTACCTCCATCTACAATTAAAGGTTTTAACTCACTTGCTAAGTAGTAGTGATATTTAATAACTTTAGGTTGTTTTTCTTTTTCTACAGCATTAAATCTTTTATCCCAAGTTGTAATTGACCATAAAGGCTTCCACTCAACCTCAGCCCCATCCAATAATTTTTCTAAAAAAGTGCGGTTGTTTTTCATGGTGTTTTACCCCTCAATTTCCGCCACAATCTTGTCAATTTCTGCACGCAAGCGGTCAATATTGGCTACAGTTTTACGAATTTGAGCATTGAGTTCATCAATATTAATCACTTCGCGGGTGTCTTTTTGTTCTACATAAGAACTTACCGCAAGGTTATAGTTGTTGTTAACGATTTCTTCAAAGGAGACTGATTTGGCCAAATGTGGTACATCCTCTTTATCGGCAAACAGTTTGAGAATTTGCTCAATATGTTCCTCTTCCAAAATATTGTTATTGGTGGCTGATTTAAATAAACCGCTGGCATCGATAAATTGGGTTTGGGTATTGGATTTATGTTTGGAAAGCACCAAAATATTCACCGCAATACTGGTGCCGAAAAAGAGATTGGGCGCTAAGGCAATTACCGTTTCCACATAGTTATTATCCACCAAATATTGACGAATTTTTTGTTCCGCACCGCCGCGATAAAAAATGCCGGGGAAGGACACAATCGCCGCGCGCCCTTTTGCTGAAAGATAACTTAACGCATGCAAAATAAAGGCAAAGTCCGCTTTGGATTTTGGCGCAAGCACACCGGCTGGGGCAAAACGTTCATCGTTAATTAACGTTGGATCGTCTGAGCCAATCCATTTCACGGAGTAAGGTGGGTTAGAAACGATAGCATCGAAGGGTTTATCATCACCAAATTGCGGGTTCATTAAAGTGTTGCCAAGGGCGATATCAAACTTGTCGTAGTTGATGTTATGCAAAAACATATTCATACGAGCAAGGTTGTAAGTGGTGTGATTAATTTCCTGCCCGAAGAATCCTTCTTCAATGATATGTTCATCAAATGGTTTTTTGGCTTGCAATAATAAAGAACCGGAGCCGGCCGCGGGGTCATAAATTTTATTGACCTTGTCTTGTCCATATAAAGCCAGTCGAGCAATCAGCTTGGAAACACATTGTGGCGTAAAGAACTCGCCACCTGATTTACCGGCATTAGCAGCATAGTTGGAAATTAAAAATTCGTAAGCATCACCGAATAAATCAATATGATTATCTTCAAAGTCACCAAAATCTAACTCGGCAACGCCTTTTAATACGGCAGCTAGGCGGCTGTTTTTATCGGCAACGGTATTACCTAAGCGGTTGCTGGTGGTATCAAAATCGGCAAATAAGCCTTTGATATCCTGTTCGGAAGGGTAGCCAGTAGCGGAGTTTTCGATAGCTGTAAAAATGTTTTTTAGGTCTGTATTTAAATTCGGATTAGTGTTGGCTGTTGCCACGACATTTTTAAATAATTGGCTGGGGTAAATAAAATAGCCTTTACTTTTTACCGCTTCTTCCTTAATCGCTGGTGTGATGATGTTGTCAGCTAAACCAGCGTAATTGATACTTTCATCTCCATTTTTCATGTAATTGATAAAATTCTCACTGATAAAGCGATAGAAAAGTGTACCTAAAACATATTGTTTAAAATCCCAACCATCGACAGAACCGCGTACATCATTAGCGATTTGCCAAATACGGCGTTGAAGTTCGGCGCGTTGTTGAATTGCTGCTGCCATAAAATCCTCAGAATATTTTGTGTCATTATTAAGATATAAGTGCTCAAAATTATACAGGAAATAAATAATAACTAAATGAATTTCTATGGAAATTCCTCTACAATAAGACACACTAATTTTTCCAAAAAATAAAAAAATGAGCCAAAAATCAACCGCACTTAATGCCATTTCGTTACCCTTAAATCAAGTCAATTTAATTGAAGCCTCTGCAGGTACAGGGAAAACCTATACTATCGGTTCTATCTATCTTCGTTTACTTTTACAGGCTGGTGAGAATTGTTTTTCTCGTCCGTTGAATGTGGAAGAGATTTTGGTCGTAACTTTTACTGAAATGGCGACGGAAGATTTAAAACGCAAAATTCGGGAACGTTTAACGGCGGCGATTTTGGTTTTTTCTGAATATTATGAGACAAAAGATAAGGCGATTTTTACTGGGGAACATCAATTTTTAGCGGAATTGTTGCCTTATTTAGAGGATATTCCGACCGCACTTCGTCGCTTAAAGCTGGCCGAACAAAATTTAGATTTAGCCTCTATTTATACCATTCACGGTTTTTGTCGCCGAATGCTGATGCAACATGCCTTTAATTCAGGTGTGCATTTCAATTTAAAACTTCTCAAAGATCAGTCTGATTTACTCAAACAATTTGCAAATGAATTTTGGCGGGAGCATTTTTATGATTTGCCTTTCCATTTGGCTGCATTTATCTCAAAAGAATTAAAGTCGCCAGAAGAGGTATTGAATGATTTAGGCTCAAATATTGGAAATGATTTTTCTGTGCAACTTGATGAACCAGAACTGTTAGAACTGCCATTAAAAGAATTTTTGCAAAAAAATATCGCTAGAAATGCGGAAATTATTGAAAAGATTAAAGACGCTTGGTTAGAAAGTGCGGTTGAAATTCGCGATCTTTTTGACGAAGAAGTCGTCAAAAAAGAGAAATCTTGTTTAAATGGAAAAACACATCCAAGTAAAACAATTTTATCACTTGTAGATGAAGTCACCTCATGGGCAAAAAATAGAGCAGATATCACCTTAAATGAAACATTAGTAAAAAAATTTACACAATCGGCTTTGGATAACGCTGTCAACGCAGCTTTCAAGAAAAAAGGGGTGAGAATAACACATCCAACTTTTGAAGAGATTGAAGCTTTAATTGAAGAAATTCAACCAAGTGATTTATTTAAAAAAATCATTCTCTATCACTATCGTCAAGGTATTCAAAAGAAACTTCTTGAATACAAAGCGAATCATCCTGAAAAATCCTTTGATGATTTATTACGCTTATTGAAAGAAGCATTACATGGTGAGGGCGGAGAACAGTTAGCGGAATTAATTCGTTTTCAATATCCTTTTGCCATGATTGACGAGTTCCAAGATACGGATGCGTTGCAGTATCAAATTTTCTCGAAAATTTATCACAATGAGACCGCGTCCGGTAATGTTGGCTTTATGATGATCGGGGACCCAAAACAGGCGATTTATCGTTTCCGTGGTGCCGATATTTTCACTTATTTAAAAGCAGCAGACGAAGCGAGCGAGCGTTTTAATTTAGGCACAAACTACCGTTCATCCCAACCTTTAGTGGAAGGGGTAAATCGATTATTTGATTTTAAAAATGACCCCTTTATTTATAAAAATATTGAATTTTTAAATGTCGGCGCAGCCAAGAAAAATCTTGTTTTTCAGTTGAATAATCAACCTGAACCCGCCTTCCGTTTTTACATTAATGATAAAGACAAATCTACCCAGCAAGATTATGCAAAAGCTTGCGCGACATCGATTCAGCAATGGTTAAAAAGTGCGGCTGAAAATCCGGTTGTTTTTCCAAATGAAAGCAAAGCGGAAAATCAAACATTGCGAGCAGAAAATATTGCCGTTTTGGTGCGTGGTTATACCGAAGCGGATCTAGTGAAAAAAGAATTGCAAGCACTTGGTATTGCTTCCGTGTACCTTTCGGATAGAGGAAATGTCTTTGAGAGTAACACAGCAAAAGAACTGGCCTTGATTTTGCAGGCGTGTTTGAGTGTGACGGAACGCCCAATTTTGAATGCCATTGCGACCGCACTTTTCGGCTTAAATGCAGCTGAAATTCACCAAATTCACCAGGATGAAATTCAGTGGCAACGTTGGGCTGAAAAATTCGCAGAGTATCAACAAATTTGGCAACGTCAAGGCGTCTTGCCGATGTTGCACCATTTACTTTTAGCAGAAAATATCACAGAAAAACTCTTATCTCGGCCTGATGGCGAGCGAAAACTGACGGATTTATTACATTTAGCTGAAATTTTACAGCAAGCAGCCGCATTAAATGAAAGTGAGGCAGCATTATTGCGCTGGTTTGAAAAGCAAATTCAAGATAATGGTCGTCAAGAAGCACAAATTCGTTTAGAAAGCGAACGTCAGTTAGTGAAGATTGTGACTATCCATAAATCCAAAGGGTTGGAATATGATTTGGTTTGGTTGCCATTTTTAGGAAATGCAGCAAAAGACCCAACTAAAAAGAAACTATTTAATTTATATTACGATAAGAAACAAAACAAAACTTTGTGGGACATGCAAGATCAACACTTGGATGATGTAACAGAAGAAGTTTTTGCGGAAGAATTGCGCTTGCTTTATGTGGCATTAACCCGAGCAAAATATCAAATGGCCTTTGTGTTACCGAAAGCCTTTGATAAAAAATGGAATGCTTTATTGTATGTTTTAACACAAGGTGAAATTGGTCGAAAACTCGATTTGCCAAATAATTGGGATACTCAACCGTTATTGGAAAAATTTAAGCAGCTTTTACCCAATGATGTAGCGATTGAATTAACCGATGTGTTACAAGCCAGTGAACCACTTACCTTAAATGTTTCTCAAGAAAATTTAAGTGCGGAAATTTTCCAAGGTGAAATTGAACAAGATTGGCGAGTGACGAGCTTTAGTGGCATAGAACAAACACATCAACGCAAAGCTTATTTGAATGAAAGTGCGGTAAAAAAATCGCTCATTTTTGATGATGCGAAAGATTATGATGCGTCGATTTCAATAGAAAATATCACTGAAAATCTGACCGCACTTGCTCATAATAACGATGAAATGGTCTTAGATTTCCCACGTGGAACACAAATCGGTACTGTGTTGCATCGTTATTTTGAAAAGGTGCCTTTTGCTCAACTGGCTGAGAAAGAAAACATTGAAAAATTATGTCAGGATTTGAATCTTGCAGAAGAGCAATTTGCAGCAGTTCAACAGTGGTTTGCACAAATACTCAGCACGCCAATTTTGCCAAATAATGATCTTACCCTTGCTCAAATTAACGAAAAACAATGCTTAAAAGAGTTGGCGTTTTATCTCAATATCACAAGCCATTTTGATGTCGCAGGTTTTAATCGAGCGTTAGCAACCTTACATCATTTGCCATCAGAGCCGTTACAGTTTGATGATATTCAAGGCATGGTGCGAGGCACAATGGACTTAGTTTTCAGTTATCAAGATAAATATTATTTGCTTGATTACAAATCGAATTTCTTGGGTGAGACATTAAAGGATTACGATCAAGCTGCATTGAAAAAAGCCATGTTAGAGCATCACTATGATTGGCAATACTTGTTGTATGTGGTGGCATTACACCGTTATTTAAAAACACGTTTACCTCACTACGATTACAACCGAGATTTTGGTGGTGTGGTCTATGCATTTTTACGAGGAATGAATGGTTCGCCACAATCGGGCATCTTTTTTGATAAACCAGATTGGCAATTAATCCAACAATTAGAGGAATTATTTTAATGTTAAGCCTATTAAAATCCTTGCAAGAACAAGGTGTGATTACTCAAGGCGATTATTATTTTGCTCAATTAATTGCTGATAAACAAAAAGATAAAGGCTATGCCGAACCCGTACAAAATTTAGCGATTTTATTAGCCGCACTTTGCAACTGGAGCTATACGCAAGGCAATACTTGTTGTGTGTTAGATCGTTTCTTAGAACGTAATTTATTCGGCTTGGCTTATCGTCATACTGAAACGGATTTTTTGCTGCTGATCAATGAAAAGATTGGTTCACTTCCTGTATCAAAATGGCAATCAGCCTTAGCGGGGCATATTGCTTTTACACAAGATCCTGAAAATCAGATTGCGCCTCTCGCATTTCAATTTGGGGCGATTTATTTCTATCGAGCTTGGCAAGATGAATTCCGCGTGGCGCAATATATTAAAAACGTCTTGAAAAATGACCGCACTTTATCGGTAGAACCGCAACAAATTCGAACCTTATTAGATCGTTATTTCCCTCAACAACAAGCGCAAGTTGATTGGCAAAAAGTAGCAGTCGCAACGGCGGTAAAAAGCCCATTTTCTGTGATTACAGGTGGCCCTGGAACAGGGAAAACCACGACAGTCACTCGCTTGTTATGTGTATTACAGGAATTATTTGGTGGCAAACTTCATATTAAATTGGTTGCGCCAACAGGAAAAGCGGCGGCGCGTTTAACGGAATCCATCGAAAATGCTTTAGCTCAAATGCCGATTTCAGATGAGTTACGCGCATCTATTCCTAAAACCGCAGAAACGTTACATCGCTTACTAGGCGTTCGACCTTTTACCGATAGCGTAAAATATCATGCACATAATCCACTGCAAATTGATGTATTAGTGGTGGATGAAACCTCGATGATTGATTTGCCTATGATGGCGAAACTTGTGCAAGCGTTGAAACCCGAAACACGTTTGATTTTATTGGGTGACCAAGCTCAATTAGCCTCAGTGGAAGCGGGAGCGGTATTAGGGGAAATAGCACAGTTTTTAACGCAAGATTATAGCCCTGCTCAAGCAGATTATATCCATGCAACAACAGGCTATACCGTTCCAACTTCGGATGAACATAGTCCGCTGCGTGATGCCATTTGCCATTTAACCTTTAGTCGTCGTTTCCGAGATGATTCGGGCATTAAACAACTTGCTGAGCAAATTCAACAAGGAAAAGGCGAGGGCAGTGTGGCAACCTTTGCGGAATATCCACAAGAGTTGCATTTCCATCATTTTGATGAAGAGCAAGACGTTAAAGAATCTGTTCGACAAGTGGTGAAAAGTGCGGTTGAAAATTACCGTGTTTATTTAACCCAACTTCAAACTTATTTTGCTCAGAAGAAAGATCTCAATGCAAAATTTATAGATGAAAAGGGCAATGAGAAAACTTATGCAGAAGCGATTTTAGACAGTTTTAATTCGGTGAGATTTTTGACCGCACTTCGAGCTTCGGCATTAGGTGTGGAAGAATTAAATCGTGAAATCGCTTTAGCATTACGAGCGGAGAAATTACTTTGGTTTCGTCAAGAAGACGATTGGTATATCGGTAAACCAATTATGATTACGGAAAACGATCATAATGTGAAACTGTATAACGGTGATATTGGCTTATGTTTAGCTAAAGGCAAAGTATGGTTTGGCAATCGAGAAGTTTCTACCAGTCGTATTCCCGCTCACGAGCCTGCGTTTATGATGACGATTCATAAATCCCAAGGTTCGGAGTTTGAACATACCGTCATGGTGTTACCAACAGAACCTAATCCAGTGCTTTCACGAGAGCTGGTATTTACCGGTGTTACCCGTGCGAAAAATCAACTTTCCGTATTTGCTAATGAAAAAATCTGGCAAAGTGCGGTCAGAAATACGGTAAAACGACAAAGTGGATTAGGAAAGTTATTACAGGAAAAAGAGGAGTAAAAAATGAAATTATATGTTTACGATCATTGCCCGTTTTGTGTGCGAGCCCGCATGATTTTCGGTTTAAAAAATTTACCGGTAGAACTTGTAGTGCTTGCAAATGATGATGAAGCAACGCCAATCGGTTTAGTGGGGAAAAAGGTTGTACCAATTCTTGTCAAAGAAGATGGTACCGCGATGCCAGAAAGTTTGGATATCGTGCATTATGTAGATGAGCATTTTGGTGAAAAAATCTTATCTGAACAAGTTCGTCCTGAAATTGAAGCATGGTTAAAAGAAGTCGGCAGTTATTATGGTCATCTTACGACTGCACGGTTTACGCAAATTGGTTTAGCAGAATTTGAAACCCAAAGTGCGGTTGATTATTTCACTAAAAAGAAAACGGAATTTATTGGTGATTTTGCTGAAAATATTGCGAAGACTGAAACCTATCTCACTCGCTTAAAAAGCGATTTAGAGAAATTAGCGGGATTAATTCAATCTGAAAATGCATTAAACGGAAAACTTTCTCTTGAAGATATTATCGTTTTCCCTGTATTACGAAATCTGACTTGTGTGAAAGGAATCGAATTCCCACCAGCAGTTTTAGCTTATATCATGAATATGGCTAAGTTAAGCAATGTGCCGCTGTATTTTGATAAAGCCATTTAATCTCAGTTGAACCATAGGCTTTGGAAATACTGAAGTTTTGACTTGGATCATAGGTGCGGTCATTTTTTCAGTATTTTTTATTCATCGATCTATAATCTCTAACGTTTACTTTAATAAGAGCGTAGAGATATGGATCAGGAATACCAACGAGCGGTTACCCGTATTTGTGTGGAAACCGCTTTGTTATTGTTACAGCATGGAGCAGAAAGTGCTGTTGTCGTACAAATGGCACAGCGATTAGGTGTAGCTTTAGGCATTGAAAGCGTGGAGTGTGCTTTAACGGCAAATGCCGTCTTATTGACCACACTTTCTAAGCAACATTGTATTACTACCGTGCGGAAGAATGTCGATAAAGGCATTAATATGCAAATCGTTACGGATGTTCAGCACATTGTGGTTGCCGTAGAGCATCACTTGTATGATTTGTCTATGGCACAAAAGAAATTGGATAAGTTAAAACCACTAAAATATAACCGTTATTTGGTGGTGTTTATGATTGGTTTATCTTGTGCCTCTTTTGCTCACCTTTCTGGCGGAGATATGACAATTTGTGCGATCACCTTTATTGCCTCTGCCATTGCCATGTTTGTTCGACAAGAAATTTCTAAACGTCATTACAATCCACTCATCGTTTTTGCCATTACCGCTTTTGTTGCCTCACTGATTTCCGGTGTCAGTTTGAAATATAGTTTAGGAAATGATCCTCATATCGCATTAGCTTCTAGCGTTTTATTACTCGTTCCAGGATTCCCATTAATTAATTCACTTGCGGATATTTTAAAAGGGTATGTAAATATGGGAATAGGACGCTGGACCATCGCTACGGTTCTCACTTTTGGTGCTTGTTTAGGTATTGTCTTTGCGTTAAATCTTTTAAATATTGTTTCTTGGGTGGGGTAATAAGATGTTTTTACTGAATTTACTCGATGATATGCTTTTTGCTGCCATCCCCGCAGTAGGATTTGCTTTAGTATTTAATGTTCCGCCTAAAGCCTTAAAGTATTGTGCGATTTTAGGTGCACTTGGACATGTCACACGAACTTTATTACTACACTTTGGTGTCCCAATTGTTTTTGCCACTTTTTTCGCCACTTGTGTGATTGGTTTTATTGGGGTGCATTTATCTCATCGTTATTTAGCTCATCCGAAAGTCTTTACCGTTGCGGCAATTATTCCAATGATTCCAGGTGTTCATGCTTATAAAGCGATGATTGCTATCGTACAAATTCACCATTATGGCTTTTCCGATAAATTATTTGAGCAAATGATCAGCTCTTTTATCAATACCAGCTTTATTTTGGGCGCTCTTGTTTTAGGCTTAGCCTTACCAGGACTATTGTTCTATCGACAAAAACCGGTCGTATAGAAAATAAAAAAGCCGACATCAGTCGGCTTTCGTATTTAATCAATATTTAATTAAGCATGGCAAGTTTGGCAAGCAGCTTGGAACATCCAAACAAGTTTTTCTTGTTCTTTGATGTAGTCGCTCATTTGAGAAGCGGTACCTTCATCATCAGACTCACCCGCTAATTCAAGGATTTCACGTTGTTGTTCAAGTAATACTTTTAATCCTTCTAATGTGCCTTCTAAGCAAGATTGCGCATCACTTACCCCTAACTCTTCTTTAATACGTGAGTGTTGGAAGTATTGTGAATAACCGTTATGCGGTGTGTAACCTAAAGTTAAGATACGTTCTGCCACTTCATCGACTTTTTCCACTAAATCAGTGTAGATTTCTTCAAATTTGGCGTGTAATTCAAAGAAGTTTACCCCTTTAATGTTCCAGTGGTAACCGCGCACGTTGGTATAGAATACCTGATAGGTTGCTAATAATTCATTTAATTTTGCTGCTAATTTTTCAGATGCTTTTTTATCTAAACCGATTGATGTTTTTGGCATAGTATTTTCCTCTTTGTTGTTGATTAAAATATTGTTCCCTTGCTTGGGAATTGCGGTCATTATAGCATAGTTTTTTCTGATAGCTATTTCATATTACCTAGTGATTTAATAGGCAAAAACTATCTATAATAAATTATACATAGCTAAAAACTTTTGTGCTGAATTGCGAAAAAAACTCTGTGAAGTAGATCACACATTCAATATTTCCTCTTTGACAGAATGAAGCGAAGATGATTATGATTGATGCAAATCATTTTATTCTAAGATTTGATTGCTTTACTTCATTTTCGAATGAAATGTTTGGCTAGGTTTAAAAACCAAAAATATGATTTTATTACTCATCAGGAGTTTAGTATGACAAAGCATTTTTCCTTTGAAACTAATGAATCTCGTCGTCATTTTATGAAACTTATGGCTGGCGTAGGGGCAGGTCTTGCATTTAGTGGTACGTTAGGCACATTTTCACCAAAAGCCTTTGCAGCTGACATTAAAGGTAAAACCATTGAAGCAGGGATTGCTTATCCGCTTTCTACTGGTTTTGACCCAATGACATCAAGTGGTGCTTCACCTTATGCAGCAAACTTGCACATTTTTGAAGGTTTGGTGGATTTGCATCCTGCAACTCGTGAACCTTATCTTGCTTTAGCAGGAAAAGAGCCAGAACAAGTTGATGAAACAACATGGCGCATTACTTTACGTGAAGGCGCAACCTTCCATGATGGCGCACCAGTCACTACTGAAGATGTTGTGTATTCTTTCAATCGTATTATAGATCCAGCCAATAAATCTTTATTCGTGATGTTTATTGATTTCATTGAAAGTGTGAAAGCTTTAGACGATAAAGTGGTGGAATTTAAGTTGAAATATCCATTTGCTTTATTTGCTAACCGTTTAACTTGCGTGAAAATTGTACCGAAACACGTAATCGACAAAGTAGGGCAATCTGCATTTGATGCGCACCCAGTTGGTTCTGGTCCATTCAAATTTGTTTCAGCAGTGAAAGATGACAAAATCGTCTTTGAAGCGTATGAACCTTACAATGGTAAATATCCAGCGCAAGTTGAAAAAATGTCTTGGTTATTACTTTCTGATGCCGCAGCTCGTGTGACTGCACAAGAGTCTAAACGTACTCAAGCAATGGAAAGCGTGCCTTATTTAGACATTAGTCGCTTGAAAAACAAAAAACAACAAGTGCAATCTGTTCAATCTTTCGGCTTGTTATTCTTAATGTTTAACTGTGAGAAAGCTCCGTTTAACAATCCAAAAGTACGCCAAGCGTTACACTATGGTTTAAACACTGACAAACTTGTTGATATTGTATTTGATGGTAATGCAGAAGCTGCAACATCATACTTACAAACCACTCACCCAGATTATATTAAGGCATCAACTCAATATCCTTATGATCCGGAAAAAGCAGCGGCATTATTAAAAGAAGCAGGTGTAACTGAGCTTAAATTTGAATTGCTCGCAACCGACCATGACTGGGTGAAAGAATCTGCACCGTTAATTTTAGAGTCTTGGAACAAGATTCCAGGTGTGAAAGTAACTTTACAACACTTACAATCTGGTGCGTTATACAGCAACAACGTGGATCCAGGTGTGTATGAAGTGGCAATCGCACCGGGTGACCCATCAGTGTTCGGTAACGACTTAGACTTGCTTTTAAGCTGGTGGTATCGTGGTGATGTATGGCCGAAACGTCGTTTCCGCTGGAGCAACACCCCTGAATTTGCGAAAGTGACTGAATTACTCAATGCAGCAGTAAGAGCAAAAGATCACGCTGAAGCGAAAAAATCATGGGAAGAAGCGATTAACATTATTGCGGCTGAAGTACCACTTTATCCGATTGTTCATCGTAAACTTCCTTCTGCATGGGATGATAGCAGCCTTGAAGGCTATCAACCATTGGCAACAACCGGTTTATCTTTCCTCGGTGTGGGCCGCAAATAAAAGCACTTTTTAATTTAATGTTTTGGCTGTTGAGAAATCAACAGCCTTTTTTCTTTCTTTTTCACACCAAAGTGCGGTCATTTTTCTTTCTATTTTTCAATCATTTTTTCTCTCAATTTCATTTCAAAAAAATCTTTGTGAAGCCGATCACAGATTTGAATTTTGCTCTATGTAGTTGGATTGACAGGGTTTGGGCTGAACACTATGATTACTGTAATTCATTTTGTTTTTGAATTTGATTGTTTTGCTTCATTTTTGAAGCTAACGAATTTCTCAGGCTAGAATAGGAGAAGTCAGATGGAAATGATACTTCGATTATTGTTACGCCGATTGATGGCTTTGCCGGTCATGATACTTGGTGTAACAGCACTCGTCTTTGTCGTGCTTCAATTCACGCCGGGTGATCCTGCTACGGTGGCATTGGGCGAAAGTGCTAGTGAAGCGGCAAAACAACTTTACCGCGAATCACACGGCTTAAATGATCCACTCTTTGTTCAATATTTTCGCTTCTTAGGTAATTTACTTGTATTGGATTTTGGTGTGACTATGCCACCAGAATTACCAATCAGTAGTATGCTAGCGAAATCTTTCCCAATCACTTTGCAACTTACGTTAATTGGCGTGGTGTTTGCGGCAGTAGTCTCTTTTTCATTAGGTGTACTTGCTGCGCTTTATCGTGATAGCTGGGTAGACCAAGTGATTCGTTTAATCTCTGTAGCAGCGGTTGCGACACCATCATTCTGGTTAGGTATCTTACTTATTCAATGGTTCTCTTTGGAATTAGATTGGTTGCCTTCAGGTGGTTTTGTACCATTCAGCGAAAGCCCAATGGGGTATATCAATTCAATGATTTTGCCATCTCTTGCGCTTGCCGTGCCAGTATGTGCGTCATTAATTCGTGTAGTGCGTACAACCATGGTAGAAGAAATGGATAAAGACTATGTGAGAACCGCGATTGGTAACGGTGTGCCTTATGCAACCGTTATTCGTCATAACGTATTACGCAATGCCTTAATTACACCTGTGACTGTATTAGGCTTACGTGTAGGTTACTTACTTGGTGGTGCGGTAGTTATCGAACAAATCTTTGACTTACCGGGCATGGGTAAATTGATCTTTAACGGTATCGTCAATCACGACTTACACTTAGTACAAGGTGTGGTTCTGACAATCGCCTTTACCTTCGTTTTAGTGAATATTATCGTTGATATTCTCTATGTGTTGATTAACCCTAAAATTCGGAGTCTATAATGTTTCGTCAAGGTTTAGCAGATCGATTAGCTGCAAGCGGTGCGAGATTCCGAGCACTTTCCACCGCATCAAAAATTTCATTATTATTCTTAATTTTCGTTGCTTTAGTGGCGGTATTTGCCCCTTGGGTAGCAACACATGATCCATTAGAAGTGATCGCACGTATGCGTGCTCCAAGTGCAGAATATTGGTTTGGGACCGATCGACTTGGTCGTGATATTTTCTCTCGTATTGTGTACGGTGCCCAAACGTCCTTATTTATCGGTTTAGGTGCGGTAGCTTGTGCCATTATTTTCGGTAGTGTTTTAGGTGCAACTGCAGCCACATCCGAGAAATGGGGCAATGAAATTATCATGCGCTTAATGGATATTTTAATGGCCTTCCCTGGTATCGCATTAGCGGCAGTGTTATTAGCAACCTTTGGTAACTCAGTGCCGGTTATTATCATCACCATTGCTGTGGTTTATACACCGCAACTTGCTCGTGTGGTTCGTGCGAATGTGGTATCACAATGGGATGAAGACTATGTGCGTGCTGAGCGCGTGATTGGTGGTAGCCGTACTTATATTCTTCTCAAACACGTTGTACGCAATACCGCCGCACCAGTTTTAGTATTTGCAACCGTAATGGTAGCAGATGCCATTGTATTCGAAGCCTCACTTTCTTTCTTAGGCGCAGGTGTACAACCACCACATCCTTCATGGGGTAATATTCTTTCTGAAGGTCGTAACATCGTGTTAAACGGTGCATGGTGGGCAACAACCTTTGCGGGGCTCATGATTCTTTTAACCGTATTAGCCTTAAATATCTTGGCGGAAGGGCTTACCGATGCATTGGTTAACCCACGCTTGAAAGGCGGTAAAAAACCAGAAGGCAAATCAGATGAACGTCTTTCTACCGACGTACAAGAAGCGCTTGCTGAAGGTCTTGCATTAAAACGTTACTTACTCAAATTACATGAAAAAGAAATCACCCGTACGAATCGTATGCAATTAAATCCAAATGCAAAACCGATTTTACAAGTGAAAAACTTATCTATTCGTTTCCCAAATCGTTATGGTGAAATTCCATTGGTTGATAATATCAGCTTCACCGTAAATGAAGGGGAAACCATGGGGTTAGTAGGTGAGTCTGGTTGTGGTAAATCCATTACGGCATTCTCCATCATGGGCTTGTTACCAAAAACAGCAAAAATCACTGGGGAAGTACTTTTCACCGACCGCAGTGGCAAACAACATAGCTTGCTTAACTCTAACAATCTAAGTGAATTACGTGGTTCTGAAATTGCGATGATTTACCAAGACTCTTTAAGTGCATTAAACCCATCAATGCGTATTAAAGATCAAATGGCACAGCTTATTAAACGTGGCAGCCACCATACCGCAGAAAAATTGTTGGAATGGGTACACCTTGATCCTGAAAAAGTGTTGAACCGTTATCCGCATGAACTTTCTGGTGGTCAACGTCAACGTGTGGTGATTGCAATGGCATTAACTCGTGAGCCGAAATTATTAATCGCCGATGAACCAACAACCGCATTAGACGTAACCGTTCAAGCAGAAGTGGTGAAATTATTGAATGAATTACGTGAAAAACTGGGTTTCGCGATGGTGTTCGTAAGCCACGATTTAGCATTGGTTGCACAGTTAGCTCACCACATTACGGTAATGTATGCAGGTCAAGTAGTTGAAATGGCGCCAACATCCTTATTGCTTGCTAATCCAACTCACGAATATACCCGTGGCTTATTGGGCTCTGTCCTTTCAACTGAAGTCCGTGCGAAACGTTTATATCAAATTCCAGGCAGTGTACCATCACCTTACAATTTTGCTGTGGGAGACCGTTTTGCAAGTCGTTCATTACGACCAGATGCAAATCCGGATCAAAAATTGATATTAACCGCCGTGGAAGGCGAGCCGTCTCACTTGTGGGCTTCTCATTTAGCTGAGCCTGTAACGGAAGCGAAAGGAGCATAATATGAGCAGTAGTATTAAAGTCATTAAAGAACAAAACATCATCGATTTAGAAAATATCGTGGTGCAATTTCCTTCTCGCGATGGTTCATTGTTTGGACGTAAAAAATTCACTGCGGTGAACAATGTGAGTCTTAGCATTAAAGCGGGGGAAACCATTGGTTTAGTTGGGGAGTCTGGCTGCGGAAAATCTACCTTAGCCAACGTAATCATTGGACTTCTTAAACCGACATCAGGTTTAGTGAAATTCAATGGTTTACAAATGCAATATGGCAGCTCAGAAGCGAGAAAACAATTCGGTCGCCAAGTGTCGGTCATTTTCCAAGACCCTGCAACCGCACTGAATCCTCGTATGAAAGTGTTGGATATTTTGCGTGACCCAATGGATATTCACAATGTGTTACAACCTCATGAACGGGAAAAACGTGTGTATGACTTACTTTCTCGTGTAGGTTTGCCTCGTTCTGCAGCGCAAGTTGAGCCAACTCGTTTATCGGGTGGGCAAAAACAACGTGTGGCGATTGCACGTGCTTTAGCGCTGAATCCAAAACTGATTGTTGCGGATGAACCGACTTCTGCACTGGATGTATCCGTTCGTGCTCAGGTGTTAAACTTATTGGCGGACTTGAAAAAAGAACTCAATCTTGCCATGGTGTTTATCTCTCACGATATCCAAACCGTACGCCAAGTATCTGACCGTATTGTCGTGATGTACGGTGGTCAAATTTTGGAAACTGGTAGCACTGAAGAAATCTTCAACAATCCAACAGTGGATTACACCAGAAAATTACTTGGTGTTGCCCCGTCCTTGTTGTAAACAGATAAAATAAAACATCTAATTTATAACCGCACTTTTAAAGTGCGGTTATTTGTTGATGATTTTTAATAAATTTGTTGATACAATTAGTCAACATTGTTTCTTAAATTATGGAATATTAATTATGAAAAAATTAGCTTTTTTACTATTAGCATCTTTAAGTGCGCCAGTTTTTGCTGATCCAACTGTTTTTAAAATGGAATTAGGAAAAACAACAGAGTCTGAAGTAAAAGAGATGTACTCTACAACTCTAAATGGAGTTAATATTTATACCGATGGTAATCAATACTATATTGATACTAAAGAAATTGATTTTGATGGCTTAAAATCAGCAGAGGTTATTTTTGATAAGCAAGGTGTGCTAGTTGCTGTGCTTTCAACTTTAGTAGAATCAGATCCTATGAATCATGGAAGATTTTCCCATATTTACGGTATTTTAAATAATAAATATAAACTGGTAAAAAAAGAAACTCCATTTGTAGGTGATCAGATTGCAACCTTTAAAGATGGTGATACCGAAATTACATTGAGTGCACCGCATATGGGGCATTTGAAAGTTCATCTAAATTATATTCGTAATGAACTTATGGAAAACTACAAAAAGCGTAGTTCAGAAAATAAAAAAGCTAAAGATAAAAACGATGCTGCAGCACTATAATAATCGAGAAGTATCTTCTACAGAATTATTAATTGATAACCGCACTTTTAAAGTGCGGTTATTTTTTTGCTTATTTTAGGTATTAAAGCGTTAGTGAAAGGTTAGAAACATACTCCAAAAGTCTTTTAGAGTTTAGGTTTTTTCTCAAATAGCATAGAATAGGCATATAAAAATAAGGAGATTTAACATGCAACAAAAAATTCAACAAGCATTAGTCGATTCGCCACTTTCAAATGCAATTCTTTCTGCATTAGAAGAACAAGAATGGAAAGGTTTTTTACCGGCTGAAAAAGTGTGGTCAATTTGTGATGAATTTAAGCTTACGCCTGTTCAATTAGGTTTGGCGCTTTTGCCCGTAGCAGCTTGTTATAGCCACACACCCATTTCAGAATTTCATGTTGGAGCGATTGCGATTGGTGAAAGTGGTGATTTTTACTTTGGTGCGAATCAAGAATTTAAGGGGGGTAGTATGGCTCAAACCATCCATGCTGAACAAAGTGCGATTAGCCACGCATGGTTACGTAATGAACCTCGCATCACGGATATCGTGGTGAATTACACACCTTGCGGTCACTGCCGTCAATTTATGAATGAGCTTTATCAAGCGCAAGATTTAAAAATTCATTTACCACACAGCCAAAATAATCCACTTCCTCAATATTTACCCGATAGCTTTGGCCCGAAAGATTTAGGCGTTGATTTGCTTCTATTAAACAAAGAAGAACAAGGTTTCACTTTGACGACGGAAGATGAAGTGGCAAATAAAGCAATTTTAGGGGCAAACCGAGCACATTCACCTTATTCTAAAAGCCCTCATGGTGTAGGCATTTTATTTAAAAATGGGGAGATGATCTGTGGTCGATATGCAGAAAATGCAGCATTTAACCCAAGCTTACCAGCTATGCAAACAGCGATTAATTTTGCTTACTTAAATCAATTGGATGTATCAAAAATTGAGCGTGTAGTATTTGCAGAGAAACCGTTGCGTCTAA
>OIWS01000754.1_pt1 | contig 37993 bp, 21 predicted proteins | sample 1587611 | NCBI WGS metagenome assembly OIWS01 (sample SAMEA3888919, study PRJEB22519) | human gut metagenome | biome: human gut; feature: human-associated habitat; material: faeces | place: Denmark | collected 2010 | reverse complement strand
ACACTGACAATTAGATCGTTAGGTTGTTTTTGACTGATTTACGAGCATCCCTAATTATCTCATATCAAGCAAATTTGGACTCATCTTGCAATAATATGCATGTATTATGCAGGCGAAAAGAAGATACGCTTTAATTGTTTTCTGACCTATCTAGCGGGTATCTGCTGTTAATAAGTGTGAATTTGTTAACATTTCAAGCCTATTCAAATTTTTAGAAAGAGGTGTTAACGAATATTTATCGGTGTTATAGATTGTGAAAAATGCGCTTTTCGCGCCCGAAAAATCGGAAAAAAGGGTTGCAAAACCCATGCTTTCACCTCCTGAAACCCAGCATATCAGGAGCTGAAACCCAGCATATCAGGAGGTGAAAGCATGGGTTTTACAACGCATCATCCATTTTTTCGTCGTTTTTTTCGAGTGGAGTGGGGCGATGAACCGTGTAATATTTTGTGAGACAGACAATTACATGTTTTGTGTGTCTAATCGCCCAGAAGGGGCACGAACGCGGCCTCGTCTTCTGAATTTCAAAATATCGCCTGAATTTTCAATTAGGTTTTTAACAATTAATACCTAATAAAACAAGCAAAGTGTAAAACAATGTTAAGTAATCACCTCTTCAGAACCTCCCAATATCCCGTCTTGTTGCTGCCAACACGAGCAATCAGCCCCTTCATCTTGAGCGTGGTGAGGTGTTTCCGCACCATACGGTCGCTAATACTTAAGGCTTCGGCCATTTGCATGATGGTAAGATGACCATCGGCAACGAGCAACAGGTATATGCGCCATGCCATATCCTGTATTTCAGGGAAAGCTTGCAATAATTTATTAGGAACTTTATTAGGAACTTTATTAGGAACTTTATTAGGAACTTTATTAGGAACTGTTTGTTTGTAATCTTTCTTGTGTGTTTCGAGCGTTTTTAAGATCTCGCCCAGCATAAAATCGATAAACGCACTTGAGTTTGCGGCATTATTACTGGCTGTTATGGCATCATAATATTGCTGCTGGTTTGCATACACCATATTCTCAACAGGTAAGTGTTCAAAGATGGGATGCAACTTACTTAATATAAGCGACTGCCATAAACGCCCCATACGACCGTTGCCATCAGCAAAGGGGTGGATAAACTCAAACTCGTAGTGGAACACGCAGGAACGTACCAACAGATGGTCGTGGCTATGATTTAGCCAATCGAAAAGGTCGGACATAAGATAGGGTACACGCTCGGCAGGAGGCGCTATATGTACACAACCCGACTCAGAGAATACGCCCACACCACCTCGCCGATATCGCCCAGCATTGTCAACAAGTGCTTGCATCATGATAGCATGAGCGCGCAGCAAGTCGTTCTCTTTAAAAGCATCGAGATGCTGAAACTGTTCGTATGTGGCAATAGCGTTTTTCACCTCCTGTATTTGTCGCAATGGGGCAATAATGGTCTTGCCATTCATAATGTCTCTCACCTGATCTTCGCCAAGGGTGTTGCCCTCAATGGCAAGCGAACTATGAATGGTTTTTATCTTATTGGCCTTGCGCAGCAACAGCGCGTCTTCTTGCTCCATACGAATGGCATATCGCTCTATAAGTCGAGAGATATCGGCAATCTTGTTGATGGCTTCTGCTGATATGGTAAACGGCGGTGTGTACATAAACAATGTTGATACGATTTATATTGCTATAATCTAATTATTTACAGGCAACAAATATACACATAATTACTGAAATAACCATACTTACAACCAGCTTTTTCAAGAAAACAAACCGTATTTAATGATGCTTTGCATACCTACGGCTACTGATAGTTAAATTATTATATCATCAAACTTAGGCAATAAAAACAAATGTTTATTTTTGAATTGTCTTCAAATTAGATAAAAACCTTTCGCTCACAAGAACGAATAAATTAGTTTTTGTTGCGCTTATTCGGTTTTTTTGCGCTATCTTTGCATATTATTATAAGGTAATAGCACCTATTTCTCAAACATTCATTTAACCGAGAATAGCTTATGAAGTTTCCTATCGGCGTTCAAGACTTTAAGTCTGTTATAGAGGGTGGATACGTTTATGTAGATAAAACGGCACTCATACACCGCCTGGTAACAGAAGGCAAGATTTATTTTCTGAGCCGTCCTCGACGGTTTGGAAAAAGTTTGCTTGTGTCGACACTTGAATATTATTTCAAGGGCGAGAAGGAATTGTTTCAAGGCCTGGCCATAGATACGTTAGAAAAAAATTGGCACACATATCCCGTGTTTCATGTCGATTTTAATAGCAACGATTTCACCATTGGCACAACGCTACAGAACATGCTTGATGCGTATGTTGAAAACTGGGAAAAACAATATGGCTTTGAGGGCGATGCCCGATTTAGTGTGGGCGAGCGTTTTGCCCAACTATTAGCACATGTACATAAGCAAACGGGCAAACGCTGCGTGGTGCTGATTGACGAATATGACAAGCCTCTGCTTGATGTGCTGGATACCAACTATAAAACGATAGATGGCAATGGCAATGAAATACTGATTGAAGAATATAACCGCAATATACTGAAAGGCTTTTATTCAACGTTTAAGGCTGCCGATGCCGACCTACAGTTTGTGCTGCTTACAGGCGTAACAAAATTCTCTCAGGTAAGCGTGTTTAGTGGCTTCAACCAGCCTGCCGACATCAGTATGAACGTTCATTACGAAACACTTTGCGGTATCACAACCAGCGAGATGGAGCACACTTTTCATGCTCAGATGGATAAAATGGCCAGCAAGTTTAAGGTGTCAACAAACGAAATGCGCCAACTGCTAAAACGCCACTACGATGGCTACCACTTTAGCGAGGCCATGACCGATATCTATAATCCGTTCAGCGTGCTAAACGCTTTCAGCAGTGGCGCCCTACGCGACTTCTGGTTTGCATCAGGCACGCCTACCTATCTGATACGTTTGCTCAACCACACTCAGGAAAATCTTAACGAACTGACTGGCAAGTATTATGACACCTCCGACTTTGTTGACTATCGTGCCGATATAGAGCGCCCATTGCCCATGATATATCAAAGCGGCTATCTGACGATAAAAGATTATGACCCGTTAACCAACACTTATCTGCTTGACCTTCCTAACAATGAGGTAAAGCGTGGGTTTGCTACGGCCATTGCTAATAATTATCTTCAGAGCCGTTTGCCTGTACTATCTGAGATGGCACAACTGGTACGCTCGCTTGCTGCTTCCGACCTCGAAATGCTGAAGAAACAGCTTACTGCCTTCTTTGCCAGTATACCCTATACCATGCGACGCAAAGACACCGAGGCCGAACGTGAACGCTATTTTCATTATACATTCTACCTCATCTTCCGCATCATTAGCACTTATCTCGTGCTTACTGAAAAGCAACAGAGCGAGGGTAGAGCCGACTGTATTATCGAAACTCCGAAAGATATTTATATATTTGAGTTTAAACTCGATGGTACGGCTCAGCAAGCCTTAGACCAAATAAAGGATAAAGGTTATGCTACGCCTTATGTAGCCGACACGCGCACCGTGCATTGTATAGGCGTTAGTTTCTCATCTAAAACAGGAACGATTGACGATTGGCGTGTAGAATAAAGACAATAGAGAAAGTAAAAACCAAAAACCATAAAACAAAGATATACGATATGAAAAGACAAACAACATTGGCGTTGGCCCTCTGCCTTTTGACTGCAGGTGGCGCCTTCGCACAGACCAAGGGCGGAGGCATCTCGGCCCAAATGCTGCAAAAAATGCAACAGGCACAGAAAACAGGCGCTAACGACAAGGCGCTGTTTAACGCCATTGCCTCAAACAAGATTGACGACCTGGCTAAAAACTTTGCTAACCAGGGCCCCATCGATACCCACTTCAGCGTTGAAACTCCTAAGCAGAGTATTCACGACCAAAAGAGTTCGGGACGCTGCTGGATGTTCTCTGGCCTGAACGTGCTGCGTGCCGACTTTGCCAAGGCGCATGCTGACACACTGGCCGTAGAGTTTTCGCACGACTATCTGTTCTTCTTCGACCAGCTGGAGAAGGCCAACCTGATGCTGCAAGGCGTTATCGACACCGCCAAGAAGCCCATCAACGACCAGAGCGTGCAGTTCTTCTTCCAGCACCCCCTCAACGACGGTGGCACCTTCTGCGGTGTGAGCGACTTGGCTGGCAAGTATGGCTTGGTGCCCAAGAGCGTACAGCCCGAAACCTTCTCGGCCGAAAACACCTCGCGCATGTCGGCTCTGGTATCGTCAAAGTTGCGCGAGTTTGGCCTCGAACTGCGTAAGATGGTGGCCGACGGCAAGAAGGCAGCAGCCATTGCCGACCGCAAAACACAAATGCTGGGCACCATTTACCACATGCTGTCGGTAACGCTGGGCGAGCCCGTGAAAGAGTTTACCTACGCCTTCCGTAACAAAGAGGGCAAGGTGATGGGCGAAGCCAAGACCTACACCCCGAAGCAATTTTATGATGCCACAGTAGGCCGACAGCTGAAAGGCACCTTTATCATGGTGATGAACGACCCACGCCACCCCTACCACAAGACCTACGAAGTGGAATATGACCGCCACACCTACGACGGCCAAAACTGGAAGTATCTGAACCTGCCCATGGAGGAGATAGCACAGCTGGCCATTGCCTCGCTAAAGGATGGCCGCAAGATGTATAGCTCGTACGATGTGGGCAAGCAGCTCGACCGCGCTCGCGGATACCTCGACACCGAAAACTTCGACTATGCTTCGCTCTTCTCTACCACCTTTGGCATGAACAAGGCCGAGCGCATCAGCACCTTTGATAGCGGCTCTACACACGCCATGACGCTCAGCGCTGTCGACCTCGACGCCCAGGGTAACCCCTTGAAGTGGAAGGTAGAAAACAGCTGGGGCGCCAGTTATGGTCAGGCAGGTTGCCTTATTATGACCAACCGCTGGTTTAACGAATATATGTTCCGCCTGGTGGTAGACAAGAAGTATGTGCCCGAGACACTGCAGAAAGAGTTTGAGCAGAAGCCCAGCATGCTGATGCCCGACGATCCTCTCTTCAGTGTTGATGACTAACAGCATGCCAAAGGCATGCGAAACTTATATTACCAATTAATTATGAAAACCGACCTTTCATCAGGCATAATGCTTAAGGGCAGTGCCTACACATACCGCATAGAGCGCACGCTGGGTAGCGGCACCTTCGGCATCACTTATTTGGCAACCATACTGTCGGGCGCAGGAGCCCTCGACGGCAAGGTGCACGTGTGCATAAAAGAGTTTTTCATGCACGACGTTAATGGGCGCGAAGGCTCGGCCGTGACCGCTTCTACCAAAAACGGACTGTGGAACGACTACCGAAAGAAGTTTGAACGTGAGGCGCGTCGACTGGCAGCGATAAAGCACCCTGGCGTGGTACAGGTGCTCGAAGCCTTTAACCAAAACAATACGTCGTATTATTCGATGGAATATCTCGGCGGAGGCAGCCTTGACGGCTACATCAAAAAGAAGGGACATCTTACCGAGCCCGAGGCGCTACGCCTCTTCAAACACGTTACCGATGCCATGAGCTATCTGCATGCTCAGCATATGTTGCACCTCGACTTGAAGCCCGGCAATATCATGATGAAAGACGATGGCACCACCGCCATCATCGACTTTGGACTGGCCAAGCAGTTTGACAGCAATGGCAACCCCGAGTCGAGCTCTACCATTGGCGCTGGCACACCCGGCTACGCCCCTATTGAGCAGGCCCACTATAATGGCGAAAACCGCACTGCCTTTCCCGCCACAATGGATGTTTATGCCCTGGGCGCCACGCTGTTTAAGATGCTCACGGGCCAGCGTCCGCCCGAAGGCTCACAGGTGCTAAACGATGGGCTACCCACCGACGAGCTGCACCGCTATGGGGTATCGCAGCGCACGGTGTCGGCCATCGAGCATGCGATGGAGCCGATGGTGGCTCGACGCACGCCTACGGTGGCAGCTCTGGCCAGCGAATTGGCGCAACCCTATCAGCCCACACAACCTGTTCAACCTGAAGAGCCAGAGAACGAAGTAACGATTCTTGACCCTATTGTTGAGCCTGAACAGCCCGCAGAACCCACACAGCCCATTAGGCCCACGAGGCCCACGAGACCCATAAGGCCCGTTAGGCCCGCAGATCCAGCCACACCCATCAAGCAGCCCTCCTCAAACATCAACTTCAAGCGCATTGCTATGTTTGTGGGCATACCTGTTGTGCTTATTGTGCTGGCCATTCTCGTGATGAACACATCATACATGCGCGAGCGCCAAGCCTTCAGCTATGTTACCGAGGCGCGCAATATAGCGGCTTGTAAGCTGTATATGAAGTCGTGCCCCGACGGTAAACGTCTGGAAGAGGTGATGTATATGCAGGCCAACTTCTCTGACAATGCCCCCGAATATCTGAGCATGTATCTGCAGCGATGGGGCGAAAACGGAGCACACTCGACCGAGATACGCGCGCGCTATGATAGCGTGTGGTTGGATGCACACGATAAGCTGCTGCAAGCAATGCCCGACACTGTACAGGGTGGTAGTAGCGAGGCGCTTGTCAAGATGATAGATTATCTGCACGACCACTATCTGCACAATTATACATCTACAGTAAACATCGACTTCAGCGCTCTGACCGAATATGACGACTTACCCGAAGATGTAAGATACCAGCTTAGCATGAACACCAAGTATCCTTTGCTGGGCGCACATATGCGCAGCTTTAAAGAAAACTTAATAGAAAAGTCGTCACTGGAGTATCAAGTGTTTAGTGAGGCCGACAATATCTTCTATGCCGGCTTTAATGCTATCTTTGGTATGAACAACACTATCATTGATGGCATAAACGAAGCAGGAATAGCGGGCACCGACACTGATCCCGCACTGCTTAAAAAGGTGCCGTGCATAAAGGTCGACTGTCGCGTGACGACAAAAATGAACGGCAAATATCCTGTGGTGTGGCAGCTGAAGAAGCCTGGCGACATGGATATCGACGCCTTGTATGGCTTGGCTATCGAGTTCCACTTCACTACCTCACTGGTTCTCCCTGGCCAAGAAACTATCGTATTGCAGAAGGGTACCTTTACCCCCAATATCAATAACGTGAGTGCCGAAACGATGAAGGAGCTCTACGACAAAGCAACGGAAGGAGCGTGCACAATGTATGGTGCCGACCTGGCCGAGAAGCTGGGCTTCACACGTTTCATGAGAAAGTAATCTAATTCTTAAGTAGGTGTTCATAATTAATCGCATATATGAATCTAATAAAAAAGGTTATAAATTAATTTTGAACACCTACTTACTTATTGGGTTTATCAAAAATGTAGAATAAAAAAACAATGATATGATGCTAAAACGTTTAATGTTTATGCTCTTCGCACTACTGCTGACAGTGTCGTCGGCCTTGGCACAAGCCATCGCCCCACGCTGTCGCGTGTGCGGAAGAAAGCTTACTGAATGTCCGTATAAGGGCAAACACACTAATAAGAATAAATCAATAACAACACGACAACATAAGAAGCCTGCCAAGAAAAAGAAACCCACTATCCCATCAACCATAACGGGGAAAGGACATCGCGAGATAGGCAATGCTTTGATGCTAACATACGAAGGAGCAACCATACCGCGTTACCTCACCTTACGGGGCGACATCACGGCATCAGATATCTATGAGTTTCAGAACAATAAGCAATGCTGTGATAGCGCTAAGGTGGCAAAAACTCGTGCAAGCTACAGAGATCAGCGTCGTAACCCTGTATCTGATTGCTTTGACCTCAGTGACATTCGATCCTATAATGACAACGAACGTGTGCAATGGACTGCGGGCGACACCACAGCGCTTGATTTTCTGTGGTTGACGAATATACCAGCCACCACGGTTGTCGCTCCACAAGAGGCGATAGCTATTAGGCTTCCCGCAAGAAGATATTGGGTTGACAATTATCCCGACACACTCGTCATCGGTAGAAACATAAAGAAAGTGATTACTGAAAAATATATTTACAACGATAAAAATGTAAGGAAAGACGGTTCTTGGGATCCCTCAATAGGATGCCTCAAGGCTTTTAGGGTAGATAAGAAAAACCCTTACCTAAAAGCCGTTGACGGTGTGCTGTATAGTGCCGACGAAACGCGTCTTATTGCCTACCCTGGTGCAAATGAGCGTACAGAATACACTATCCCTTCATCAGTGAAAGTTATTGAACCAAATGCCTTTTGCGTAAGCAACAACCTGAAGCGTATCATCTGTAACAGAACGCTTTCAGAAAGCGAGGAAATGGATATCAGAGAAAGTTGCGCATATCTAGAGGAATTGATATTTCCTCAACAATGAAAGTTATGCACTGCTTTTGCTGGATACATTGATAAAAATGTAGAATAAAAAAACAATAATATGATGCTAAAACGTTTAATGTTTATGCTCTTCGCACTACTGCTGACAGTGTCGTCGGCCTTGGCACAAGCCATCGCCCCACGCTGTCGCGTGTGCGGAAGAAAGCTTACTGAATGTCCGTATAAGGGCAAACATGTAAAGAAACAATCAGAGGGAAAGAAACCCGCTGAGAAGAAAAAGCCCAAGAAGAAGGCACCCAAGAAAAAGCTGAGCCATGAGGCTGAGCCTGTAAAGCAGTCGGTAGCAACCACTCCGTCTGCACAGCCATCAACAGCAACCCCTACTTATTATGGCTACAGAATTATGGATGACGGAACAGTGGATGTATACCGTTCGGAGGGATTAATTAAGTATTTAAATGAAAAGACACCTGCAACCAGCTTGAAATTAACAGGAAACTTTGGCTATAATGGTTTGAAGGCGTTGCGTAACCACTCCTTCAAGACACTCGACCTCAGTGACGTTTGGGTAACCGACTCATACGAAGAAAGTAACGCCAAAGACCATATCCATGGCGCAGGCTTCCATTTGCAATGGGTTGACGGTATTAAAGCCGATACCCTAATCTTGCCCAACGATATCACGATACTTGAAACCGCTGCCTTGGGCTATACGATAAAGAACCTGTATATAGGAAAAGATGTTAAGGTAATAAATTTTATTGAAGCAGATCTTATTGACTATAATCTTCCGAAAGACTTGCATGAAAGCATGCTTGAAAATATCTTTGTTGATAAAGAAAACAAAGATTTTAAATCGATTGATGGAGTGCTCTTCAATGCTGATGGCTCAGAACTAATCATGTTTCCTTCTGGTAAAGATTATTCTGAGGACCAATCATATGATATACCTTCAAAAGTAAAGAAAATTGCTAATTACGCTTTCTTTAATTCAAAAAATCAGAATATATTTATATCTGATAATGTTCAGGAGATAGGTTATTATGCATTTGCCTATTCAAAAATAAAATATTTTACCCTTGGCCACGGTGTACAAACAATAAACGATGGGGCGTTTCTTCATTGCGACAATTTAGAAACTTTCGTGTTTAATTATGAATTGAAAAAAATTCCAGCACATATATTTGAATATTGTCCAGAGTTAGCTGCGGTCGCCTTTCCTGAAGGCATGCCCTCTGGTAAACTGCCTGACGATATATTTAGATTTTCCAGGCTACTACATGTAATATTTATAGGAGGAACTCATGAGAGTGAAGTTAAATCGTTAGACTCAGAGCTTGCCAATTATCTTAGAAATACTTGCTATAATTGTCAATATCCATTACATATTGTTATATATCCGAAAGATCAAGATGTGAAACGTTATAAGAAGGTCTTTAACGACAAACGAAAATTCAATATACATACATCATGGTAACTTAAACAAAACACAAGCTTATGACAGTATTAAAGATATTAAACACACTGCTGATTGTATTGTTCGCACTGATGATTGTACTTGTGCCCCTACGCGAGCAGCTGCGTTCGTTTCTGCGCATACTGTTTGTGGCCTTCTTTCTCGACTTGCTGGCTATTGGTATAGGCGAATACATCGTTGGATGTATGCCTCCAGACAATCAAGAAGAACAGACTGACACGGTGGGGAGCAGCGACGGTGTAAAAGAAGGTTTTCGTTAAGCCAAATGAGCAGAGCTAAGCTTGCTTGAGCTTTGCCATGGCGAGAAAACGTGCCATGAAATGGAACCAAAAATAAAAAGCAAAAAAAGAAAAAACAAACAGTTACCCCTGTTTTAAAAAACCAAAATTAATAACAAACAAAAACAATGCTTATGCAAACACTTCGCATTACGCACAGAACGTCATTGGTTCTGGCTACAGCGTTGTTGACCTCGGTATCGGCCTTTGCACAGACCAAAATCAGCACCGAAGCACAACTCAAAGCCATTGACCTGAATGGCGATTATGTCCTGACACAAGACATCACACTATCAGACAACGAATGGACCCCCATCGGAACATCCGACCGTCCGTTTACAGGCACGCTCGACGGAGGCGGTCACACCATTAAGGGCCTTACTGTGGGCAATGGGGCCAACGACAACAAAGCATTCTTCGGCTTTACTAAAGATGCCACCGTTACAAACATTGGCTTTACCAGCGCTGTGGTGAAAGGCCATAATCAGGCTGCCATTGTTGTAGCACAGGCCAAATCTTCTACGCTGAGCAATATTTATGTGTCGGGCGTAGTAACGGGTCGCGACCACGTGGGCACCATTGCTGGCGATGCACGTGACAATACCACCATTACCAACTGCGTGTCGACAGCAGCAGCCCTCAGCACCGAGCACCAAGGTGGCGGCATTGCTGGCTGGACAAACAACAGCACCTTTAGCTACAACATTGCCTATGGCGCCGTAACCGCTCCCAGCAATGGCGCTGGCGGCATCACGGGCATGGTTGACAATTCTGGTAAAACAGAGTATACAAGCAACATTTCGGCTGCGCCTTACATTAAAGGTGGCAACGATCGCACACACGGCATTAACGGTTGGTGCAACAATAGCTCAAACACTGGCAGCAACAACCTTTCATGGGCTAACACCGTATATTATGTAGGCGGAAACGAGAAGAAGGCCACCGACATTACCGAGCCCAGCAATGGCAACGGCTTACATGGCACCGTAACCTCTACCGATGTTCTAAAACAGGCCGCCACCTATACAGGCATAGGTTTCAGCACCGATACATGGCAACTTACTGATGGCCAATGGCCCCGACTGAAACAGTTTGCTACCATGTACGATACATTCACCAAGCTGTCGACACTGCCCGCCATTATGACACCTGGGCAAAACACCACCGTTACCGGCGAAACGGCTCTCAACCGCACCCTCAGCATCACCTCATCAGAACCCTCTATCATCTCGGTAAGCGGCAATACGCTTAAAGCCGAGAAGAGTGGCACCTGCAACATCACCATCGCCTCAACATCAGACGATTTGGCACAAGGCGCCAGCCGAACATTTACCATAACGGTAGAGGCCGTAAACCACACCCTAAGCACCCCCGACGACCTTGACAAGGTGCGCTACGACATGACGGGCGACTATGTCTTGGCCAATGATATCGACATGACGGGCCGTAGCTTCGTGCCCTTCGGCATTGTCAATAACACCACCGCTGGCAAGTTTACGGGCACATTTGATGGCCAAGGACATACCATTAAAGGCTTAAAATATGACGTAAGCGATAAAGGCGAGGTGGGCCTCTTCAGCCAAACCGAAAACGCCACCATCAAAAACCTTATTATTGAAGATGCCTACTTTAAGGGCAATGCCAACGTGGGCGGCATCGTAGGACGGATGTATCGCACCACCATTACCGACTGTGCCGTGCTAAACTCGTACATTGAAGGACGCGACCACGTGGGAGCCATCGCTGGCGAAATATCGCAAACCAAGGTGGGCGATAGCTATGAGGGTGGCACCATTACCAACTGCTTCTCTGATGCTCGCATCAAGACTCGCGAGTTTCAGGCTGGCGGCATGCTGGGCACCATACACTGCGGAACAGTAGAGAAAAACCTTTTCACTGGTACTGTTGAAGGACGCGAGGGCGACAACGCCAATGGCATGGTATCGCTCGTTGACAAAAACGATGCGGCATCGCTCATACAATATAACGTGGTGGCTGCCGCTCACATCTACGGAAAAATAGGACGCGTGGTTTCTAACAACCGTTTGGGCAGCACAGATAAAGGAAAGGTTACCAAAAACTATGTGTCGGCCAACACATGGGTAGGCACAAAGGCCGACAATGCCACCATGGCAAAATATATCAACCCCAACGACTATAATGGTGCCGACATTTCTGTTACCGAATTGCGCACAAAGCAGTTCTATACCAACATCTTGGGATGGGACTTTGACAACCACTGGACCTTCTTGCCTGGTGCCGAAGGCAAAATGTATCCTGTGCTGAAGATTATGGAGGGCAAACAGCTCCCCAACACCTTCTGGCACACACCCTCTGCCACCAAACTTACCTATGCTTCGGGCGAAGAAAGAATAAGCACGCACAGCTCATACGGACAATGTATCATACCCACCCTAACCCAGGGTACCGAAATTGCCATCGTTGAGGGCAACGACATCAAGGTCAAAGAAAGCGGATACACCCTGGCGGGCGAAGGCGAGGTAAAAGCCTCGTTCAACATCGACCCCGCCATTGCATCGCACTTCAGCGGAACCACACAGGACGACATAACCTTTAATATTGTTAATGGCACCGAAACCATTGCATCAGCCGACGAGTTTGTAAGCAAACTCACAGCTAATCCTGAAGGCCACTATGTTCTTACCAACGATATCGACCTCGAAGGTAAAGACCTCTCGGCACTGGGCAAGAGCAATGCCTACACCTTTAAAGGCTCAATCAACGGTCAAGGACACGTGGTAAGCAATGCCTCGCTTACACAAAAAGAAGACAAAGAAAACATAGGCATCATTGCCAAGACCGAAGGTGCCGTGCTGCGCGACATTGCCTTTGTCGACTATTGCGTCGACACAAGCGATAAGGGCAAGCACGTAGGTCTTATTGGTTCGGCAAAGAACACCATCTTCAAAAATGTTTATGCACGTGGCAGCGTTTACGGTATCGACCACGTGGCTCTGCTGGCTGGCGATGGCGACGGATGCACCCTTACCAACTGTGTGGTTGACGGTAGCGTGAAGGCAAACAGTCAGGTGGGCGGCTTCTTCGGATGCACACTGGCCGACGGTGCCACCTTCAACCACTGTCTGGCTACAGGCACCTTGCGCGCCACCTCTCGTGGATGGGTAGGCGGCTTTATCGGACTGGTTGACAAGTTTAGCGCCATCAGCATACAGCAATGTGCATCGGCCATGAAATGCTGGAGCTACGGAATAACCGACACTGAGAGGAACACACAGCCCTTCATTGGCGGTAATGGCGCTAACAGTGCAAACGCCCTCGTGTTCTTCAACAACAACCTTGTTAGCAGCGAGGCTATCTCTGACAGCCCCGACAAGGCTTGGCCTAACCGCAACCGCACCGTTGACGGTGGCAACGTAACCGACGCCACCACCTATACCACCAGCGAGGCACAAACCTCATACGATGGCTGGGACTTAGGCACCACCTGGACACTGAACACCGATGCTGCATACCCTGTGCTGAAAGCCTTTGCCAGCGTAGCCGCACATCAAGGAGTAACCCTTGAGGCTGAGAATGACAACGCCAGCAAAATAAAGACAGCCAACAACGCCATTAGCGATGTATCGCTCACCCGCACCCTTGAGGCCAACATCTGGAACACCTTCTGTGTGCCCTTCGGCTTTAAGGTAGAAAACAGCGCACTGGCTGGTGCCAAGGTGAAAGAGTTTGACAAGATTGATGATGGCAGCACCACCATGTATATGAAAGATGCCACCTACATACTGCCTGGCAGACCCTACCTGGTAAAGCCTACCACCACAATTGAAAACCCAACCTTCAGCGCTGTGGCCATCTATGACGAGAACCCCACAAAGGTGGGCGACGAAACTTACGCCCTAACAGGCATCTACAGCCCGAAGACCATCAGCGAAGACAACATCTATGGTGTAAAAGCTAACGGAGCCATTGCTAAGGGTAAGAAGGACACCACCATCAAGGGCTTGCGCGCCTACTTTATCATCAACAGCAATGGTGGCCAGGCCAAGATCAACTTTGGCGACGACGAAACCACAGGCATTGAAAACATTGTTACCCCCACTGCCATCAGCAACCAAAAGGTGTATAACCTGAACGGACAGTATGTGGGCAACGACCTCAAAGCCATGCCTAAAGGTATATATATCGTGAATGGCAAGAAGGTGATTAAATAATCACAATCTTCATGTCAACACTATCAATTACAACAGTTCAACAAAACAAACATTATTGCTATGAACAAGAAAAAAACATATATCGCTCCAGCCATATTGTTGACGACAGTATGCCCAGACTTGAATATCTTGGCAGGTTCGGTCCAATATTATTCAGGCAACCCTAATTTCGATAAGCTTGACGGAGATACTAATGGCGGCGAATTTAAAAGTAAAATAAACATTAACGATGTTTGGGAATAAGGCTGTGCCTTATTTTTTATAACCCTATATCAATGCAAGCAAGCAGTGAGGCCCTTAAGGCTAAATGCTTGCTTGCATTTTTTTCGTTATCAGAGCCCTTATAACGCTCGCCATTAAAAAAACGCAGAAAAATTTGGTACGTATATATTTTTTTCATAACTTTGCCGAACCATTGACACAAATCAATCATTACTGATCACGCACTTACATCATAATATATATAATAAACGAGGAACTGATTATTTGCGAGAAGGCCTTACACTACACTTGCAGAAGCAAAAAAGCTGAAAGCAAAACAAAAGGCTTAAAGCAAAAACTAAAAGCTGAATAAAAACCAAAAATAAAAAGCTAAAAAAAGGAAAAGAAGAAAAACAGTTACCCCTGTTAAAAAAAACAAAATTAATAACAAACAAAAACAATGCTTATGCAAACACTTCGCATTATGCACAGAACGCCATTGGTTCTGGCTACAGCGTTGTTGACCTCGGTATCGGCCTTTGCACAGACCGAAATCAACGACGTAGCAGGTCTCAAAGCCATTGCTAAGGACTTGAATGGCAGTTATGTTCTGACACAAAACATCACACTATCAGACGACGAATGGACCCCTATCGGAACATCCGACCATCCGTTTACAGGCACGCTCGACGGAAAAGGTTACACCATTAAGGGCCTTACTGTGGGCGATGGGGCCAAAGACGATTCAAACAACAACAAAGCATTCTTCGGCTTTACTAATGGGGCCACCGTTCAAAACATTGCCTTTACCAGCGCTGTGGTGAAAGGCTATAAACAGGCTGCCAATCCTGGGCAACTTTTTGTTGCTAAGGTCTTTTAAAAGTTTAATTAATAATAGTGTTACGGAATTATGAATATGAAAAAAATACTTTTATCAATAATCTTGCTCGCTTTGTGCTTGACACAGGCTTCAGCGGATTATTACTACAAAATCAATCTTTACAACCAGAATGGTGAGGAGACAGGATGGTCTGATTATATTAAGGTAACCTCTGAGGAAAAACTTAATGATAAGCAAGAAAAATATTATGTTTATAAAAACGGACTGGGATATCTTATTAATGGAAAGACTGTATATGATAAAAATAATCATGGATATACATTGCCCAAAAAAGCCAATGGTGAGGTAGATCTGGATGGAATTTATGGTATTGTATTTGCCAATGGGAAAGGAAGTGGTTTAAGTAATGACATAGACATACTGGAGGGAGATGAATATAACATAGCGTGGCCGAAGATACGTGAACACATCAAATATCTCGAATTGCGCGAGTATAAACTTGATACATATAATAATTCGGGCTATTTCATGGGTATGTATAATCTTGAAGCGTTGGAATTGCCTAAAGATGGTATGAAAGTAGGAAATGGTGATAAAGATGGTGAACTTTATTTCGCTAATGCTAACAAACTGAAAAAAATACTTATATATAAGGAGGGAGCGAAGGATGACAAGGTAGAAATAACAGATGATAGGGTAAAGGATAATTTTTTGCTGGATAGAGTTGGAAAAAAGATGTTTTCCAATTGTTATAGCTTGAGTACCAAATATATAAACCGATTGATACAGAATGTTACAGAGATAAAAGACAATGCTTTTTACGCAGATGACGGAAATCGTGGTAAATTCTCTGACGAAACAGACAATACAATTATTGAGATACCCAACTCAGTAAAGAAAATAGGAAATCAGGCTTTTTATAATCGAGTGAAAGTTACCGGACTGAATATTCAAGGAAATGACTGCTTGGAGATTGGTTCTGAAGCATTCAGAGGATGTGATGAACTGGCAAATATAACTCTGGATAATATAACTCAGGATAAAAAAGAACTTAAAATATATAAAAATGCATTCAGACGCTGCGAACAGTTGAATGCCTTTGAAAACTTGGATAAAGCTAAGATAACCTATCTTGGAACTGGTGTATTTGGTGACTGTCGTTCCATGACCAACGAATTTGTTAATGGTGTGTTAACGAATTATGCAGCCAATGGGGGAACGAAGATTCCTGCTTATCTGTTTTTTGGCTGCAACGGACAAGATGGACATGATGGATTGGATCCGGATAAGAATAAAAATGTTTGTTCTTTTACCGAATTGAATATTCCTGCACAGTTTACTGAAATAGGAGATGGTGCATTTGCTTCTACTGGTGATGCTAAAATAAAGTTGAAAAAGATCACAGTGAACAGTGAGAAGGCTCCTACGTGCCTACAAGGGGAAACGGACGAATATGCAGGAATTAAAAATAAAAGCGTGTTTCAAGAGCTGGATCCAAATATGACAACTGTAATCTTTGATAATCATGCAACAGGCTGGAAAGAAGATGAAAATGGGACAACTGGTTTTTTGACCTATATGAATGATGGGTCTGAGTTTCAGCGTCTTCTCACAAAAGACCTATATAGTAATCACGAAAAATATATTAATGTGCCGCAGCAACATGCGATAGTAAGATTGCACAGAACACTTAAGGTGGGTTGGAACACCATTTGTCTGCCTTTTGGAGTGAATAACAGATATGGTAATATGTGGCATAATGAAGGGTATAGAACCAAACAGGCTTGCAATGTACGCATCATAGTGAATGGGCTTACCAATAATGATAGCGAGGCTAATAGTGATAATTTCAGAATGGGTGTATACCGCGGCTATTGGCCAGCTGGTAAGACTTTTATGTTTCTCCATTACACCAATTTTGATGAGTATCCGCTTGATTTAGGTGAGACATTCCTTGTTAAGATGAGACCAGAAGATATTGCAAACGATGGTGTTTATACGTTTAAAAATGTTGATTTGAACTACAGCTGGTCTGCAGATGGAGAAGGTGGAAATGATGGGAACTGGAAGTCTGAAATATATACTGCTGGGGAAATGTTACAGCATGTAAAGAATTTTAATGGTGAAGTGAATACTGATGCGACACCATTTAAAGATAAGGCATCCTATAATGAATATGTGCTTACAGGTTCTTTTGTTCAGTGCAAGGGCACTGTGGGGGATACACAAGATATAACAACCGATGATTATTTCTTTCAGTCCAAAAACGGCACGATGAAACTCTATCCCTATACAGCTGGTCAAAAATACGGTATCCGTGGGTTCAGTGGGTGGTTTCATAAAAAAGAAACAAGTTCCTCGAAAGCTTCTGAACTTTCTATAGGTTTGTTTGATGATAGTTCTACCACTCCTATAGAAACAATAAAGGTAGATGACTTGAATAGAGATACTTCTGGCAAAGTTTATAGCATCAGCGGAGTGCTTGTGAAAAACAATGCCGCCGATCTGAATAATCTGCCAAAGGGCATTTATGTCGTGAATGGAAAAAAATATGTAGTCAAATAAAAAAGCAACAATGAAAAAGGAATATATAAAACCGATAATCATTAATATAAAAATATGTAATGATGATGCTTTGTGCATGGTCACAGCATCGAGCTATGATATCAACAATGACGATTCTGTTGACCATATTGCCGACGAAGATGACGGACCGGACACCGGCGATGGTGGATACATTTGGAATGACTAACAACTTTGTTTCACGTTTTTTCAAAAAGTACAAAGCATGAATACATTGAAACAAACTCTATTTTTATTGCTCATTCTCGTATTTTCGGGAGTGAGCAAAACTATTGCCCAATCCACTGGCGTGTATGTAGGTGGACATATCCGACGTGATCGTCCCGGTACCATCGAGAAATTACGCAATTCTGGTTTCACATACATCATTCTCTTCAATATCAACGTTGAGTCCGATGGTACACTGACTACAGATGGCGAGACGGTATGCAAAGATGGAAAGTATGTGTTTGGTAACACGCAACCCAACTATGTCTCTGACATAAAAAAACTAAAACAGGCACCAACAACCATAAGTAGAATAGAAATATGTATAGGTGGTTGGGGTAACGAATCTTTTAGTCACATCAAGGAACTTATTAATAGTCATGGTGTAGGAAGTGGTACCATCTTGTATAAGAATTTTAAAGCGCTTAAAAATGCCATTCCAGAGATTGATGCTGTAAACAACGATGATGAGCATTGCTACGATGTCGCAACGGCTGTTAAATTCCACCAGATGATGTATGAATTGGGGTATAAAACAACTATCGCGCCATATACGAACCGTAGTTTTTGGGAAAATCTTGTTTCTCAGTTGGGCGATAGATGTGATAGGGTACTTATACAGTGTTATGATGGCGGAGCAGGAAACAATCCATCCGACTGGCATTTAGGTAACAGAGCTGTCCATGCAGGAAGAATGAATTACCAAGATGGTGGTGTAGATGCATGCGTAGCTCAGATGGAGTCATGGAAGAAAAATAATGGAGTGAGCGGAGGTTTTATTTGGGTTTATAACGATGAAACATGGAATCTTAATCAGTGGGCAACGAGGATGCTACGTGTGTTTGGTACAAAAAAGTGCGATGACTGTATAGCAATTCTTTATGCAGATTCCGACTATCGTGATTATTCAACATCATTGGGCGAGGGTAGCTACACTCAGGCAGAACTCGCCATGTATGGCATTAGTGCTAAGGATATATCATCGTTGAAGGTCACAAAAGGCTTCAAGATTACACTCTATGAGAATGCTGATTTCACTGGTAATTCAAAGAGTTGGACAACAGACGCTTCTTTTGTTGGTGGGGATTGGAACGATAAGGCTTGTTCGGTGCGAATCGAACCAAATGGTAAGAGCGGTCTATCGGGTAACTTCAAAATCATGAACCGCAACAGTGGTAAGTATCTTGACTTGGATAATAACAAGACTGATAACAATACCGCAATCGTCCAGTTTGATGACGAGGGTGTAGATGCCTCTCAGACGTGGACATTTACAGAGGTGATGAAAGGTAAGGGTGTCTACTCCATCTGTTCCTATGGTAATAAGAACCGAGGTATGGATGTCGTTGATTTTTCTAAGGATAACGGAGCTCAGGTGCAACTATACGACTATTTGGGTAATAATCATCAACAGTTTATTCTCTACGACTGTGGTGAAGGCTATTATCAACTTGTAGCTCGTAACAGTGGTAAAGTGGTAGAGATTCCACAATCAAGCAAAGGAAATGGTGAATGGATAAAAATCTACGACAACAATGGCACCCACACACAACAGTGGGCCGTGGTTGAGAACCGATACGACGAGGCTTCTGCAGTTACATTGTATACCGATGCAGGCTATAAGGGTAAAGCTGTGACCCTTTCTGAAGGCACATATAACCTCAGTCGAATGGGGCTTTACAATCTGACGGACAATGATATGAGTTCTTTGAAGGTCACTCCTGGTTTCAAGGTTACAATCTATGAGGGTGACAATTTCAATGGCAAAAGTAAGTCATACATAGCCTCTGAGAGTTTCGTTGGTGAAGAATGGAATGATAAGATGTCTTCGTTGAAGGTTGAGGCATACGGAAAGAGTGGACTATCGGGTGACTATAAGTTGCAAAACCGCAACAGTGGTAAGTTTCTTGATTTGGACAACAACAACACAGACAATAATACAGCCATCGTTCAATATGATGATGAGGGCATAGATGCAACGCAGATATGGACATTGACAGAGATTGGTGGTGAAAAAGGTGTTTATTCTATATGTACTTCAGTCAACAAAAGGCAAGGTATGGATGTAGCCGATTGGTCGAAAAACGATGGCGCCCAGGTGCAACTCTATGAATATAGCGGCCACAGAAATCAACAGTTCATCGTTGTCGAAAAGGGTGATGGTTATTATCAATTTGTTTCACGTCTTAGTGGTAAAGTGATAGAGATACCGAGCTCGAGCAAGGACAATGGCGAGTGGATAAAGCTATATGACAACAATGGCACCAATACGCAACAGTGGAAATTCGTTAGTCCGTCAGTCTATTCTGGCATCGTAAACACCGAAAGTCTCTCTGGGATGAACCTCAGAAAAGAGGGCAATACCATCATCGTGACAGGTGCAAAAGGCAAAGAATTGACTATCTATGATGTAAGCGGAAGACTGATACGTTGCGAGACAATAGATTCTGTCAAATATTCCATGTCCTTGGATAAAATGAAGGCAGGTATCTACATCATGAAAATAGATTCCATTGCTAAAAAGATACGGGTCGAGCTGTAACATTGCTATATTCTATAATCTAATAATTGAACTTTAGCAAGTTCAGAAGTTATGGAAGTTAAAGAATTTATCACTCCCTTCGGTCGTTAGAAGTTATAGCCAACAGCCTTTTTGGTTGAAAATTTAGCTGTAAAGCATTTGGCTTTAACTTCTTTAAATTCTTTAACTTCCCCATTTGCGAAAGTTGAGTAATAATAATTCAAAACTAACTATTATGAAAAAAAATCGTGTTTTATTGTTTTTAACGTTATTCTGTGTTGCAATTCTGAAAGTCCATGCACAAAACATTCCTATTGAGATAGTGAACAATTCTGTTTTTCCTGACGACAAGGTATATGTGGCTATCATTGGTAAGAAAGTGAGTGATGATGCTCCTATTTATTATGACCTCATAGCCAACAATGCAAGTGATGCTGCACTCAGGGCCCTTACTGTCAATACAAACACTCTGCATAAGTTCAACGGAGATAGAGGTTATGCCAATGTGTTTACGCCGCTGAATCAGATAAAAAACAAAACCATTTACGTAGATAAAACCCATGCTTGCCGTATGTTTTTTGGTTTCAATTCACCACTTTACCTACACGTAAACGATAATAATGGTGGGTATGCAGGAGCTGACATGCAAAACCCTTCCGACCCGAATATCGATCTGCGATGGGAACTTATTGAATTTTCTTATGATAGGTATGGTGTGATGTTTATCAATACCACACGTGTTGATGCATTCCAATATCCCATGGGATTGGAACTATATGGAAATGCTTCGGCAGGTGCCAATAATCCATACACCAAGCGTGGAGAGGTGAATACCTATGAGGAGATTATCAATCGCTGGAAGACACAAAACGAAGGTAATATCTTCTCTAACTGTCTGAAGAACAAGATAACTCAGGATCATTTGGGAGGTATTATTATGCAACCATCTAAAGTGGCAGAGGTGAAGAATACTGGATATTTCGATGACTACATCAACCGTATCTGGAGCGAGTTTCGCACTAAAGACATACACGTAAACATGGGCAACCAATTAGGTGTTTGGCGTGGACGTGTGAATGGCAACAACTTCGTCTTAAAAAGTGAGTCAGGACCTCGTCAAGGGCAGACGGCCATTGTAGGCAAGCCTACCTCCATTGATGTGATAGAAGGTGCAGGAGAGTTTGCAAAATTCAATGGCAACAATGCAGATCTTCCAGTACAAGCCATGTTCTGTGGAGCGATGAATCGTGGAGTGATAAGAACAAATCTTGCAGATGGCGAACTGCAGGATTGGGGAGATACAGGAAGCTTCTTCAACACCGATGTATATAACCCTTATGTGAAATTCTTCCATCAGAAAGACATCAGTTACGACGGTTATACCTATGCCTTCGCATACGATGACACATTTGACCAAAGTGCAACATGTGCCACCAGTCATCCAGAACGTGCCGTGGTAACTATTGGTGGATTTAAAGGACAGTCTGGGACAGTTCATCCTATACCAGAAGTTACTGCTGCTCCTATCCCTCATCACACAACTGACAATGTGAAATCGGTTTATAGTGATACTTACACTTCGCTTGTTCCGCGTATGTTTATTGGCTCTTGGCATCAACAGACAGCTACACAGAGTGTCAGCCTTGACGGCAACAATACACTCAAGTGTTCCAACTTTAATTATGTCGGAATTGAGTTTGGTGGTCCTGAGATAGACGCAACAGATATGGAATATCTCCATTTGGATATCTATCCTCTATCTTCTTTTACGATCAATGTATACCCAATATGTCGTAACAACGATGGGAGTGTCAACGACCAATTGAAAAGACCTATTAATCTCATAGCTAATCAATGGAATAGCATAGATATCCCTATGAGTGATTTTGTTGGACTCAACGCTTCAAGGATCTTCCAGTTCAAGTTTGATAACGGTAAAGGAGAGACCTTCTATCTCGACAATCTGTATTTCTACAAGAATGGTTCTTCTAACGGAATAAGTAGCATAGAGACCCACAAACAGGATAATCATGCGTGGTACAACTTGCAAGGTCAGCGTATGAACGATGGTGCAGGCTCATTGCCAAAGGGAGTGTACATACATAACGGAAAGAAGATTTTAGTGAAATAACATAAAATAATAAAAATGAGGGTGTGTCATAAGTCTGTGACGCACCCTCGTGATAACCAGATCAGTGACATGAGTCCAGTATGTGGTCAAATAATTAAAAATATGAAGAGACGAATTCTTTTTGCAAAAAACTTTTTCCTTGTAGGTTTATTGCTATTAACTTCTTTACAAGTCATAGCGCAAAAAGCCCGTGTGATGATCACTACGGAAAACAACAGTAAACTCTTGTCAGAGACAATACTGAAAACCACAAAAGGTAGTCCTGCATCCAACTATGTGCGTATCAATACAGACCGTCAATATCAGACGGTAGATGGTTTTGGCTTCGCTCTTACCGGAGGGACGTGTTACAATCTAATGCAAATGAGTGTAGGAGAACGTGATGTACTTCTTAAGAAAATATTTTCAGAGCGCCAGGGTTATAGTGCGAGTTATGTGCGCATAAGCATAGGATGTAGTGACTTTTCTCTTTCACGCTATACTCTTTGCGATGTAAAAGGCATAGAAAATTTTGCCCTTCAAAGTGAAGAAATTGCGTATGTGATTCCCATTCTAAAAGAAGTGCAAGCCATCAACCCCAAGCTGAAAATCATTGCCGCACCATGGACTGCTCCTAAATGGATGAAGGTGAGTCAGAAAAATGGGGATGTTCCGTATGAGAACTATGTAGGCGGACATCTGAATAAAACTTGTTATTCGGACTATGCGGACTATTTCGTAAGGTTTCTGAAAGCGATGAAAGACAACGGAATAACAATCCATGCGGTGACTCCACAAAATGAACCTGGAAACGGAAACAACGAAGGAGGAGCTATGCTCATGGATGTTGAAGAGGAAATAGCTTTTGTTAAGGTTCTTGCCACAACCTTTCACAATGCAGGACTGAGTACCAAGATATATCTTTTTGACCACAATTTTGATAACGAACAATATGCCGAACAGGTAGCAAAGTCCTTGCGGTCATCATCGTTTCTTGGTGACGATCTTGTGGAAGGTGCCGCTTTTCATAACTATGGGGGTGACCCTACAGCCATGGCTACGTTTTATAATAACACGGGTCTGAAGTCAATCTATACTGAGACAAGTATAGGCTCGTGGAACGATGGACGTAATCTAAAAGACAAGCTATGCGGAGAATTCAACTGGTCGGGTTTGCGTGCGTTGCAAAACCAGAGTAGTGCATTTATAGCATGGAACCTGCTTCTCGACTATGATGGTCATCCTACCACCTTATCTAATAGTACTGTGTATGGCAATATGGAAATAGATGCAAGTAGTTATGCGCTCTCTACGGTACGCTACAATCGCGATTATTATATCATTTGCCATCTTTCTTCTGTCATCCGACCTGGTGCGGTAAGATGTGACTATATAGAGAATGGTGTACCAAGAGATGACTGGGACTTCAATTATGTCGCACTAAGAAACTCGGATGGCACCACAGCTTTTGTCATTAGTAATAAGACATCGGTCGAAAAGCATATCAACCTTGCTTCGAATAGCGAATATGTGAACGTAGATATACCTGCCAAAAGTGTTGTTTCTGTCCTTTTGGGAGATACAGAACAAAATGCCGTGACCTTTGGTGGTATGGAGATGATTCCGTCAGATAACCGAAATAGTTTTTCTATCAATATCTATCTTGAAAAGGGCAAAACATACACTGCTGTAGGCGATGATGCCTTCAGTTCACCTGACTTCTATGAAGATCCTGATTTTTTCATCAAGTTAGGAAATGGTTGTTTCAAGTTTACGGCTCTCAGTGGTTATTATAACATCAAGTTTGTCCCCGCAACGAAGAGTTTTCGTATATACGCCTCTCATGAGAATGGGAATCCATTGAGTCTTAATGCAGATGGCACCGGTGCCTTATGGGCTATTGGCAGTGATGGATTGCATAAACCGTATTATAGTATCATAAGCAATCAGAGCTGGTGGACTGATACCGACCATGCTACATGTATGGCACCCGTGGGCAACAAGAGATACCAACTGACACTTACTGCAGGTCGTCAACTGAATGTAAATCATGTTGACTTTAAATTTTTCGGACAGGCAGGATGGGGTGTTGAATTGAATCCTACAGGTGAATACCGCATCTCTTCCATGAGTGATGTGTTTCTCATAGGGCATCAGGCAGTGAATGGGCATAGTGATGGCAATGTGTATGTGGCTGACGGTGTGACGCTACAAGAAGGAAGAACCTTTCGTTTTATTGTTGACATGTCGGTTCCCTCGCAGCCAGTAATGTCTGTTGATGATATATCTACGGGCATAAAACATCCTGAAGTATATGCTGATGGTCTTTCCCACGAGTGGTTCACACTTTCAGGTATAAAGATCGAACGGCCACATAAAGCTGGTGTTTATTTATGTAATGGGAAAAAAATCATGATCTTATAAATATCTGAGAACTGAATAGTTCATTTAATGTTTATGGTAACTGATTTTTCAGAAATGATAATTTCTCAAAAATCCTGCACACCGTCCATCTGTTTCTGTCTTTGAATCACAAGTCGGTATGCTTTACCCTTCCACTTCTCAACAAGGATAGAGTTCAATTCAAACTCAATGCCATTGATTTCCTCAGTTCTCCATCCTTTGAGAGCAAAGATGTCATTGTAGAGCGAAAAGCAGCGGTTAGCAGTCAGTGGAGGAAATGCAGGTACACAGCTAACCTTCGATGATGTGTTCTTCTACAAGAAGATTACTACTGGTATCCAGGCTTCTACTGCTGATAAGAAACAGCAAGCCAAGGTGCTCGGTATCTACGACCTCACTGGCCGCCGTGTCAGTGATATGAATGCTGGTGGCATTTACATCGTACGAACCAACCAAGGAAACTTTAAGGTGAAAAAGTAATATTTAAAGGTAAAAAAGTAAAAGGGTAAAAAAGTAAAAACAACTTTCTCAAATGGGGAAGTTAAGATAATTTCTCTAACTTCCGCACATGAGAAAGTTCAATAAATCAGGTACAAGGGGGCGTTTCATCAAGATGAAATGCTCCCTTTATCTTAATATTTTTCAAAACGAAGAAAATGATAAACAACAGATAATCAGTTGCTTGTGCTCTTTCTGTTGCTTCGTGAATCCACTTTTTTACCCACTACTGATAAACGTAATGAAAAAAGTGTAAATTTGCAAGCGAAAACTTAATTGTGTAATTAAAAGAACTATGCTTATGAATAGAAGAATTTACAAAATATAAAAAGCTGAAGCTTGCTTGCATTTTTTTCGTTGTATACACATAAATCAAAATATTTTACTACTTTTGCAAGCAAGAACAACTGCATACAAGATAAACAATTATTGTCTTATGGAATCGACACATAAAATTAACAAAGTGGAGCTGCGCAACCTCCGGATGGACGACTACGACCAGCTAGCGGGCTCGTTTCGGCGCATTTATGCCGACCACGACGTATTTTGGACACACGAACAAATAAAAAAACTTATCACCATCTTTCCTGAAGGCCAGGTGGTGATTGTGGTTGACGACAAGATTGTGGGCTGCGCCCTCAGCATTATTGTCGACTATAACATGGTGAAAGGCGACCACACCTACGCCAAGGTTACAGGCAACGAAACCTTTAACACACACAACCCTAAAGGCAACATTCTGTATGGCATAGAGGTGTTTATACACCCCGACTACCGCGGCCTACGTTTGGGCCGACGTATGTACGAATATCGTAAAGAGCTGTGCGAAAAGCTGAACCTGAAGGCCATCATGTTTGGCGGACGCATACCCAACTATCATAAGTATGCCGACACCATGCGCCCGAAAGAGTATATCGAGAAGGTGCGCTCGCGCGAGATATACGACCCTGTGCTCACCTTTCAGCTCTCAAACGACTTTCACGTGCGCCGCGTGATACGCAACTATCTGCCCAACGACGAAGAGTCGAAACACTGTGCCACGCTGCTGCAGTGGGATAACATTTATTATCAGCCACCTACCGACTCGTATGTTGAAAAGCGCCCCACGGTGCGCGTGGGCTTGGTGCAGTGGCAGATGCGCCCCTACAAAGACCTCGACGATTTGTTTGAACAAGTAGAATTCTTCGTCGACTCGGTGAGCGATTATAAGAGCGACTTTGTGCTCTTTCCCGAATACTTCAACGCCCCGCTCATGGCCAAGTTTAACAACATGGGCGAAGCACAATCGATACGTGGTTTGGCACAATATACCGAGAAGATACGCGACCGCTTTGTAGAACTGGCCATCAGCTACAACATCAACATCATTACGGGCTCAATGCCTTTTGTGAAGGAAGATGGCGGACTGTATAACGTGGGCTTCCTTTGCCGCCGTGATGGATCGGTAGATATGTACGAGAAGATACATGTTACCCCCGACGAACAGAAAAGCTGGGGTCTGAGCCAAGGCAACCGTGTGCAGACCTTCGACACCGACTGTGGCCGCATAGGCATCCTTATTTGCTATGACGTTGAGTTTCCCGAGCTGTCGCGCCTGATGGCTGCCGACGGTATGCAGATACTGTTTGTGCCCTTCAACACCGACACGCAAAACGCTTATGCCCGCGTAAAGATTTGCGCACAGGCACGTGCCGTTGAGAACGAGTGCTATGTAGCCATTGCTGGCAGTGTGGGCAACTTGCCCCGCGTGCACAACATGGATATACAGTATGCACAGTCGGCGGTGTTCACCCCTTGCGACTTTGCTTTCCCCACCGATGGCAAACGTGCTATGGCAACCCCTGGCGCCGAGCAAATATTGGTGGCCGACTGCGACCTGACGCTGCTAAACGAGCTGCATACCTATGGCAGCGTGCGCAACCTGCGCGACCGCCGCAACGACCTGTATGAACTGAAGATGAAGTGATAGCGAAACGAAATATCGCCAATCAACAACGTTGAACAATAAAAAAACAACGCTGAACAATAAAAGAACAACAACGACAACATTTTTCGCTCACACAATATGGTGTAAGAAAACAATGTTGCCGTTGTTTGCATCTATCACTCTATTAACAAAAAGCCATCAACATGTCTATATTCGACTTTCTTTTCGGTAATGACAAGAAACAGGAAGAAGATATTCCTTCTGCCGACAACACCGCACCAGCAAGACGCGATATCAACAACTATGCCTTTGTTGATGCCGAAGTGGGCATAAAAGATCATAAGGTACACGATATTGGAGCATTGCGACATGATGGCGCAATATTTCACAATGCCTCAAAGACAGCACTTGCTGAATTTCTGCAAACGGTAGACTATGTGTGCGGTCATAACATAGTACATCACGATGCTAAATATCTTTTCGACAATGACGCTGAAGAAGAAAAAGATTACACATCATACAGATGGTTGCTTGTAGACACACTGTATATGTCGCCACTGCTCTTCTCTGAACGCCCATATCATAACCTTGTGAAAGACGACAAGCTACTGACCGACGAGATAAACAATCCTGTAAACGATTGCGAGAAAGCACGCACACTGCTTTTCGATGAGATAGCACAGTGGAAAGCTCTTTCTGTCGACAAACAAACGATATTTGCCACACTGCTTGGGGGAAAGAAAGAGTTTGACGGTTTTTTAAGTATGGTGGGTGCTACTAACCAACGCCTCTTGCGCAAGGACAGACACGGGGCTGACGTAACCGACTATCCGATGCTTGCGCAGCACATTAAGACGCAATATGAAGGATGTATTTGTACCAATGCCGACATCGTGTCGATGGCTATCGACCATCCATGCGCCTTGGCTTATGCTTTGGCCCTGGTTGACACTACCGACCACCGCTCAGTAACCCCTGGCTGGGTGCTTTATCATTATCCTGAGGTAGAACACCTCATGAAGCTATTGCGCCACAACCATTGCACCGATGGCTGTGCCTATTGCAACTCGTTGTTAGACATACACCATAACCTCACACGCTTTTTCGGCTACTCGGCCTTTCGCACATACGATGGCGAACCGCTTCAAGAGCGAGCAACACAGGCTGCTGTTGATGGCAAGTCGTTGCTTGCCATCTTCCCCACAGGCGGAGGCAAGTCGCTAACGTTTCAGCTTCCAGCCTTAATTGACGGGCGGGCTGTGCATGGGCTTACGGTGGTAATATCGCCACTGCAATCGCTTATGAAAGATCAGGTAGATAACCTGGAGGCTCGCGGCATGACCGATGCTGTAACAATAAACGGATTGCTCGACCCTATATCACGCTCGCTGGCTATTGAACGTGTGCAGAACGGCGATGCATCGCTGCTGTATATCTCGCCCGAGATGTTGCGTTCAAACACCATTGAACGCATACTTATTGCCCGCCATGTAGTGCGATTTGTTATAGACGAAGCACACTGTTTCTCTGCCTGGGGCCAAGACTTCCGTGTCGACTATCTCTACATAGGTAAGTTTATAAAGCGATACCAAGAACACAAGGGAAAGGACACGCGTGTACCTGTATCGTGCTTCACAGCAACAGCCAAACAAAAGGTTATACAAGATATCTGCGACTATTTCCGTCACTGGTTAGACACCGACCTTGAAATATTTGCCTCATCGGCCTCGCGAAAAAATCTGCAATACAAGGTTATACATGTTGATAGCGAAGAAGAAAAATATGTCAGGCTGCGCGCACTGCTGAGCGAGGCCGCTTGCCCCTCGATAGTGTATGTGTCGCGCACTAAACGCACCGAAGAATTGGCTACAAAACTCTCACGCGACGGCCTGAGGGCACGCCCCTTTAACGGCAAGATGGCCTCGGACACCAAGATCCAGAACCAAAACGCTTTCATGTCGGGAGAGATTGACATCATTGTAGCGACATCGGCCTTTGGCATGGGCGTAGACAAAAGCGATGTAGGACTGGTGGTACACTACGATATATCCGACTCGCTTGAAAACTATGTTCAAGAAGCTGGACGTGCCGGCCGAGATCCTTCACTATCGGCTCGTTGCTTCGTGCTATATGCCGACAACGACCTTGACAAGCATTTTATACTGCTCAACCAAACCAAACTGAGCATAAGCGAGATACAACAGGTATGGCAAGCCGTAAAGCGAGCCACTAACAAACGCTCACGCCTATCTTGCTCGGCCCTGGAGATAGCACGACAGGCAGGTTGGGACGACTCGGTATCTGATATTGAGACACGTGTGCGCACGGCTCTTGCTGCCCTTGAACAGAGCGGATATATAGAACGTGGCAACAACGAGCCACACGTGTTTGCCACGGGCATAACCGTACGCAACATGGACGAGGCCCGACAGCGCATAACCTCTTCGTCACTCTTCGATAAAGAAGAGGTAGAAAAGGCTGTGCGCATCATAAAGTCGCTGATATCGCAGAAATACATAACAAGGGCTCAAGACTCGGAGGCAGAATCGCGCATTGACTATCTGGCCGACATACTTGGCATGAGCAAAAAAGAGGTAGTATCGGCAGTACAACGTATGCAAAAGGAAGGCATTTTGGGCGATACAAAAGATCTGTCGGCCTTTATGCAAGATATGGGCAGCGAGCATAAAGCTATACAAACACTTGAATGTTTTGCAACGATAGAACAGTATGTACTGAAACAGATACCCGATGATGCTCTGCGCATATCATATAAACAGCTAAACGACAATGCTGTGCGCTCTGGTTTAGGACAGTCGACCGAGAAACACATACGCACTCTGCTCTATTTCCTTGCCGTAAAGAACTATACGCGTAAACACGAAGATGGCACACGCAATATTATAATAAGTCGACAAGCTGACATGGAAAACACCATAAAGCGTTTCGAGAGACGACTTACGATATGCCGTTTTATCATAAATTGGCTATACAAATATGCAGCTAAAGACGAGGGCGAAACTGCAAATAAAGGTATACTTCATTTCTCTGTCGTAGAACTGTTAAACGACTTCAATGCCCAAAACCATTCACTCTTCAACAACGATAACAGAGAGCTGAAACTGGAGGACATGGAAGAGGCATTATTGTATCTTTCAAAGATAGGTGCGTTGAAACTGGAAGGAGGTTTTCTTGTGCTCTATAACGCAATAACAATAAACCGTCTGCAGATGGATAACCGTGTACGTTACAAGCAAGACGACTATCGCACACTGAACGAATTTTACAAACAAAAAATACAACAAATACACATTGTAGGCGAATATGCCAACCTGATGGTTAAAGACTATAATGCGGCCCTACAGTATGTGCACGACTACTTCAATATGGACTACCGCTTGTTCGTGTCGACCTACTTCAAGGGCGAGCGTGTAAATGAGATAAACCGTAACATCACTCCAGCAAAATTTAAAGAACTGTTTAACAGCCTTTCTGAACGACAAAAAGACATCATAAACGATCACGACTCGCATTGCATAGTAGTAGCTGCTGGCCCAGGCAGTGGCAAAACGCGTGTGCTGGTACATAAGTTGGCCTCACTGCTCCTCTTAGAAGATGTAAAACATGAACAACTGCTCATGCTTACCTTCTCGCGAGCCGCTGCTACCGAGTTTAAACAGCGACTCATGCAGCTCATAGGCAATGCAGCCCATTTTGTCGATATCATGACATTCCACTCCTATTGTTTCGATCTGCTGGGACGCATAGGCAATCTGGAAGACGTAAACGGCGTGGTAGCCAAAGCGGCAGAGATGATAGAACAGGGAGAGGTAGAGCAAAGCCATATTGGAAAAACTGTGCTTGTAATAGACGAGGCACAGGACATGAACGCTGACTCGTGCCGACTGGTGAGCGCACTCATGCACAACAATGAAGATATGCGTGTGATAGCCGTGGGCGACGATGACCAGTGTATCTTTGCCTTTGCCAATGCCGACCCACAATATATGTACCACCTGAGCCATGAAGATGGCGGACGCTTTGTAGAAATGACTGACAACTACCGCAGCGCCCACAAGATAGTGGATGCTGCTAACGAGTTTGTAAAGAATATTCACAACCGATTGAAAAGCCAGCCTATCATTTCAAAAAGCGAGCATGAGGGCACCGTGCGCATTACGCATCATGTAGCTCAATATATGTACGAGCCTTTGGTAAGCGACATTAAGACGAGCGCATACAAGGGCACTACGTGCGTGCTAACACAGACAAACGAAGAGGCTGTAACGACCACTACCTTGTTACGTAGGAACGGTATAAGGGCAAAATTAATACAGACAATGGGCGACCTACGCTTCTGTAATTTGGCTGAGGTAAAATATTTTGCTAAGATAATTGCAAAACACAAAACCTCGCCAACCATAAGCGACCAAGCATGGAAGGAAGCTAAAGACAAAACGTTTAACAAATATGCACGTAGCACGGCTCTTCCTTACCTTAAACGGTGTATTGAACTGTTTGAGCAAACCAACAAATATAAATACTACACCGACTTTGCAGAATATGTATTTGAATCGAATGTAGAGGATTTCTGCAACTTTTCAGACACCAACATTATTGTATCAACCATACATAAGGCCAAAGGACGCGAGTTTGACAATGTATTTATGCTCGTAGACGGTAAACGCGCTCTTACCGATGAGCGTATGCGTTGCTATTATGTAGCAATGACACGTGCACGCCTAAACCTGTCTATACATACCAACGGCAACACTTTCAATAACATACAGCAAGCAATACATACTGCCGACAAAAATCTCTACTCTATGCCCATAGAGATTGTGTTACAGATGTCGCACAAGGATGTAAACCTCGGTTTCTTCCAGCATAGCCGTAACGATGTGCTGGCTATACAAAGTGGCGACGCTATAAACTGCGACGGCTCAATGCTACGCACCATTTTAGGCAAGCCTCTCGCTGAATATTCGAAAGAAATGTGCAAACGACTCGACAGCCTGAAAAAGTTGGGCTATGCTCCCATGTCGGCTACCGTACGATTTATCGTGGCATGGAAACGTAAGGATGCTCCTAAAGAAGAAAAAGAGACGCCTGTACTGCTGGCAGACATAACGTTAAAAAGGGTGTGTGACAACGCGACACCTATTTAACATACCCTCTTACTATTTTTATCTCTTATAAGCCACTTATACCTATAAACCGATAGGCATAAGTGTGCTTTGCGGTCTCTATGCGCAACAGGTAAGGCTCTTGCTTCATGCCTTGCAGTGAGAGGGAGGCATGACGGGCATCGGCAGAAGAACATTGCTTGAGCTGATGACCAGCCATGTCATAAAGACGTAAGGACAACAGGCCGTGCGCCGAAACCGTGAGCACATGGCCCTCACGATGAACGGTGAACGGCTGCTGAGCAGCGGTTACGCCCTCTGTTGAGGTAACGAAACCCTGGAAAAGGGTTATAACGTCTGACTCGCGCTTCAGATAATAGGCTGGCGCTTGTGGGCTGCTTAGTTCCACCTCTTGTCCATCAATCAGTCCCATCACTACAATGCGATAGGTGCGTGCCTCGGCCCAAGGCACATTTACCTTGCGTAGCCAATAACTGAAGAGGGGCACATCAAACGATGACGAAACGAACACTCTATCGCCAAAACCTGGCAACGGTTCCTTATCTCCTGTAACAACATCTTCGCTATATAATGTTACAGGGCCATCGTAGCTTTGACCATCGGTGGTGCGTAACGCCACTGCCAACTTAAACAGCGACATCTTATTCATATCTACACTGCCCGAAGCTATCTTATCGTTGGCATCGTCGGCCAAGAACACTTCTACCCTGTCCATGAGGGGGCGTGCTTGTGCCTCGATAACGGTAATGTAGGCAGCATCTTTATCATGTATATTATTGATGGGATAAGGTTGCGTTTCGGCCGCATCGCCCCACAACATTAGGCGCAACTCGTAGCGCGCGGGGGCAAGATGGGCGGGCAGAGATAATGTGATGGGTATCTCGGCCTCGGTAAAGCTCTCTATCTCAGTGGGCACGTTGGCACGAGCATCAAGCACTACGGTTTGCGAGGCATCAAGCAGTTGCACGCCAAGATAGCAATCGCGTGGCACGCCGTTCAGATTCTTAATCGTAAAAAAGGCTTGCACCTTTGCACCCTGCTCGGCATCGGCCGCAAGCCGAGGTTGTGCCATGAGCTGGAAGTGAGCCTCGTCAGTGCATATTTCGGTTATACGCCCTGCGCCCTCGGCCAACTCTACCTCAATGATGGGCGCCTTCTTTATGGGTAGAAACGCATCCCATGTACCATCGTTGTTAAGGGCAGCACACACGGGCACGAGACGATAGTAGCCATTGGCAAGAGCCGCCAAACTTATTGTTATGGGCTGGGGCTGGTTAATAAGATAGTCGGTACCCATAAAGCCTTCGTTGGCGGTGCCATAGATATGCTGGGTGAGGCCACCCATGTCATGGTAGGCCGAGTAAGACACCCGCTGCAGTTGGCCCGCCTCATCATATACAGCCACACCAATGTCGCCCTTAAAGGGTAGGCCACGGTTTACGAACGAATTGAGCATCAAGGTAATCGACTGCGAGGGATTGAAAGAGTTTTCTGTTGCCTCCTTTAACGTAAAAGAGCCTCCCTCGTTAAACATCAGTTGTGGCGAGGTTTCTAACAGAGCACGGTCGATGTCGGGATATTGCCCGTTGTTGGGATGTGCCAGTATGGCGGTGATGGCGCGATTGAAGGCCAACGGTTTGCCTTGAAACTCGCTGCCTGTTTCGGTAACATTGAGGTTGGTAAGCGAATAATAGGCATCGCCCTGCCCCTCCCAACCAAAGTTCATGTGGAAGAGTCCGTTCTCGTCGAAGCCATCGGCCACCCACGCGTGTCCCGACGCCGCCCCCACTGGTCGCCCTTCAAGATAAACAGGGCAGCCGTTAAGCAGCTCTTTGCGCAATATCTCGGCAAAGCGGCTTGACCCCTCAACAGCCCGTGTAACATAAGCCGCCGTATAAGAAAAATGTTTTTGAAGGGCTTGATAAGCAAACACCCCTTGCGTGCCACTGGCGGCGGGGGTGTATTGCATAAACGAGGCCACACCCACATCGTTCATCAACAGGGCTACGGCATCTTCTTGCTCGGTGGTGGCGTGCACGGGGTAGAGATAAGAGGGTAGCATATTGGCCCAATCGTAATGCGACTGGCTGAAGTCGGCACGCTTCATCTCATCATAATAAGTCACCTTATACTCGGCCTTACCTGTACCTTGTGCGGGCCACTGATAATAATACATCATCTGTGCCACGGCTGTGGCCACGCATCCGCTATAAGGATAGCCCGTTTTGGCGTTAAAAGGATGGCCTTGCCCCCACTTGCTTTTGAGCAAAGGCTGCACGGTTTTTGTAAACAGCGCCTTGCTGCTACGGCATGGTGCATAGGGCACCGCGATAGCGCCTTGCTGCAGCGCCTCGTAGGTTTGACGATACCCGTTCAATAGCCATTTTACGCTAGGGTTGGCGGTAAGCGTGTCGAGAGGAGCCTCGGTGCCATAAGCCAGCACCTGTCCCATAGCATCATCGGCCGCAACAACCACAAAGCCTCGACCTTGTGCATCGTTAAAGATGTAATAAGGAGGCTGTGTAACGGTGCCGATCTGTATGGCGCGTGCCTGAACCTTAACATCGGCCTGGGCATTGCTTGACAGCTTAACATATTTTCGGGCTAACAGGGCTGCTTGTTCAGCACTTACCGCTTTGCCTTGCGCCTTTTGCGCAACGCCAAGAAACACACACCCAAGAACCACTGTTATGAGGTGATATAAAAGAACAATCTGTTTCATCATTTCAAGATACTTGGTTGTAAAAATACAAAAAAGCATTGAAAGGAAGGAACAGATTGTTCAAAAAAAAAATAATATTTACCAGTTACAAGAACGCAATGGTGAGGCCCGCCATAACAATGCTGACCATAGACATGAGCTTGATGAGGATGTTGAGCGAGGGCCCAGAGGTGTCTTTAAAGGGGTCGCCCACGGTGTCGCCCACGATGGTGGCCTTGTGGTTCTCGCTACCCTTACCCTCAAAGTTGCCTTCTTCAATCATCTTCTTGGCATTGTCCCATGCTCCGCCTGAGTTTGACATAAACACGGCCAGAGTGAAACCTGCTGCCAATGCGCCAGTGAGCAGACCCAGCACGCCAGCCACGCCCAGCACAAGACCTACAATGATGGGGATGACGATGGCCAATAGCGATGGCAATATCATCTCGCGTTGTGCGCTGCGGGTGCTGATGGCCACACAACGACCATAATCGGGGGTAGCCTTGCCTTCAAGTATGCCCTTTATCACGCGGAACTGGCGACGCACCTCTTGCACCATCGACTGGGCTGCACGTCCCACAGCACCCATGGTAAGGCCACAGAACAAGAAGGCGGCCATAGCGCCGAGGAAGGCTCCTACGAGCACCTTGGGGTTGATGAGGGTAATCTGGAAGAAGTTGATAAAATCGGTAGTGGTGGCATGAGAGGGGTCGAAAATATTGCCAGCGGCATCAACATACTGCATGCCTTCTTCAACGGCACGTATCATCGCAATTTTTATCTCTTCAATATACGAAGCCAACAGGGCCAGGGCGGTAAGGGCGGCCGAACCAATGGCAAAGCCCTTGCCCGTAGCAGCGGTGGTGTTACCAAGGGCGTCGAGAGCGTCGGTGCGCTCGCGCACCTCTTCGCCCAATCCGCTCATCTCGGCATTGCCACCAGCATTGTCGGCAATGGGGCCGTAGGCGTCGGTGGCAAGGGTGATGCCTAAGGTAGAAAGCATGCCCACGGCGGCGATGCCAATGCCGTAAAGGCCTGTGCTGATCGACTTAGCCGACATCGACATATCAAAGCCATTGGCACAGAGATAGCTGAGCATGATGGCTACCGAGATGGTAACAACGGGTATCATGGTTGATATCATACCCGTGCCTATACCTTTTATAATAACGGTGGCCGGGCCTGTTTGCGAGGCTTCGGCTATCTGCTGCGTGGGTTTATAGCTGTGCGAGGTATAATACTCGGTGGCTTGACCAATGATTACGCCTGCCACCAAACCGCTGATAACAGAGAACGAGAGGCCCAACCAGTTGTCGATACTCAAAAGATATAATATAACAAAGGTGGCCACGGCAATGAGGGCAGCGCTGACATTGGTGCCAAGACCTAACGAGTGGAGCAATTCTTTCATCGTAGCCCCCTCTTTGGTGCGCACCAAGAAGATGCCTATGAGCGAAAGGAAGATGCCTATGGCAGCAATAATCATAGGAGCAATAACGGCGCGTAGCTGCATATCGCCATTCATAGCAAAGGCCGTAGCGCCTAAGGCTGCTGTCGACAATATCGAGCCGCAATAGCTCTCGTATAGGTCGGCGCCCATACCAGCAACGTCGCCCACATTATCGCCCACATTATCGGCAATGGTAGCGGGGTTGCGGGGGTCGTCTTCAGGTATGTTGGCCTCAACCTTACCCACAAGGTCGGCGCCCACGTCGGCAGCCTTGGTATAGATACCTCCGCCCACACGAGCAAAGAGGGCTTGGGTAGAAGCGCCCATACCAAACGTAAGCATGGTGGTAGTTATCGTAACTAAGGCGGTTGCCTCGCCATCATAAACAGCATTAAGAACAATAAACCAGATGGCAATATCGAGCAAGCCCAAGCCCACCACCACGAGGCCCATCACGGCACCGCTGCGGAAGGCTATCTTCAAACCTTTATCAAGACTGGTACGCGCACCGTTGGCCGTGCGGGCCGAGGCATAGGTGGCGGTCTTCATGCCAAAGAAGCCTGCCAAGCCCGAGAACAAGCCACCCGTAATGAATGCGAACGGAACCCAGGGGTTTTGCACCTTCAGCACATAGGCCATGAAGGCAAAAATGATGGCCAGCACCACAAAAACAATGGTTACCACCTTATACTGCTGCTTAAGGTAGGCCATAGCGCCTTTGCGCACGTGCTCGGCAATTTCTTTCATACGGTCGGTACCTTCGTCTTCTTTCATCATTGAGCGGAAGAAGAGCCATGCCATTCCCAAAGCCACAACACTGGCAATAGGGATTAGCCAAAATACTAAAGGAATGTTGTTCATAAAGTTTTTTTATTTATTAGGTAAGTGACTGATAACACACGCGAGAGGGTACAACCATCATTTTGCAAATATAGAAAATATATTCATACGAAAGCGGAAAAACAGAATATTTATTTAATAAAACCTATAATTTACCTTGTAAAATTAGAACTTCGGGGTTTGTATGTTCAAAAGTAAGCCCCTTAATCGAAGATAGCAAACATATCGTCTCAGTACTTGGCCGAGATTACTCCAGTACTTGATGGAGATTACTCCAGTACTTGGCCGAGATTACTGCAGTACTTGATGGAGATTACTGC